>Ga0075905_13_pt2 | contig 90829 bp, 118 predicted proteins | sample RifGroA1_FD_68324 | JGI IMG/M metagenome (GOLD analysis project Ga0075905, IMG submission 68324) | Parcubacteria bacterium GW2011_GWA1_56_13
GTAGGTTGTAGGTGGTAGGGAGTAGGTTGTAGTTTCAATACAAAACCATGGAACCAAAGAAAAAAATTTCAAAGAAGAAGGCCGAGTATACGCCGATAGAAACGGCTGTTTTCTCCATGGACGGTAAGAAGGTTGGGACGATAACGCTTCCGGAGAGTGTTTTCGGCACGCCGTGGCGGAGTGACCTCGTGCACCAGGTCACCACCGCGATGCAGGCGAATCTTCGGCAGAATCGCGCGCATACGAAAGACCGCTCCGAAGTCGCGGGAGGCGGCAAGAAGCCCTGGAAGCAGAAGGGCACCGGTCAGGCGCGTCACGGTTCTTCCCGCTCGCCTCTGTGGCGCCACGGCGGCACGACGTTCGGCCCGCGAAGCGAACGCAATTATAGCGAGAAGATAAACCGCAAAATGCGCACCGGCGCGCTGTTCTCGGTGCTTTCCAAGAAGGCGAAGGACGGCGAAATAATTCTCCTCGACAAATTCGCATCGGGCGCGCCGAAAACGAAGGAAGCGCTCGGTGTTCTCATTGCGCTTTCAAAAGCGGCGGATGCGGCAACGCTTTCGGGTAAGGGACGCTCCGTGCTTGTCGCGCTTACGTCCTATGATCAGAACGCGGTCAAGAGCTTCCGCAACCTGCAGGGCATCGCAACCGAAGAAGTCCGCGGCCTAAATCCGGTCGACGTGCTCACGCACAAATACCTCATCATCGAGAATCCGGAGGCGGCGTTCGGCCTGCTTCTCGCTCGCGCAAAATCCGCATAAATCCTATGGCTATTTTCGGCACCAAAAAGAAGAAGGAAGAAAAGGGCGCAGCCGCGAGCCGCAGTTACGCACGCACGCAGGCATCCCACGGCGGCTTTGCGAACGAAATACTTCGGGCGCCGTGGTTTTCGGAAAAGGCGCTCATCGAAACCGAGAAAGGCGTGTACACGTTCGCCGTTCCGCAAAGCGCAACGAAGGCCTCTATCGCCGGCGCCATCAAGGAGCTCTACAAGGTGGCGCCGCGGATGGTGCGCATCGTGAATCTTCCGGCGAAGAAGAAGGCACTCCGCACCAAGCGCGGAGTCGGTACGCGCACGGCGCGCCGCAAGGCCTACGTGTACCTCAATAAGGGCGACACCATCCAGTTCGCGTAAAAACTATATGAAAACCTACAAGCCAACAACGAAAAGCCGCCGCTCGATGACCACGCTACCGTACCGGGAACTCCTTTCCGGCGACGCGCCCCACAAGCCGCTTCTCAAAAAGAAGGGAAGCCAGGGAGGCCGGAACGCGTTCGGACGCATCACGACCCGCCACCAGGGCGGCGGACATAAACGCCGCCTGCGTGCTATTGATTTTTCGTATAACAAGAAAAATATTCCCGCGAAGATAGAAACCGTCGAATACGACCCCTTCCGCTCCGCGTTCATCGGGCTCGCACTCTATCGCGACGGCGAGCGCCGCTACGTCATCTTGCCGAAAGAAATGAAGGCGGGCTCGACGTTCCTCGTCGGGGAGAATGTGCCGCTTGTCGCGGGCAACCGGCTTCCGCTCGGGAAGATTCCCGTGGGCACGTTCGTATACAACATCGAACTTTCCCCCGGCGCGGGCGCTTCGCTCGTGCGCTCGGCGGGCAATTTTGCCGAAGTGGTCGCGCACGACGCCGGCTATGCGCAAGTAAAGCTTCCTTCTACCGAAATCCGTAAGGTGTCCGACCTCTGTTGGGCGTCTATCGGCGCCGTCGGCAACGAGGAATATAATCTCGTCGTCATCGGGAAGGCCGGCCGTTCCCGCTGGATGGGTATCCGTCCGACGGTCCGTGGAACCGCTATGAACCCGGTTGACCATCCGCACGGCGGCGGCGAAGGCCGCCAAGGCAGGGGATTGCGCCGGGCCAAGAGCGCATGGGGCAAGCCGACCGGCAAGGGTCAGAAAACGAGGCGGCCAAAAAAGTATTCAAACCCTTTTATCATTGCGCGTAGAAAAATTGGTAAGCGCGATAAATAATCCTTGCGGCAGCCGAGTCCAAACACACAAAATGGCATTCCTTCGTCCTGCCGCTTCTTGCTCGCGCCCAATCAAAAACGAGTGCGCTCCGGGCCGCTAGGCCAAGTCTTACCCTCGTTTTTGCCTGGCCGCTCGCGTACGCATGCAGGACTATTCCATTTTGTGTGAGGGACAAGCGCGCCGAAGAAGTACTCGAACGTCTTTATTATTTCTAGACGTAAGGTGGGAAAGAGCCGCAAGGATTAAGCCGATAATTGCGACAAACGAAAAGCCACCCAAAGGTGGCTTTTTATGGGTGGTTTGCTAGATATTGATAAGATCCTCGCTTCCTGTACTATGCCTGCGGAAGACCCCGTAACGCCACCCTGAAGGAGTCACTATGAACAGCACGGAGAAGGCGCTTCTGATCGTCGTCACACCTATAAAAACCGGGAAAGAGTTGCGTCTTCATCCCATAGTTCTCCTCGAAGAGGCGATTAGGGGTATTGTCGAAGAAGCGCCGCGCCGGGGATTGGCGGAAGCCGCTCCCGGCATTGAGGGGCTGGCACACCTCACCCGCGTTCTTGTAGCCGCAGCCGTCCATTCGACAACGGAGAACGTGGCCGGATTCCTACGTCTGCAACTCATGAGGATCGAATCCCTCATGCAAGAGCATCCGGGAGACCCTGCTTCCGCCTGCCAGCATCTCGGACTCGTTTTCGCCAGGGCGCTCGAGCTTATGGGCCGAGCCGATGACGAAACTTATCCGGTTCCGAGAATCTTTCGGTCTGAACACCAACCCGCTCCATAGGTCAGAGAAGGTCGCACAGAATCCGCCCCATCGGCGGATTCCCTTTATTTGACGATTTTATAGCCTTCCTGTATCGTGGGGGCATCCCATAGCTCCTCCGCGAGGTTTGGTCGCTCCGACGAGCGCCTGCCTGCCGGTAGGCAGGGATTTTTAATTGCATGAGCAGGTCACTTAAGAAAGGGCCCTTCGTGGACGCTAAGCTCCTGAAGAAGGTACTTCACAAGAAACCGGCATCGGCCGGGGTGATAAACACGTGGGCGCGCAGAAGCCAGATAAGTCCGGAAATGGTCGGGTTCACCTTCGGCGTACATAACGGCAAGTCGCACATCGACGTGCTCGTTTCCGAGGAAATGGTGGGCCATCGCCTCGGGGAATTCTCGCCGACGAAGAAATTCATCCGCCACGGCGGCAAGATGCAGAAGGAAATGGAAATGAAGAAGCAGGAGGCCGAGATCGCGTCGGCCCAGGCCGCAAAAGCGCCCGGCGCAGCCGCCGCGCCAGCGGCCAAAGCGGCGCCCGCAGCCAAATAACGTATGAGCCACGCAGTCCTGCAAAGCCATAATCAGACGCCGCGCAAAGTGCGTCTCGTAACGGAGCTCGTGAAGGGCAAGAAAGTGCCAGCGGCGCTCGCTGCGCTTCAGTTCCTTCCGAAGCGCGCCGCCGAGCCAATCGCCAAGCTCATCAAAAGCGCCGCCGCGAGCGCGAAAGGGAAAGGAGAAAATCCCGATGATATGACCGTGCAGTCCATCACGGTCGAGGGCGCCGGAATGCTGAAGAAGTACATGCCGCGCGCCTTCGGCCGCGCTTCGCTCATCCGCCGACGCAAGAGCCGCATCATCGTGAAGCTCGCTCCTGCATCGGTACATTCAGATGCTTCAGTATCTTCGACATCTCCGAGCTCCCGCTCTACGATATGACACACACCGTACATCCCTATGCGCATCGCCTCGGCATCATCCGGGACTGGAAGAGCCGCTGGTTTGCCGCGGACGGCAAGAGCTACCGCGAGAACATCAAAGTGGATGAACTCATCCGTCGTTTCCTCACCAAGCGCCTGCGCGGCACCTATACGAGCGGCATCGAGATAGAGCGCTCCGCGAGCGAGCTGCGCGTCATCCTCTCCACCGGGCGTCCGGGACTCGTCATCGGCCGTTCCGGCGAGAACGCGGCCAAGCTGCGCAAAGAACTCTCCGACATGGTGCACCGCATCGCTCCGACCGACCGGCGCACGCTCAAGTTCGATATCGTCGAAGTCCGCCAGCCGGAGACCGACGCGGCCGTCGTCGCGTACATGATCGCCGAAGGCCTTGAGAAGCGCATGCCGTTCCGCCGCGTGCTCAAGCAGACCGTGGAAAAGGTCATCGCCGCGCGCGAAGTCGAGGGCGTGCGCATCGCGCTTTCCGGCAGATTGGGCGGCGCGGAGATGAGCCGCAAAGAAGAGCTTAAGAAGGGCCGTATCCCACTTCAGACGTTCCGCGCGGATATAGATTTTGCGCACGAGCAGGCGTACCTCCCGTACGGTGTCATCGGCATCAAAGTGTGGATCTACCGCGGCGACAAGTACGAGGAAAAGAAAGCGAAGGTTGCAGGATAATTTTGTACTTATGCTTTTCCCGAAGAAAGTAAAACATCGCAAGTGGCAGACCGAGCGCATGAGCCAGAAGCGCCTCCGCCGCCCGGACACGCGCGGCACCACCGTCGCGTTCGGCTCCTACGGCCTCAAGGCGCTCACGAGCGCGCGCATCACGAGCAATCAGATAGAGTCCGCGCGCAAAGTGATCACTCGGGCGACCACGAAAGCGGGTAAGCTTTGGATACGCATTTTCCCGGACCGCCCGGTGACGGCCAAGCCGGCCGAAGTGGGCATGGGAAGCGGGAAAGGCGACCCGAAACACTATGTGTTCGAGGTTCGGCCTGGCCGCGTTCTCTTTGAGATAGACGGTGTTCCCGAGGACGTTGCGCGTGCGCATCTGCGCGAGGCGGGGATGAAATTGCCGGTCAGGACGGCCGTCGTCACGCGTCGCTAAGGTTGCGTCTATTCCATTTGTATGACAAAAAAGAACACAATGACGACCAAGACCGATCACGAGCTTGCGGAGCTCGTCGCGACGACGCGCGCGTCACTGCGGGCCGAGCGCTTCGCGGCCGCCGGCGCGCGCGCCAAAGACCCGAATGCGCTTAGAAAACTGCGCAAAACGGTCGCGCGCGCCCTGACGGAGCGACAGAAACGTACTTCGGCTGCTGCCTCAGCACATTCAGATGCTTCAGTATCTTCGACATCTCCGGGCTCCCGCCCTACGACCGCATAATGTATGGAACACACTCCCTCCCGCTCCGTTCGCTCCGCTCAGGATCTACGACCCCAATCGTTCGTCGGCGTCGTCGTGAAGACAGCGATGAAAGATACCGCCACGGTGCGCGTGGACCGCTACGTCAAGAACGCGAAGTACAAGAAGTATTTCGTACGCTCGAAAAAGTACCTCGCACATGACCCCGGCAATACGGTCAAGGTGGGCGACACGGTCACCATCGTGGCGACGCGACCGATCTCCAAGCTGAAGCATTTCGCTATTGACCCGGCAAAGACCGTCTCCGGCAACGGAGGTGAAAACTGATATGTTGCAAGACCGCTCCATCGTCACCATTGCAGATAATTCCGGCGGAAAGATCGGCCGCGTGTTCAAAATACTCGGCGGTTCCCGCCGCCGCTACGCAGGTATCGGCGATACTATCGTCATTTCCATACAGACGGCAGAGCCGCGTAAGGCCGTCAAGAAAAAGGAGGTGTACCGGGCCGTCATCGTGCGGCAGACGAAGCCGTTCGCAAGGAAGGACGGCTCCTACATCCGCTTTGACGAGAACGCGGTCGTGCTCATCGAGAAGCAGGGCAAGGAGATGGCACCGAAAGGGAACCGCATTTTCGGCCCCGTGCCGCGCGAGCTTTCAGAGCTCGGCTGGCATTCCATCGTGTCGTTGGCACCTGAGGTCGTCTAATTATTTTGGTATGCACGTACGAAAAGGAGACACGGTAAAAATCATCTCGGGAAAGGACAAAGGCAAGTCCGGCGTTGTTCTGCGCGCGCTCCCGCGAGAGAACAAGGTCATCGTCGAGGGCGCCGGGCTCTATAAGCGCCACTTGAAAGGCGCGGCCGGGAAGGTCGGGCGCATCGTGGAGCGTTCGCGGCCCATCCACGTTTCGAACGTGCAGCGCATAGAGAAATAAATATGTCCATCACCAAACAACGTCAGCAGCTTGCGTACGAGGAACTCAAAGAGGCGTTCCACTACACGAGCCCGATGCAGGGCCCGCGCATCACAAAAGTCATCGTCTCTTCCGGAGTCGGGAAGAAGCGCGACAAGAAACAGCTCGAGGTCATCGAGGACCGCCTCGCGCGGATAACGGGGCAAAAGACGTCGGCGCGGCCGTCGCGCATCTCCATCGCCTCCTTCAAAGTGCGCGAAGGCGACACGGTCGGACTCCAGGTGACGCTTCGCGGCGCGCGGATGTACGATTTTCTCGACAAGCTCATCCATATCGCCCTTCCGCGCACCCGGGATTTCCGGGGGTTGAAGGCGACTGCCATCGACGAAATGGGCAATATCACCATCGGCATCAAGGAGCACACCATTTTCCCCGAGACCTCGGACGAAGATCTCAAAGACGTTTTCGGCTTTGCCGTGACCATCGTTACTACGGCGAAAAACAAGGCGGAAGCGGAAGCGTTCTTCCGCCATCTCGGTCTCCCGCTTATCGTTGACTCGGGCACAAAACGCTGATAATCTCTAGATACGCTCTTCGGAGCTTTATTTTTTATGGCAAAAAAGTCCCAGTTGGCGCGATACGCCAAAAAAGTCACACTCGTGAAGAAGTACGCGGCAAAGCGTGCGGCTTTGAAATTGGCCGGCGACTACGAAGGACTCCAAAAGCTTCCGAGAAATTCCTCACCGGTGCGGCTCAAGAACCGTTGCGCCATCAGCGGACGTAGCCGCGGCTACATGCGCGCCTTCGGCCTTTCGCGCATCCAGTTCCGCGAACTCGCGCGCGAAGGCAAGATCCCGGGAGTTAAGAAAGCGTCTTGGTAATTTGTATGATTACTGACCGCGTCGGCGATTTCATCATCCGTCTGCAGAATGCCGCCCGCATCGGGAAGGCGGAGGTTGTCGCGCCGTATGGCGCGCACGTGCTCGCCATCGCGAAGAAACTGAAAGAACTCGGCTTTATCACTGCCGTGGAGACGAAGGAGCAGGAGGAAAGTGCGAAGAAAACCATCGCCGTAACGCTTGCCTATGACGAACGCGGACATGCGAAATTGCGCGGCGTAAAGCGCATCAGCAAGCCCGGCCGCCGTCTCTACGCTCCGTACACCGCCCTGCATCGCGTAAAAGGCGGTACCGGCGCGCGCATCGTCTCGAGCCCGTCGGGCATCATCACGGACGCGGAGGCGCGCACGTCGCGGGTGGGCGGCGAAGAACTGTTTGAGATTTGGTAATCCGCATTTCAATCATGAGCCACCTTGCAAAAAAGCCGATTTCCGTAGGAAAGACCACCGTCTCGGTGGAGGCAGGCGTGTTGACGGTCGCGGGCGCTAAGGGAACGCTCACGAAGCGCGTACACCCGTCCATCGCGGTCGCCATTGATGAAAAAGGCGTGCTCATCACGCCGAAAGACCGCTCGCGCCTCGCGAAGGCGCTCACCGGCACGTTCGCTTCGCACCTGAAGAATATGGTGGCGGGCGTGGAGACACCGTATGCCAAAAAGCTCGTTCTTGAAGGCGTCGGGTACCGTGTCGAACTGAAAGGGAAGGATCTCGTTTTCATGCTCGGTTTTTCGCACCCGGTCGCGCTTGCGATACCAGAGGACGTCACCGCGACCGTCGAGAAGAACGTCATCACGCTCAAGAGCCCCAACAAAGAGTCAGTGGGGCAGTTCGCCGCGAATATCCGGCGCGTGAAGCCACCGGAGCCCTACCTGGGGAAAGGCATCCGGTACGACGACGAGGTCGTCCGCCGCAAGCAGGGCAAGAAGGCCGTCTAATATCATGAGCCACGCACCTACCACGAATCGCGAACTCCGCATGCGCCGCCATGCGCGCGTGCGGGCGCGGATCAAAGGAACGGAAGCGCGTCCGCGGCTTGCGGTCTTCCGCAGCAACCGCTTCGTTTCTGCGCAGCTCATTGATGACGCGAAGGGAACAACGCTCGTGAACGCGCATGGCCGCGAATTCAAAGGGCCGCAGTCGGTACAGGCGGCGTCCGTCGGAGCGGCTATCGCCAAGCGTGCAAAAGCGGCCGGCATCACCGCGGTTGTCTTCGACCGCGGCGGCTACCGCTACGGCGGGCAAGTAAAAGCGCTTGCAGAGGCGGCGAGGGAAGGCGGTCTCACTTTTTAATATGGCTACACCTCCGATAGAAAAAGAGATCATACAGGAAGCGGAGACCGTGGCGGAGGCTGCGGCGGCGGTAGCGCCGGCCGAGACAGCGTCTGCCGCCCGGCCGCATGCGCGCGGCGGACGCGGGACGCTTCGCGGCCGCTCTCCGCGCGGCGGCGGACGCGGCCGTCCCCCACGGGAGCGCGGCGAATTCGAGCAGGTGACGATCGACGCTCGTCGCGTTGCACGCGTGATGGCGGGCGGCCGGCGTTTTAATTTCAGTTTGGTCGTCATCATCGGCGACAAGAAAGGCCGCGTCGGGGTCGGCCTCGGGAAAGGCGTTGACACCGCACTCGCCATAGACAAGGCGACGCGCGATGCGAAGCGGAATCTCATTACGGTCGTCCGCACCGCCTCCGGTTCCATCCCGCACCAGGTTTCCGCGAAGTACGCGTCTTCCACGGTCGAGATCATCCCTTCGAGAGGTCGTGGACTCGTCGCTGGTTCGGCGGTGCGGACAGTTCTCGACCTCGCCGGCGTGACTGACGTCGTAACGAAGATCCTTACGCGCTCCAAGAACAAACTCACCATCGCGCGCGCCACCGTCGAGGCGCTCAAGAAACTCCGCGCGAAATAATCTTTTACGTATGCAACTCCACACCCTCTTTCCTCGAACGAAGAACAGAAAGAATCCCCCGGTCGGCCGAGGCGGCAAGCGCGGCAAGACCTCCGGCCGAGGCGGCAAGGGGCAGACGGCGCGCGCCGGTCATAAGATCCGCCCGGAAGTCCGCGACCTCATCAAGAAGATACCGAAACGTCGCGGTTATGGCAGGAACCGTGCGCGCTCCGTACGAACGAACAGGGTAGCGGTTGCGGGAGTGAATATTGCCGCGCTTGAATCGGCGTATACGGCCGGTGAGACCGTTTCGCCGGCCTCGCTCCTCGCTCGGAACCTCGTGCGCAGGGCAAGAGGAAGAGTGCCGGCAGTAAAGATCCTCGGCACAGGATCACTTTCAAGGGCACTTGTCGTGAAAGGGTGCGCGCTTTCGGCTCCCGCGCGCGCTGCGGTCCTCGCGGCCGGCGGCACCGTCCGCGGCGAGCAGGGCCGAACCGTCCATGCTTGACACGCTCGTACGCAAACTGAAGCTTGCATTCGGCGACCCCGAGATCCGTTTCCGCATATTCTTTCTCGCCGCCGCTCTCGCACTGTTTCGATTCCTCGCGTCGGTGCCGATCCCCGGTGTCGACAAGAACGCACTCGCGGAATTTTTTGCGAACAATCAGTTCTTCGGGCTTTTGAATATATTCTCGGGCGGCGGGCTTTCGGGGCTCTCTATCGTGATGCTCGGGGTCGGACCCTATATCACCGCGTCCATCATCATGCAGCTCGGCACCATCATTTTCCCGCAAGTAAAGCAGGCATACTTCGAAGAGGGCGAGGCAGGGCGGGCAAAATTCATCGGCTGGAGCCGCCTCCTCACCATACCGCTGGCTGTCCTGCAGGGCGTCGGATTCCTGTTCCTACTTCAGAGCCAGGGGGTCCTTGCTCACCTTGGTTCGGTTGCGCTCGTCGCGAATATCGCGCTTATAGCTGCGGGCTCGATGCTCCTCATGTGGCTCGGCGAACTGGTGACTGAGTTCGGCATCGGCAACGGCGTCTCACTCCTCATTCTTGCCGGCATTCTTGCACAACTCCCGGCGAGCATCTCGCAGACCTTGTTCGCCGCGAGCGCAGCGGACATTCCGGCATATCTCGGCTTTCTCGTCCTCGCGCTCGCGATGACATATGCGGTCGTCGTCGTCTCCGACGCCGAACGCTCCATACCGATCGCCTACGCACGCGCGGTGCGCGGCGCGGCGCTCGCACAAAACGCCGCCACCTATCTTCCGATCCGTCTGTTGCAGGCAGGCGTCATCCCGATAATCTTCGCGCTCTCCCTACTTCTGTTGCCGCAGATGGCGCTCTCCATGCTCGGGGCGACGCAGCTTTCCTTCGCGTCTTCGGCGGCTCTCTGGTACACCGCGTTCCTCGCGAATCCCTGGAAGTACGGCGCGGTCTATTTCCTGTTCGTCGTATTTTTCACCTATTTCTATACCGCAGTGACATTTGAGCCGCATCGCGTCGCGGAAAATCTGCAGAAGACAGGCGCGTTCGTTCCGGGAGTACGTCCCGGTCGCGAGACGGAAAGTTTTATCGGCAGGGTGGTCAACCGCGTCACCCTTCCGGGGGCTACATTTCTCGGCCTTATCGCGGTCGCACCGAGCATTATTCAGGGACTGACCGGCGTTACCACGCTCGTTCTTGGTGGCACCGCCCTTCTTATCGCCGTGCAGGTCGCGCTCGATCTCGCCCGCAAGATAGACGCCCAGGTTTCGCTGCGCGAATACTAAAAATGCTAGAGTGAGCGGATGGAAACACAAACGATTTTTTTCGTAGGGAAGCCGGTGAGCGGCAAAGGGACGCAAGCCACACTGCTCTCAAGTGTAACGGGATGGCCCATTATCAGCACGAGCGGAGCGATGCGGACGATGACTGCCGAGGGCGGCGCAGTGGGGAAGAAACTCAGGGAGAGTATGGATGCGGGAATTCTCACGCCCTACTGGCTCGCGGCGTACATCTTTCTTGAATCTCTTTTTTCGGTTCCCGAGAATGGGAACGTCATATTCGACGGAGCGAATCGCACTCTGCTTGAGGCGCAGATCGTCATGGATTCGCTTGCGTGGCTCAAAAGGCCGTACCACATGTTCCACCTTCAGGTGTCGGACGCCGAGGTCCGCAAGCGCGTCGAGCTGCGGAGAGGAAAGGAAAACCGACTTGACGATCACGCAGTGGACAAGCGACTGGAAGAATATTACGCGCATACCGCGAAAGTGGTCGAATTTTACCGCACGGCCGGCGTGCTTATCGAGGTCAATGGCGAACAGGCGCCCGAGGCGATCGCGGCCGATATCAAGAACATCCTCAAGATCTGATGAAGATAAAAAACGACATCGAACGAGAGAACCTGATCGAAGGCGGGAAGCGTCTCGCGGCCGCGCTCGTTGCGCTTCGTGCGAAAATAGCGCCCGGAGTCACGGCCGAAGAACTCGATGACCTCGCGGAGCAAATGATCCGCGAGGGCGGCGATGAACCGTCGTTCCTCGGCTATACACCCGAAGGCGCCTCGCGTCCGTATCCGGCGACGCTGTGCGTTTCCATCAATGACGAAGTGGTGCATGGCATCCCGAATGAATCGAAAAAGATATTGAGGGAGGGTGATATTGTCGGTCTTGATCTCGGGCTTACGCATAACGGCATCGTCGTGGATGCGGCCATCACCGTACCGATCGGAAAGGTGAGCACCGAAGCGGCGAAGCTTGTTGTGGCGACCGAACGCGCGCTTGCCGCTGGTATTGCGGAAGCGATTCCCGGGAAACACATGGGCGACATCTCGAGCGCGATCCAGAGAGAGATCGAGCGTGCCGGTTTCAGGGTCGTGAAAGAGCTTGGCGGGCACGGCGTAGGCGATATTGTGCACGAGGAGCCGTTCGTTCCCAATTTCGGTCGCGCAGGCGATGGGCCGCTGCTTGAGGAAGGCATGGTGCTTGCGCTCGAACCCATCGCGAATGCGGGGAAAGCGTCGGTCGTACTCGCTCCCGATGGCTACACCTACCGTACGAAGGATGGTTCGCGAAGCGCTCATTTCGAACACACTATCTTGCTCGAAAAGGACGGAGCGCGTATCATAACGAGATAAACCGCCGTAGGCGATATTTTATTTTTTAACTCATGGCTACCATGCATCCAAAAAGTGAACGGACGTTCGTAATGATAAAGCCCGACGGTGTGAAAAAGGGGCTCATCGGCGAGGTCATTAAGCGTTTCGAACAGCGCGACCTGAAAATAGTCGCGCTTGAGATGTTCCAGCCGACGTACGAAGAGATGGATGCGCACTACCCGAAAGACCTTGAGTGGATAACGCGTCTCGGAAATAAGACGCTCGCGACGTACGAAAAATACAACGTGGACCCGGTAAAAGAATTAGGAACGAAAGATTCGGCGAAGATCGGTCCCGAAATACGCAAGTGGCTGCTTGAGTACATGCTCGCCGCGCCCTTGGTGAAAATGGTAGTCGAGGGAGCCCATGCAGTCGATATGGTGCGCAAGATATGCGGGCCCACGATGCCGTACCTCGCCGATATGGGCACTATCCGCGGCGATTTCACGAACGACTCGCCAGTGCTTGCCAATATGGAAAAACGGGCGGTCGCGAATATCCTTCATGCGTCGGAAACGGCGGAAGAAGCGGCGCACGAGATCGAACACTGGTTCGGACAGAAAGAAATGTATAGCTATAAGCGGCACGGCGACTAGGCCCGGAAAGCGCCGAAATACATCGTTTTTTCATCTTCTTCACAGAGAGATTTGACACGGGGTGTATACTTGAGATTGGAGCTGTTCTTAAAAACGCAACTTGCCTCATATATGGGAGCTCCGCATTAAGGCGTGCTTGGCGAATTCCGCAAGGAGATCCGATAGCCGTCGTTGCTTTTCCCACCTGGCAAGATAAAGTTGCTTAAGAGAATGGCTCCGCGAAAAAGCCGCCCCGCAAGAGGCGGCTTTTTCGCGCTCAAAGCGGAGTCGGGGGATCATTATGCTACATTTCATGCATGTCATTGCGGTTGAGCTTTTTTGGAGGGGCGGGGAAGGTGACCGGCTCCAACTTTTTAATTGAGGGAGCACACGGGAAGATCCTCGTTGATTGTGGCATTGAGCAGGGTACCGACATTGTCGCGGAGCACATTTATGGACCGTTCCCGTACGATGTGCGAACGATCGGGGCGTTGGTGGTGACGCATGCGCATCTCGATCATGTCGGACGTATCCCGAAACTCGTGCGAGACGGTTTCCGCGGGAAGATCTACATGACGCCGCCGACGAAAGACCTCTCCGAACTCATCTTGCGCGATTCGGTGGAAATCCTGAGGGAAGATGCCTCGCGCCGCGATTTGCCGCCGCTATATGAAGAGAAAGACGTGGACGCCGCCTTCTCGCTTGTCGAGACGCTCGAATACCACACTGAAAAAGAAGCGGTACCCGGTCTTTCTGCGTATCTGCGGAACACCGGCCATATTCTCGGCTCGGCAAGCGTGCGGATCCGCGGCGAGGACGGGACCGCGATCGCGCTTACGGGCGACATCGGTAACTCCCCTTCGCCTCTCCTGCCGGATTGGGAGCCCGTGCAGGATGCCGATGCGCTCATCATGGAAAGCGTTTACGGTGACCGGCCGCACTCACCGCACGCGACACGGGTGCCGCTCCTGAAGGACACACTGAAACGCGCGATACGCAGAGGCGGCACGATACTCATCCCCGCCTTTTCGATGGAGCGTACCCAGCTCATGCTCTACGAGCTCTCGAATTTCTTTGACACGGGCGATCTACCCCGCATTCCCGTGTTCCTTGATTCGCCGCTTGCGATACGCATGACGAAATTGTATGAGAAATGGGGCCCGTCGTACTTCAAAGCCGCGGCAAAAGCGGAGATGAGACGCGAAGGAAACATATTCGATTTTCCATTCCTCACCAAGACGCTCTCGCGCGAAGAGTCGCAACGGATAGCCGCCGTGCCGAATCCAAAAATGATCATTGCGGGCGCGGGAATGAGCCATGGCGGCAGAATAGGCGGGTGGGAAGCGCGCTATTTACCCGATCCAAAGACAACCCTTTGCATCGCCGGCTACCAGGCACCCGGGAGTCCCGGGCGGCGCATGCTGGAGGGAGCGTCGGTCGTGCGGCTCGCCGGCTCCCCGGTGCCCATCAGGGCGAACATCGAGAAACTCGAAGGATGGTCGGCGCACGCCGATCGCGACGGGCTTCTCGCCTTCGCGCAGTCGGCCCTTCCGCGGCCGAAAGCCGTTTTCACCGCCCTTGGCGAACCCTCTGCCGAACGGTATCTAGCCCAGCGCATCCATGGCTACCTCGGCGCTCGCGCCGTCGTCCCCGAAGCGGGACAAATATGGGAAATTTCCCGAACGTCCGTACATAGGGTATAAAAAGCGGCCGGGGAGACCGCACGCTCGGTGCGATCTCCCCGGCCAGCTAAGCAATAATCCTCGGCATAGGTCCTCTGTTAACTGGTATGACTCTCCCCCGCGGGACTGCCTTTGTAGCATAAGCGGTCGAGGATGAAGCAATGATGAATTTTCATCTTCATGAAGGGTTCATACTGCATATTTTATGCTCCGAAAGGTATACTTAACCCGAAAGATTACGTAACATAACCATGAGAATACTGCTTGTCGAGGACGAAGAACGTCTTGCGGAAGTTTTAGCCGAAGGACTGAAGCATAAGGGGTACGCCGTTGACATCATCAATGATGGCGTAAAGGGATATACGCGCATCTCACTTCACCGGAATGACTACGACCTCGTCATCCTTGACCTCATGCTTCCGGGAATGAGCGGTCTCGACATCTGCCGCCAAATGCGCGCCGAGGGCATCACGTTGCCCATCCTCGTCCTGACCGCGCGGAACGAGGAGGAGCAGAAAGTGAATCTCTTGCTCGCCGGTGCCGACGATTATCTCGTGAAGCCATTTTCATTTGAGGAGCTCGCGGCGCGCATCCAAGCGATCCTCCGGCGGCCGACAGAAGCGGTGCCGACGGTACTTCGCGCGCTCGACATCGAACTTAATCCGGCGGAACGCACCGTGAGCCGCGACGGGGTTCCCCTCACGCTTACGCTGAAGGAATTCGGCTTACTCGAATACTTTCTGCGCCACCCGAACCAAGTCATAAACCGCGAGGACCTCGTGGCTCACCTGTGGGACTTCAATTACGAATCGTTCAGTAACGTGGTGGATGTGCATATAAAAAATCTACGCAAAAAACTCGACTTCGGTTCGGAACCGAGCGTCATAGAAACCATCCGCGGCATCGGCTACCGGCTCCGCGCTTGACAGATCATATCATACGCCACGGACGCCGAATGGATGCGGGACCCTCTTCAGAGCGGCTGCTATCTCCTTGAGTCCCGCCGGTTTCGTGAGGTGATAATCGATTCCTGCCTGCCTGGCCCGCTCCTTGTCCTCATCCTGTCCGTAGCCGGTGAGTGCGATGAGGAAGTAGGGTTTTTTCTGTGCGTGCAGCTGGCGGGCCACTTCATACCCATCTATGTCCGGCAGCCCGATGTCAAGAAGAACGATCTCCGGCTCGAACTCAAGCGCTTTCTGGACAGCTTCGGCTCCGGTATACGCTATGGTCGTCGCGTGTCCGCGAAGCTCGAGGAGTTTGGCGAGCGCGTCGGTTGCCTCCGCATTGTCGTCGACGACCAAGATCTTGAACGCCCGCTTCACCCGTCGGGACCTGTGGACCGTTTGAGGCGAGAGGGGGATATCGTCGGGAGAGGGCGGCTTCGGTCGTGCGGCCTTGGATAGGGGCAACCGCACGATGAATTCGGACCCTGTATTGAGGCCCGCACTCTTCGCCTCGATCGTGCCGCCATGCATTTCGACCAACTGCCGCGTGAGCGGCAGGCCGATACCGACCCCTTCGCTGCTCAATTGGCCTCGGTTGATCTGGAAAAATGGCTCGAAAATACGGCGCAGCATGTTCTTGGGTATCCCCATACCGTTATCGCGCACGGAAATGACTGCGGTGTCCTTCTCACGCCGTACGGCGAGGTCGATAAGGCCACTTGGCTTTTTCGTAAATTTTACCGCGTTCGTCACGAGGTTCACGAATATCTGCTCGAGCCGCACTGGGTCCGCCTCAACAAGGAGTTCTTCGTCCGATCTCGTAATGGTGAGGGCGTGGCCGTGTTTTTGCGCGAACGGAAGGATGGACTGCTCAAGCCTGTTAATAAACTCGTCCAGGTTGATTGCCTCCTTATGCAAGGAAAGTTTTTTCTGCGAAATGCGGGAAATATCGAGAAGGTCGTCCAAGAGGCGCACCATCGCGCGCGCCCGCTCATTGATCGTTTCAAGAAGTTTTGAGGCGTTCGGCGTGGAAATGCCCTGCATGCGAATAAGCTCGATCGAATTGAGAACCGTGGCGAGCGGATTGCGCAATTCATGAGCGAGAACGGCAAGGAATTCCTTTTTCGCTTCGTCTTCGGAGCTGATTTTGTACAGCGCGGTTTCAAGCTCGTCCACATGTTGCGCCAGCGTTTTCAGCGCTTCTTTGCGCTCCTCGACGACCGCCGTGAATACGAGGAACACGACGCTCATGGTCGCCAGGAATACCTGCAGATGCCAAAGCCCGAGGTCGACGAACGGACCATGACCGAGGATGGTACCTGGAATCGCGATCACAGACGCGATCAGGAGGGAGAGCGTCATGCCGCGCGGTCCGGTGCGGAGGGCAACCCACGTGAGCGGTATAAAAAGGCCGTACGCAAACGAAGTGTACGAGGACCAGAAAATCATGTACGAAAAGACCGCGACGGCAGCGGATGAAGCTGCCAATTCAACGTACTGCAGCCGCGTCCTCTTGTAGAGAGGTTGATTGAACCACTTCAGAATGAACGGCGTACACACCAGGATGCCGAGCGTGTCCCCGATCCACCAGGTACCCCACGTCGCGGAAAACGCCACAGAAGACACGGAGCCTCCGAGCCACAATGCTCCGGTCCCGACCGTCGCGGTAACGCCTGAAATGAGGAAGGCGTTCGCCACTATGCCAACGTTGTCGCGGAGCCGTATAACCGACGGAGTATAGTTGGTGTACCACCGTATCAGGAAAGAACCGGCCAAGGGTCCGAGCGTGTTCCCGAGCGCGATGGCGAGCGCCACCAGCGGTGCCGCACCGACGGAGGAATTCAACAAAAACGCTGCGAAGAAAACCCCGGGCCATACGCGGTAGCCGTACAGTATGAACGCGGCAAATGCAATTCCCGAAGGGGGCCAGACGAGTGCCGCAAACGTGTTAACCGCATGGATATGCAGGCCGACGTATCCCGTGACCAAGTACGCAAAAAAGATAAACACAAAGAGATTCGTTTGCTTCGTATCGGTATCGCGCTGGAGGGGTTTTGCCATTTCAAGGGGAAAAGACACGGACAGTATGCCCATCTCCCGAACTATATGCAATCTTTATGAAAAAATCATGAATCACGCGTTCACGGCATATTAATATGCCGTTCATTATGATTTGCGGACATGCACACCACGCCGGACGAAAAAAGGCAAGCGCTTTTTACCGAAATGTACCGCGAGCATCTGCAGGAGCTCATTCGTCACGCACGGTCTATGGTCAATAATCGCGAACTGAGCGAGGACTTGGTGCAGGACGTGTTCGTGAAGATGTGGGTGTATCTCGTCCGCGGCGGAAAGATAGAAAAGGCACGGGCATTCCTTCATCACGTCCTTAAGAACGCCGTCGTGGACGTGTACCGGAAGCATAAGACCGTCTCGCTTGATGCGCTCGTTGATCAAGGACGCGAACCGAGCGTGGATGACTCGGAGCGGATGCTCGATCTGCTCGATGGCAGGAGCTTGTTCACGCTTATTGACCGCTTGCCCCGGAAATATCAAAAAGTATTGCGTATGAAATATGCGCGCAACCTTTCCTACGAAGAAATCTCGCAGTATACGGGACAATCGAGAAACACGACCGCCGTACAGGTACACCGTGGTCTCGAGAAGCTGAAACTCTTACACAACCCGCTGTAGACCCGTTTCTCTCTTTATGCTACTTGCTTCGCGATGCGGGCAAAAATGGCGGGATAGTCGGAAGCGAATTGCGCGAGAACTTTGCGGTCGAGTTGCACGCCGCCTTTCTTCAGTGTGCTGATGAACGCGCTGTAGGATGCGTGGCCGTTGTCGCGGACGGCGGCATTCAGCCGGACGATCCACAGCTGGCGGAAATCGGTCTTTTTGTCGCGTCGGTGGGCGAAGGCGTAGCGGCCCGCGCGCATGACCGCTTCATGCGCATAGCGCTCTTTCTTGGAGCGGACGCCGCGGTAGCCCTTGGCCCTCTCGAGAAGATTCTTGCGCCGCTTCTGCGCCATCATGCCTCCTTTTATCCTGGTCATACGAAAATAATTATCGTGTGTACTGTTAAGAGCCCGGAAGGAAACGGCGGCGCACCCGCGCGCTCAAATGGAGCAGGGTCGAGCGGCGTTTTTGCGAACGCTCCGAGCCGCTTTGCTTCGCGTTGAAATGGTTCTGCCCCGGACGGCGCGTGACGAGCTTCCCCGTGCGCGTGACGCGTATTCGCTTCATGTACGACTTGTTTGTTTTCATGGATTTGTTTTGTTTCCTATCCTGGTTTTATCGATGGATTTTTCCCGTTTGGCTTGAGCCTGCATGTCGCGTTCTATCACCCCGGCGAAACCCTTCGGGCTTCGCGTGATGGGCTCGGCGACTTTATATGCATACGGGATGCGCAGAAGGAACCGTTCCAGGCGCTCCTTCAGGAACTCCTCGCTCATCCCTTTGTAGCGGCCTTTGAGGAAGAGTTCCGCGCGCACCCGGTGGCCTTCGGCAAGCCATTCGGCCGCCTTCTTCGCTTTCAGAAGCATGTCGTGGTCGCCGGTCCCCACTTTAATCTGGACCTCCTTGGTCTCGGATATCTTCACCTTCGACCTGGCGACTTTTTCTTTCTTGCTTCGCTCATATTCAAATTTACCATAATCCATGATTTTCGCAACGGGCGGGACCGCTGAAGGCGATATTTCAATGAGGTCGAGCCCGGCCTGGAGCGCCGCCTGGAGTGCTCTCTCGAGCGGGAGGATACCGAGATTCTCGCCCTGTGCGCCGATAACGCGCAGCTCATGCGCGCGTATCTCGTTATTTATGCGGAGTCGGTCGGTAGCCACTGGAAGTGGCTAGAATATAGCACAAAAAGGGGAGCGAACGCAACGCGGCAATGCGATTTCGGAGCACAGGTCGGTGCGCCCAGCGGCGCACCGCCTTCACTCTCGGCTCGCAAATTTCGGCGCAGGCCTCTACGGCGCCGAAATTACCATGCTGCTTCGCCTCCGGAATTCAAAGCAAGGTCCTGTCTTGTTCAGCCATGTCCAAAGCCCTCTTCAATCGTTCCCTGGTATTTTGGCCCATAAATCGAATTGCTTGTGCTAGCACTTCAAGCTGATGGTCAACTTGAAGTCCATTTTCAATTCTCGTACCGAAAATATCATTCAACTGCCCTGCTACCTCAAAAGCTTTATTGCGACTTGCCTCTTTTCTCTCGGGGGTATTTTCGAAGGCCATAGTTCTTATTGTTAGATGACACCCCCATTGTATCTTATTCTGCTGGTTATTGGCTGATCAGCTGGCTCGGGTCGGAGAGGATGATCTCGGCCCTGCCTTGGTAGCTGGATATCTTTCCGGAGAGCGTCACCGTCCTTCCCGCGTAGCGGGCGAGGTCGCCGAATTTCTTCGCGTCGTCCGCGAAAATAACGCCGGAGAACGGACAGGTCTTATAACTCTTGCAGAAGTCCAAAAAGACGGTTCCGCTGTTCGCGGTGTGGGCGTTGACAAGCGTGCCCCTTACGGAGGCGTACTCGCCGATATGCGCGGGAGCATCGGTATAGTCGATCGTCCCGGCTCTCCCGGGAGCGTCCGTTCCCGTTCCTGCTCGGTTGCCCGCGTATGCATCCAGTAATGTCGTCAATACGGTTTCATACGTCTGTCGGAGTGATGGATCGGTGCCAATCTCGAGGATCTCATCATTTTCGAGGGTTGCCGACCTCGTCCAGTTGTAACTGCCAAATGCGTAGGAGCGTTCGGTTACCAGGAGCTTAATGTGCATAATGCCGTTTCCACTCGCGTGCCGTTCGGTGAAAAGGGGGATGCCAGCGGCAAGCAATTGCGCCGTGATGGGAGCGCCGTAGCTACTTACGCTCTGCTCGGAGTCCACGATGCCCTTTACGTCGACGCCGCGCATCTTCGCTTCCACAAGAGCGTCGGCGATGTTGGAGAGGGTGAACGTGTAGATCGCGAAATAGATACGCTCCTTCGCGCTCTCGATAAGAGCGATGAGCTCCTCGTCATTTCGCTTTTGATCCAGGCTGTAAAGTACGCGTAGCGAGCCCGCTTCCGGCGCCGCAATGGTCTGCGCCGGGATACTCACCCCGCGAGTTCCGCTACCGCCTGCAACATATCCCATACCGCCCGCCGCAAGTGCAAGCACGAGGGCCGCTCCCACACGGAGAAGCTTCCGGCTCATACGCTATTATCGGCTCCCGCAAGCATGGCCCTCTTTGCGCGATAGACAAGAAGGTTATGCCGGCCGACGAAGAAGAGGATGAGCACGAAAACACCGGCAACGCCCCAGCGCAGGTGGCCCACCCATCCCGATGTAATGCTTCCGAACCAGTACGAGGCGGTAAAAAGGACCGTTAAGAGGACGAGGCCGCCGGCAATTGCCATCGGTATGTAGGTCCGGAGGGGGAAACGGAAGAAGCCGCTCGCAACGTATGTCGTGAAGCGCAGTCCGGGTACGAAATGTCCAGAGAGAACCGTGAGCGCGTAGCGATTTTGAAGCCATGAACGCATCGGGGCGGTGAGGTCGTGATCGATATAATGCGCGAGACGCGGATGCGTGCGTGCGAGCCAGCCGAGAGAATACAGCACCGTATCGCCGATAAGGATACCGACATAAATGGACAAGAACGCAAGCGGCGCAGAAATAATGCCGTCGGCCGCAAGCACCCCGACAACGACCGTGGTCAGGTCTTCGAGGAAAAAGGCGCAGAGCACGATCGTAAGCGACAAAAGTACGGTGCTGTCGACCGTGCCGCCGATGACGCCCGAGATGGAAGGAAGCATACGTGGTGCAGTGTAGCAGATTTCTCCTGTATTCTATGATATCGTGCGGCGTATGGCGCGCCTGCCCACGCTCATATTCGGTGTTATACTCGTTCTTCTCGGATTGCTCGGGTTCATTTCGAATCCGCTCATCGGCGCGCATGCGCTCTTTGCGGCCGACGCCGCGCACAACGTCGTTCACATTCTTCTCGGCGTGCTCCTTCTTACGGTCGCCTTTTGGGCGAAGGAAAGTTCCGCGCTGTGGCTCAAAGGCGTCGGCATACTGCTGTTCCTGTTCGGTCTTGCCGGCGTCATCAGCGTCCCCGAAACGGGTGGGGCATTGTTCGGTGCCTTCATGACGAACCGATTTTCAGACTGGTTCCATTTGGTCGCGGGTGCGATCGTCTTTTTCGGTTCCTTCCATGACAAGGACGATCCGCACACGTCCGCTAGCGGGATGAAATTCTAGATTTGCGCTTCGGAGCCGACGCGCGTATCCTGAACGTGCATGAAGCGGATCGCGGTCGTTTGCATTCTTATTCTGGCCTTCGCCGGGCTTGCCGATTCGGCGTACCTTGCTCAGCACGAGGTGAGCGGGTCGCCGATGCTCTGCAATATCGAGGGTCTTTCGGGCTGCAATACGGTCGCCTCGAGTCAATATTCCTACCTCTTCGGCATTCCGGTCGCCGAATACGGTGTTCTCTTCTACAGCATCCTGTTTGCGCTCGCCGCCCTCGAATTGTTCCTATTCAGCCGGCTCCTGCGCCGGGTGCTCCAAGCGCTGGCGCTTATCGGCATCGTCGTTTCCATCTTCTCCACACTCCTTCAGGCGTTCGTTATCAACGCGTTCTGTATTTACTGTCTCGCTTCCGCCGTCATCACGGTTCTTATTTTTATCGCCGCTGGCTTTATTGAGCCGGTATGGAGGAAGAAGAACGGGGATCCCCCGATGATCACTCCGCCGCCTGCGCCTCCGCGCCTGCTGATGCCTCCCGCTCCCTAGTTCTCATGCAGCGCGCACTCCTCATTCCGCTCATACTGATTCTCCTGCCGATGAATTCTCATGCAGCGCGCGCTCCCGCCACGTTCTCAGCGTCGCGCTCTGTTCTTGTCTCGGATTCTTCGGCGGGAAACATGTACGCCGGAGGGGCTTCAATCGTCATTACCGCGCCAGTGGGCGGCGATCTTTCGGCAGCGGGGGGCTCTGTGGTAACGGCTGCGCCAGTGGAAGGCGACGGCCTTCTGCTCGCCGGCTCGGTGAGCGTGCGTGCGCCGGTCGGAGGAGATCTGCGGATCGCGGGCGGGAGCGTCAATATCGAGACGCCGGTCGCGGGCGATCTCGTTGCCTTCGGTCTTTCGGCGAATAGTTTGGGCCGCGTGTCCGGGAACACGCTCATTGTCGCCGCGAACACGACCATAGCGCAGGGTGCCTCCGGCCCGGTCGTCATTTACGGTAACAATATTTCCTTAGCCGGCGATTTCGCTGACGATGTGACCATCATGGCATGGGGGCGGGTGGCGCTTACGGCGAGCACCACCATTCGGGGCGCGCTTACCTATGAAGCGCCCATGGAGGCGCTCATACCCGCTTCTGCCCGCATCCTCGGCGGCGTGAAGTATACGAATGCGTCGTATCTTCCCGATGCGGGCACGTCTCGCATCCTTTCGCTCATAAGCATTGGATTCTTCCTGCTCATTCGCATATTGGGAGCTCTCATTCTCGCCGGACTGTTCGCGGGACTGTTCCCGAAGTTCGCCGATGCGATGGCGCAGCGCGCGTTTTCCGCTCCCCCGCGCAGTATTCTGCTCACCGTTCTGCTCGGCATCGCGGCGTTCGTCGTGACGCCGGTCTTCTTCCTCCTGCTTGCCCTGACTTTTGTCGGCATGGGCCTCGCACTCCTCTTTTTCATCGCCTACGCGCTCATCGTGTTCCTGTCGCTCATATACGCGGGCATTCTGCTCGGCAGCTTCTTCGCACGCCGCTTCATGGGCCGCGATTCGGTGCTCTGGCATGACGGCGTGCTCGGCATGCTGGCTCTCTCGGTCATCGCGCTCGTCCCGTACGTCGGCGTCTTCATCGTTCTGCTTTTCATGGCGTTTTCCGCAGGCGCACTGCTGCTTATGTTCTTCCAATTCGCATTTCCGCACGACGGAACCGCTTCAGAACTCCTATGAGCCGCGCCGTCCGTGCCGAACGCGCGAAAAAAGTCGTCGCGTACCTGAAGAAGACCTACCCGCTGCCCAAAAGCGAGCTTCTTGCGGAAGAACCGATGCAATTCGTGGCTTCTGTCATTCTTTCGGCGCAGTGTACGGACAAGGCGGTGAACAAACTGACGGCGACGTTGTTCAAGAAATACAAAACGCCCGCCGACTTTGCGAGGGCCGACCTCGCGACGTTCACTGCAGAGATCTCCTCGGTGACCTTTTTTCGCAATAAAGCGAAGGCCATCATCGGCGCGGCGAAAATGATCCAGGAAACGTACGGCGGGAAAATCCCGAAAACCGAAGCGGAGCTCGTTCTCCTGCCGGGTGTTGGCTACAAGACCGCGCATGTCATTTTGGGCGAGCTGCATAACGTATGGGAAGGCATCGCGACCGATACGCACGTGAAGCGTTTCGCGAAGCGTTTCGACTTGACCGACAACGACGATCCCACGAAGATCTCCAAGGACCTCGAAGCGCTCATACCGAAGAAGGACTGGAAATACGTGAACAACGGTCTCGTGCTCTATGGGCGGTACGTGTGTCCGGCGCGTCAGCATGATTGCGGCAATCACTCGCTGACCAAGCTCTGGCCGCCTGCCGGACACCGCTGGCCGAAGGGGGAAGTAGGGCGCCAATACAGCGACCGATGACAACAGCGGAATTTAGAGCGGTGGTGTGGCGATACTATCGGGCACACGGGCGGCACGATCTTCCATGGAGAAAGACGCGCGATCCGTACAAAATCCTCGTATCGGAGGTCATGCTCCAGCAGACGCAGGTAGAAAGGGTAATCCCTTTCTATGCCGAATTTACGCGGCGTTTCCCGACCGTACGGTCGCTCGCTCAAGCGCCTCTTTCCGACGTTCTGAAGTGCTGGCAGGGCCTCGGCTACAATCGCAGGGCGAAATTGCTCCGGAGCGCCGCGAAAATACTCGCAATGCGGAAAATCGCGGACGTTTCGGAATTTGAGAAATTGCCGGGCGTCGGTCCGTATACAGCGCGCGCCATCGCCGCCTTCGCGTACGACACAGACGTCGTTTTTATAGAAACCAACATCCGTACGGCCGTCATCCATCATTTCTTCGCAACACAGGAAAAAATCTCCGATGCGGAAGTCGAGAAGATCTTGAAGCGCGTGTTGCCCGAGGGAAGGGCGAGGGAATGGTACAGCGCGCTCATGGACTACGGCGCCCGTCTGAAGCGTTCCGGCAACTCGCACAATGCGCGAAGCAACGCCTATGCAAAGCAATCTAGGTTCGCCGGCTCCTTGCGTGAAGCGCGCGGTGCCATTTTGCGCGAGCTTTCCAAAGGAGCGTTGCCGCGCGCTCGTCTCTCCGGCCTCCTCGGCGTCTCACGCCGCGCGCAAGCTACCCGGGCGCTTAAGGCGCTTCAATCGGAAGGGCTAGTGCGCGCGAAGAGAGGAACATTCTCGCTTGCGGATTAGCTCCGTCAGATAATTCGCGACAGATAAACGCGTAAAAGGAAATACTAACTGGCACTCGGCGACCGGAACGAGGAGGACAAGGTCGGAGTATCGAACGAGGATCATCGAAAATCCTTTATAAGCAGCGTCGATGTCACGCCGGCACTGGCAATGAATCCGCCGGTGAGCGCGAAAAAGAGGGGATAATTTCCGAAGAGGAGGATGATACTTGCGGCGACCGGTGCGACCAGGTTCGCCACGGGCCAAATGCCCCGGAAGACGCTTATCGAGTTGACGTCTTTTTCGCTCACGCGCCGGAAGAAGTGCCCTTCCGTCATGCTTTCGACGAGCGCCGCTCCCGCGCGCGAGGTGACTAGCACCGCGAGGATGAGGATGAGCGGCGTGTTCTGTGTAAAAAGGCTTATCGCCGCGAATGAAGCTCCGGCGAGAATGTAGCCGATGAACATCATCTCTTTGTCGCCGATTACCTTGTCGGCCAATATGCCCGCCGGGTACTCGATAAGCACGTACGGGACCAGCATGACGGCGAATATCCAGCCGAGGTCGCTCCAGGGAATGCCGATGATCTCGTGCAGATACAGTGGAGTATAGAAGGGTGCCCATGAGAAAAAAAGATAGAGCAGAAAATGACCGAAGGTGACGGCCGCAAGGTCGCGGTCGCGCACCATACATTGCGCCGTATCTTTGACGTGCGAGAGGAGCGGCGGAGTTCCGGGGGGCAATTTCCGCGCGGCAAACAGAATGATGAACGGCACTGTGGCGGCCGCGGAGGCGATGAAGACGAGGTGATAAGCGTCACGCGACGCAAGGAGCGCTCCCATGAGAAGCGGGGCGGCGAGCGCCGCCACGTTCCACGCGGTCAGGAAAATGGTCCGTACGCGCCCCGTGACTCCTTCTTCGGCCACCGTCGCCTCCAAGAGCAGGTCGAGCTGGTATGCGAGGAACGGTCCAAGAGCGATAGCCATTGAAGCGAACACGGATACCGAGAGCGCATTTGGCACGGCGGCGAGCGCGAGCAGAGATAACATTTCGAGTATTGCGATGATGATGGCGAGTTGCTGCGCACCGTAGCGGGCAACGATGCGGGGGAGGAAGGGAAAGACGATGCATGAAACAAGTGCGCCGGCGGCGATGACCAATCCGGCGGACACCTCCGACATGAAGGAGAAAAGATAAGGCACAATGATGTAGGTAAGAGCTGTCGAAAAAAGCGCAAAGAAGAAATTTCCGAGCGACAGAACGACTCGCGGACGCATAGTGTTTCGAGCATAGCACACAAAGAACGCGGCTCGCCTCAGGCGAGCCGCGTTCCGCAAAACGTCTACATCCCGATAAGAACCGGGATGACCATCGGCGCTTTATTGGTGCGGGCGAAGAGGAACCCCGCGATGACATCGGTCAGGTTGTTCTTCACATAATCGAGGTCGATCGGGTTCATATTGCGCGTGGAATCCTCGATGGTCTTCTTGATGAGGACGCGCGCCTCATTGAGAAGATTCTGCGACTCGCGCAGATAGATGAAACCGCGACTGATGATGTCGGGCGACTTGCGCAGTTTCCCGGTCTTGAGGGCGACGCTCGCGATAATGACGAACATACCGTCCTTGGCGAGCGACTGGCGGTCGCGAATGACGACTTCCTGTATGTCGCCGATCGTAAAGCCGTCAACGACCATCGGCGCGGAAGGCACTTTTTGCTTGTGCACGTTCATCCGCTCGCCGTTCTCAATGTCGATGACCGTGCCGTTGTCCGGCACGATGATGTTCTCCTTCGGAAAGCCCGACTGTTCGACGGCCTTCGCATGGCAGCGCAGCATTGAGTGGTAGCCGTACGCGGGCATGAAGAACGTAGCCCCGACTTGCTTGTTGATCCAGACCAGCTCGCCTGTGTTGCCATGGCCGGTCGAATGGACGTCGCTTGAGCGGTAGTGGATGAGCGTCACACCGTGACGGTAAAGATTGTCCTTCAGTTTCTGCACGGCTATCTCATTACCGGGGATGACGGAAGAGGACAGCACGATGGTGTCACGCTCGTTCAGGGTAATGTTCTTATGCTGTTCGGTGGCGATGCGCATCAGCGCCGCGAATTCTTCGCCCTGCGCGCCGGTGGAGAGAATGACGATCTTGTCCGGCGGATAATTGCCGATGTCCTGCGCGGGGATGATCGTCTCCTTCTTTATCTTGAGAAGGCCGGTTTTTTCCGCGATCTCGAGGTTGTTCCGGATGGAACGACCTTCGGTGACGATTTTTTTCCCGAGTTTTTCCGCCGCTTCCATGATGTGGATCATGCGTTCGAACTGTGACGCGAATGTCCCAATGATGAGGCGACCGGAGACCGTCTTAATGATCTCCTCGAGCGTCTGGATGACGCGCTTCTCGGGAATGGAGAAACCGTCCTTTTCCGCGTTCGTCGAGTCGGCGATGAAGAAAATGTTTTTATCTTTGCCGATGGTGCCCCACGTCTTTACTTCATGCTCGGCGGGTACGCCATCATCATGGTCGAGCTTCAGGTCGCCGGTGATGACGACATTGCCCTGCGGAGTCTCGACCGAAACACCCATCGAGTCGGGGATAGAGTGCGTGACCGGGAAGAATTTGACCCGAGTGCTCCCGATGGTCACGGATTGGCCGACTTCGACGGTGTGTATCTCGGATTTAGGCACGTCCGGATATTCTTCTTGCCGTCGCTGGATCATGATACCAGTGAGATTCTGCGTATAGAGCGGAGGCGTTCCGAATCGCGGCAGTGTGAAGGGAATGCCGCCGATGTGGTCGAGATGTCCGTGAGTGATGATGACGCCTTTCACGCGGTCGGCGTTCTTCTCCAGATATTTCGTGTTGGGGAGGATGTAATCGACCCCCGGGGAGGTATCCTCGGAAACGAATTGGAAGCCGGCGTCAAAGACGAGAATGTCGCCGGTCGCGCCCACTTCGACTGCGGTCATGTTACGGCCGACCTCTTCGACGCCTCCGAGCGGGATGATGCGGACCGTCGTTGGTCCTGCCGGTTCCGGAAAATAATCGGCGGCGCGGGGAACTCGGTTCGACTGGCTCATGGGACGGCGCAGGATGCGCTGAATGCGGCGCGACGCGCCGCCGGGGCGGGATGTTCCCCTTCCTCCTCGGTTCGAATGGCGGCCGCCTGGTTGCGAGCGGCCTCGTTCAGGCAGACCGCGCTCGAAACGCCGCGGCCCCCCCGGCCGCGGTGCACGCGATGGCGCCGGACGCGTGTATCCCGGAGTCGGTGCTGGTGCTGGTGCTGGTGCTGGTGCTGGATTCATACTGATTGGTTGGTTACTGGGCTTGCGAAACGAATAAATGAAACCCGTACGAAAAATGGTTCAGCGGCTGCGGTTAGCGAAGAACGGCCACACAGCATCGGTCGAGCGATACCAGGATGCTGCGGTCGCAAAGCGGTCGGCGGGTACGATGATCTGCGGAAGAGTGACGCCGGAGAGATCTTTCGGCACTGCATACGTGAAATCCGGCGCGTAAATGAACGCGGCGGGATACTCGGCGGCGATGATGTCCTCGATCTTTTGAAGATCGTTCGTCCGCTTCGCGTCATCGGTCGAACTGCGGACGTTCGCAAGCAGAGCATCGACGGTTTTGTTCGCGTACAGCGCGATATTCAAACCGGGGTCATTGCGCTCATGCGAATCCCAAAATGCATAGAGGTCCTGGTCGCGGCCGATGACCATGCCATAGAGCAGCGCTTCGTATTTGCGCGGTCGGATGATGTTTTGCGAAAGGTCGCCCGATTCATAGAGCTCGATAGTGACGGGGATACCGAGTTTCTCCCAATCCGCCTTTACGGCGCTCGCGACGCTTTTGAGCTCAGGTACGTTCGAAGTGCGCAGGGTGATGCCGTCGAGGGTCTGTTTGATGCCCGTATTCTTCCAGACGCGGTCAGAGCCGTCGTACGTCCATCCTGCCGCTTCAAGTACGCCGGCTGCTGCCATCGTCGGGTTCTGAAGTGCCGGAACCGGCGCCTGTCGCACCGATCCTCCCGGCGGGACCGGTCCCATGATGGCGGTCGCATACCCGCCGAATATCGAATCAACGATCGCCCGCCGGTCGAGCGCGAGCGAGAGCGCCTTGCGCACTTCGCTCCGCGCGTACACCTGCTTCTCGCTCGGGTTCCAAAACACGCCGAAGACCCGCGCGTACGGAGCAGTCAGCGCCCCTTTGTATGCAACGTCATATGCGCTCTCGATGTCCCCCTTGATAAGCGCGTTCGTCAGGTCCCCCGCCCGCGAATAGAAGTTGAAGCGGATTCGGTCGAGATAGGGCCGGCCAAACACGTAATAGGGATTTGCGGCGAGCGTCACATTCTCGATAAGCCCGGAAATGCCGCGCGAAACGTCCGCAACCTTAAAGGGTCCCGCGCCCACCGGGTTTGCTTGCAGGGTAGAGAAGGGGAATTCCTCGTCCGAAAGGTTTCTCCAGAGCCTGGCGGGGAGGATCCCGAGGGTCGTGAGCCCGAGGAACGGCGCATAGGGCTTTGTGAGCGTGAAGCGCACGGTGCGTTGGTCCACCGCGACGACCAGCACGCCGGACCAGTCGGCATACCTCGGGCTCTTGAGCGCAGGGTCCTGCGCTTTCTGCACCGTGAAGACAACATCATCGGCATCTACTGGCGTGCCGTCCGAGAATTTCGCATTCTCGCGCAGAACGAAGGTATAGCTCTTGCCGTCAGGCGACGCTTCGTAGCTTTCCGCGAGCACGGGGACGAGCTCTCCCGTCCCGGAGATACCCATGAGGCCCGCGTAGGTGAGCGACGAGAGGTCGCGGTCCGCGTCGCTGATGGCAAGCAATGGATTGATGAACCGCGGGCTTCCTATCTCGCCTTCGACCAAAGTCCCTCCATAGGTAGGCACTTCCACGAGAAGCGACTGTTCGAGGGCGTAGAGGCCGGAAAGCGAAGCGATGCAGACAAGACCTGCCAGAAGATAAAAGAGCACACGGTCTCCCGAGGACAGAGAGCGCACATGAGCGCCCGCGCGCTCAAGCGCCGGTATGCTCCGCCAGCGCTTGAGTTTCTCGCGCGTCTCGTCGTTCATGACCCCGCAAGAAGGAAGTTCGCTATCGCAGCGAGTACGAGGAGCAGCGCGATAACGATGGTCGCGTTGAACAAAAATTTTTCGGCGCCTCTGCGCTTGTAAAACGTTGACGCGAAGTTATCGCCTCCGAAGGCTCCGCCGAGGGTCGCGCCGCGCTGCTGCAGCACGATGCCGACGATGAGGAGTATTGAGAGGATGATTTCCGCGTACGGCAGTGCCGATACGAGTGCCTCCATCTTGATTGGGATGGTACCACGGCGGGGGAATGGGGCGCAAGCCAGTGTGTAAAGAAAACAGAACGCCGCGAGGTTCCCCGCGGCGCCGGACTGATTCCTTGTGCTACTTTTTTGCAGACAGCGCTTCGGCCGGTGCGGCGACGGCGACCGGTTTGCCGATAGCGACCGGTTGGCCGTCGACCAGGGCGAAGTACTCTGACGGCGGGGCCGGCGCCTTGACGCGGATTGCAAGAAACTGCTTTTTCACGACCCCTTTCACGAGAAGAACCTGATCCCCCCCGTCCTCGGTGGACGAGATGACCTGGTACGCCGTCCCTTCCTTGAGCCGTGCCGTGAACTCCTCGGCTGAATACGGAATACGCCCGTAGCCGAACCCGTTGGGACTGAAGATTGCAGTGCCGAATACCACCAGAGCGAATGCCGTCAATATCCAGGGGAGAATGGAACCCACCTCTTTTTTCCCGGAGAGAACAACGGCTACCACCGTGACAATGACACCGATAATGAAAAGAAACGTGACGTCCAACATGCCCATCTCCTCGTATTGATTACCACGGCGTTTCCCGCCGTGAGGAACTTCGTTTTGAAGAACTTTTTTAAGAATAGCATTCTATTTATTGTGTGTCAAGTCCAACATAGTTGCACGGAGACGGAACTTTCTCTATACTCCCTTCACGTGTGAAGAGGGCGTGATTATTCATCTTATTTACATAGGACACTATGGCTAAAAAGCTTTCGCTTGTGCCGCTCGGGGACCGCGTGGTCGTGGCGCCCGCCGACAAAGAGGGCGAGAAGAAACTCGCCTCCGGCATCATCATTCCCGAGACGGTGGACAAAGAGAAGCCGGCGAAGGGCGAGGTCATCGCCGTCGGCCCGGGCAAATACGAAGACGGCAAGCGCATCCCGCTCCAGGTCAAGGTCGGCGATACCGTGCTCTTCAGCAAGTATGGCTACGACGAAGTGAAGATCGAAGGGCAGGAGTACTACATCCTCTCGGAGTCCAGTATTTTAGGTATCGTTAAATAACACACCATCATGGCAAAACAAATTCTTTTTTCCGAAGACGCACGCAAGGCCATCGCGAAGGGTATTGCGCAGGCCGCGCGCGCGGTAAAGGTTACGCTCGGTCCGAAGGGACGCAACGTCGTGCTCGAGAAGAGCTACGGCGGTCCGCGCATCACCAACGACGGCGTCTCCATCGCGAAGGAGATATCGCTCAAAGACCGATTCGAGAACATGGGCGCCGAGATCGTGAAGGAAGTGGCGAGCAAGACGAACGATACGGCCGGCGACGGCACCACGACCTCCGTCGTTCTTTTTGAAGCGCTCGTCGAGGAAGGGCTCTCGCGCGTGATGAAGGGCGCGAACGCGATGATGATACGAAGCGGCATGGAACGGGCGAAAGAAAGCGCGCTTGCGGAGCTGAAGAAGATGGCGAAGCCCATCGCTGGCAAGGCGGAAGTCAAACAAGTCGCTTCCATCTCGGCCGAATCGGAGGTGCTTGGCAATATCATCGCCGAGGCGGTTGAGAAGGTGGGCTCGAGCGGGGTGGTCACGGTGGAAGAGTCGCAGGGCATGGAGCTTTCTTACGACATCGTGGAGGGACTGCAGATAGACAAGGGCTATGTCTCCGCGTACATGGTCACGAACCCGGAGCGCATGGAAGCCGAAATGAAGGACGCGGTTATCCTCCTCACCGACAAGAAGATAGGGAACGTGCAGGAAATACTTCCGCTCCTTGAAAAAGTCGTGCAGTCGGGGAAGAAGGAACTTGTCATTATCGCCGAGGATGTCGAGGGTGACGCGCTCTCCACGTTCATCGTGAACAAATTACGCGGAACTTTCTCGGTACTCGCGGTCAAGGCGCCTGGCTACGGCGACCGCAAGAAGGAGATGCTCGCCGATATCGCGACGGTCGTCGGCGCGCAGGTTATCACCGAGGAAGTCGGCATCAAGTTCGAGAACGCGACCCTCTCCATGCTCGGCAAGGCCTCGCGCGTCGTCGCGACCAAGGACGCGACGACTATCGTCGGCGGCAAGGGCAAGAAATCGGACATCACGGAGCGCGTCGCGCAGCTCAAGGCGCAGATGGAAAGCTCCGATTCCAAGTTCGATAAGGAGAAGTTTGAAGAGCGCATCGCGAAGCTCTCGGGCGGCGTGGCGGTCATCTCGGTGGGCGCGGCGACCGAAACGGAGATGAAATATTTGAAAGACAAGATAGACGACGCCGTGAAGGCGACAAAGGCCTCTATCGAAGAAGGCATCGTCGCGGGCGGCGGCACGGCGCTTGCGAAAGTCGCCAAGAAGCTTTCTTCGCACGACGCGAAGATGAGCGCGGACGAGCGCGCCGGTTTTGACATCGTCGTGCGTGCTTTGGAGACGCCGCTTGCGCAGATAGCCATCAATGCCGGCAAGGACGATGCGGCGGTCATCGTCTCCAAGGTGCAGTCGGGGAAGGCGAATGCCGGCTACAACGCGCTTACCGACGAGGTCGTCGAAGATATGCTTGCCGCTGGCATCGTTGACCCCGTGAAGATGTCGCGCATGGCGCTTGAGAACGCCATTTCCGCCGCCGCGCTCCTTCTTACCACCGAAGCGGCAGTCGCTGACATTCCGGAGCCGAAGAAAGAAATGCCGCATGGTGGAGGAATGGGCGGGATGGATTATTAATTGGCCGGCCGCTCATAGCGGATAGCGTATAGAAAGAGAAAGGCCCTGTGATACGGGGCCTTTCTCGTCGGCGCGCTGGTCAGGGAAGCGTGCCGAGCGTGTGCCGCACGATGAATTGTTGTTGTTGGAAAAGGAATGCGCCGAACCGGTGCCGAAGGGTCTCCCACACCCCCCGTGCGATTTCGGAAGGTATATCGCCGTCGTTGCTGCGGTCTTTTCCCATCGCCATCTTCCTCTTTATCGCGGGAATGTCAATTCGGTTCGGAGCTACCAGGAACTGCACGCGGGCTCGCCGCTACAAAGCATCCACGACCAGGTCGGGCGCACCGGATCATAAAATGGCTGCCCCACGGCGGGGTAGCTTTCGGGAGTACCGTGCACCAGGAGCTTGTAATTCGTACCGTCGGAATTGTACAGATAGCCGTTGCAGCTCCCCGGTGCGGCCGGGTCGGTCGGGAGTACGGATATATATTTCGGCGTCAGCCCCCTAATATAGGCCTCCGCACCGCTCGTCTGTCCATTGCCCGGACCGCAGGGGACAGTGCTTACTCCGCTCCACGCTCCCGGGTGCGGCAACGGATAGGACCCATTGTCGACGTAGTACATGACGATGGCCGTCCGCAACTGCACCATGTCCTGCACGCGCTTCGTGTCCCGGGCTTTTATCCGCGCTCCGTTGAGGGTCCCGACGACGATGCTCGAAAGTATGCCGATGATGGAGATGACGATCAGCAATTCGACGAGCGTAAATCCCCGGGCGCGCCTGTGTGCGTTGGTCATATCGTCAGATCTTTTCCAGGCGGGGCGGCGCGTTTGGGGGGTAGAGTATCTTCTGCCCCGGCGGCGCTTTGAAAGTGGCATTACCGCCGTTGCCAAAGAGCATCATTCCCATGACAATGGCCAGCACTGCGATGAACGCGATAAGCACGTACGCTATCTGCTTCTCGTTCTTGAGAAGGCCGCCGGAATGCTGCAGTATCCACAGAGTCGCTTTCGACGGCTCCGCGTAGGACACCCGACTCGGCTGCTGCCATTGCTCCTCTTCAAACTGCACTTTTGGGGGTTCATTCAGCGGGTCCATGGGTGCGGGGGTCTCCTGATGCTTCAATGGTAGCACCCGCCGCACATGCCGGAGGGCCCCCGGTGGAGAATCGGATGCTTCGCGGAAAGTTATGCCGGCAAGGACGATGCGGCTTCCGCCGCCGCGCTCCTTCTTACCACCGAAGCGGCAGTCGCTGACATCCCGGAGTCGAAAAAGGAAGCACCCGCAGGAGAAATGGGGATGGACTACTGAAAATAAAAAGCCCGTGCTCGCGGGGCTTTTGTTCTGCAGCGAGATAAAAGAGAAAGCCCGCCGGAGCGAGCTGTCTCGCGCGGCGGACTCCTTAAGAAGATCCTTTCTTTCGCAATTCCTCCATCAGCAGCAAGAGACAGCCGGCAGTGAAGACACCGGGAACGATGTAGAAGAGGATAGTGAATCCCATCGCGGCGAACGCCATCTCCCTGTCGAAGCAGCCGCGCTCCAGGGCGTAGCAGGCCCTGCTCATCTCCAGGATGGCCGCATCTACTCGCGCGGTTCCCAGATACCCGAAAAGGAGCCAAAGCAACACGGCTCCTATGCATATCCCTGCCACGCTTACAACGACGGCGACCGTTTTCTTCGTCATGCGCCTTCCCCTTATCTGTCGTGAATGGCCATCCGGTAAGGATGGATCAAATTTCCTGGGTTGAGTGTAGAATACTATCAATCACTTGTCAAGTGGCCGCCGCTCACCATACCGCCTACGGCTGTTCGTTGTAGGAGACGACTTCCCAGCCGCGCGTGGGCGACAGTATCTTCCACGGGTGGAATTCGCAGGTGGTGATGCCCGCGTTATCGGATACGTTAAAGAAGGAGAGCTTCACGAAATCGGCGGAGTGAAGGCGTTCGCGGTAGAGCAGGTACGCGATGAGCATTTTGAGAAAATGGTGGTGGGTAACGACCACGGTCTCGCGCGTGCCCTGGCGAGCGAGCAGGGCGAGGCATTTGCGCGCCCGCTTTTTCAGGTCGATGAAATTTTCCTCGTCGGAAAAGCGGTAGTCGTCGCCGTGGTACGCGAGGTCCATCTGGTCAACGATACGGATGACGTCGGGGTCGCGGGTCGGCTTGCCGACGATTTCCGACGGATTTCTGCGCTCCGCGAAGAGCGGGGAATAGATGATGGGAACATTCAGGTGTTTTTTGAGGATATCCGCGGTCTCGCGTGCGCGGGGATACGTACTCGAGATGATGCGCTCTATGGGGAGGCGCTTGAGGACTTCGCCCACTTTCTCCGCCTGATGCCGGCCGTCCTCGGAAAGGCCTCCTTCCGGGCCTTGCCGGATGTGCTGCGCATTCAAGAGCGTCTCGCCGTGGCGGACGAAATAGAACCGCCGCGTTCGCATGAAAAAGAACAGGAGTGCGAGCGCGACGAGCGCCAACAGCGGCGAAAGGGCGGAGGCGAGCGCGGAGAGGGGGAGCATGACGCCCAGTATAGCCCGGCGGTGTCCGACTTGTTGAGGACCTGTCTGCCTCGTGCGGCGGCTGTTGATAAGGGTTCGCCGTCCCCCCGACCCCCTGTAGAATTACCCCTGTGACGGAACAGGCGAAAAAGGTAGCGCTGGTAGAGGACGATCCGCTCATGTCGGGGATTCTTGCCACACAGCTTATCAGCAAGCAGTTCCAGGTCATTTCCATGAACGATGGGACAAAGGCGTTCGAGCGCATCAAGGCCGAACAGCCCGACATCGTGCTGCTCGATATCATTCTCCCCGGAGTGAGCGGCTTCGACATCCTGGACCAGCTGAAGCGCGACGAATCGACGAGAGCGATTCCCGTACTCGTTCTGTCGAACCTGGGAAGCAGGGAGGATATTCAGCGGGGCATCAGCCTGGGCGCGGAGGGCTACCTGGTCAAGGCGAACAACATGGTCGAGGACATAGTAAAGAAGGTCGGTGCCATTCTGGACAAGCCCCATTAACAGCCGTTAACAGAAAAATATGAACCTCACAAAATTCATCCCCGTCTCGCTCATGGTCGCCGCATTTGCGGCCGCGTGGGTGCTTATCGGGCAGTATTACAACCTCGCGCTTTGGGTCCCGTTCATCAGCTGGCCGCTGTATTTCGTTTACGATCCCGACGCAACGAAGCTGAAGCGCATCCCGAAAGAGATCGTCGGCTTGCTCGGCGGCATAGTGTTCGGTTACGTGACGCTCTGGCTCGCTCCGCAGATAGGCAACGTCTCGGGCGCCACGTGGGCCCTGCCGCTCACGGTGTTCCTCGTCGCGTTCACCATAGTGATGCTCGAACTCACGAACCTCTTCGAGCTCGCGCCCGCGTACTTCTTCTCCTACGCCGGATACTTCGCGTACGTATTTGGCGGATTCGCCGGCGCGTATTCGCTCGGTACGGCGTTCCAGGCCATGCTTCCGTACGGAGCGCTCATCCTGGTCGGCCTGGCGATCGGCCTCGTAACGGCATACCTGCGCCGGATCATATTGCAGGCGGAAGGACTCTACGGCTTCGCGCAGAGGACCGTGTTCGACAAGGAGATCTAGCGCTTACTTCGCGGGTATCTTCTCCGAAAATGGCGGGAGGCAGACCGTAAAGGTCGTCCCGCTATTTTCTTTTGACGCGAAGCGGATGGTGCCGTGGTGATGCTCGACGATGTGCTTCGCGATATAGAGACCGAGGCCCGAACCCTCCGTCTCCCGCAAGAGCGCGTTCTTGGCGCGGAAGAACTTGTTGAATATGAACGGCTGGTCGCTTTCGGGGATGCCGATGCCGGTGTCGCGAACGTCGAGGCACAGCACATCCGGTTCCGACCGGAACGCAAGCGTGACCGTTCCCCCTTTCGGCGTGTACCGGACCGCATTATCAACCAAATTCCCGACGGCTACGCCTATCTTCTCGCGGTCGGCGCCGATCGGGGGCAGCGCACGGTCCGGTTCGGCGAAATGGAGCGCGATGCCGCGGCGTTGCGCGTCCTGTGTGAAAAGGGAGACGGTCTCCCTGGCGAGTGCGACCGGGTCGATCGGCGCGAACTCGTAGCCGAACTGGCCCTCCTCGATGCGGGACGCGTCGAGCAAGTCATTGGTGAGGCGTATGAGGCGTTCGTTCGTCCTGGATGTTTCCTCCAGTATATCCTTTTGGGTCGGCGTGAGCGCCTGTTCCTTCGAGAGCGCTTCGAGCGCCCATTTGATGCCGGCGAGCGGGGTGCGCATCTGGTGCGAAGCGATGGTGAGAAAGTGGGATTTCAACTGCTCGACCTCCCGCTCGCGAGTGACGTCGTGGAGCACTTGCACCGTACCGATTTTCGTCCCGGCTTCGTCCCGGACGGGGATGCGGGTCACCAAAAGAACGAGCCGGTGCGGACCCTCCGTGGTGTATTCCTTATCCTCGTAATCGGATTGGGGAAGGCCGTATATGGCATAGAGATTCTTGTGGTAAACATCGGCTGTCGCAAACGATGCGGCAGGGTGCTTTCCGATGACGTCCTTCGCCTTGAGCCACAACAGCTCCTCGGCTCTCGGGTTGAAAAAGGTGATGGTGCCGTCGAGGTCGTACATGATGAGGCCGTCGTTCAAACTTTGCACGATGGAGTGTGTCTTGAGGCGTTCCGCGCCGAGCTCGTCGAAGATGCGGCTGTTCTCCACGGCGGTCGCGGCCTGATTCGCGACGATGCCCGCGACGGTCATCTCGAACGGTCCGAATTCGTGCACACTGTCGTAGTAAATGCACATGCCGCCTATCATGCGGTCTTTTATCTTAAGCGGCATGCACATGAGCCCGTGGTACCCCTGCTTTTTGACCGCGGGAAGCCATGAGCGCGGAAGGCGCGGGTCTTTCTGGACGTTCGAGGTCGCCCATATCTTGCCGTTTTGCATGGCCCGACCCACCCACGCGCTACCCAGAGGCAGCGGGTCCTTCTTCGAGTGGTCGATGTACTGCTGCTGCATGCCGTACGCCGCGCGGATATACACACCCTTCTTGTCCGGAGTAAAATTCCAGAAATTCACGTACCGCGCGTGAGTGGCCTGGCCGACGCTCTTAGCGATACCTTCGAGAATGGTGTCGACGCGCTTTTCGATGGCGAGGGATTGGGAGCTTTTCGCGAGCGCGGTGAGCAGGCGCTGACGTCCCGCCTGCTCGGCGGGCGTCAGATTGCGCTTGGTATCCGTGAATACGCCGGGAGTAAGGGAAAACGTGCGATATTCTTTTTTTCGTTTTGCCGACGCCACTGCCGCAATAGTATCACGCACGTGTTTTACACAGGGGGCCCGCGTGCGGCCCGAAAACGGGTCATACTATACGGAGCGGACCACCACCCCCGCTTTAACCATCTCATTCATCCGCATGAAATTACATGCAATAGAGTTCATCCTCGTCATTGTCGGCGCCCTCAACTGGGGTCTCGTCGGCATCGGGGGCTTCCTGGGCGGCAACTGGAACGTCGTGAACCTCATCCTCGGCGGCTGGCCGCAGGTCGAGTGGATCGTCTACATCCTTGTCGGCCTCTCGGCCGTCGGCCTCATGTTTGGCCATAAAAAAGAGTGCCGTTCCTGCAACCCGTCGGGAATGATGTAAGTGCGCGCCTCGCGCAGTTGAAGAACCGCCGACGCTTCGCGTCGGCGGTTTTTGTGTGCGGAGGGGGAGGGAACGCGATTACGCTTTCGAAACCTACAGTTTCAGTACACCTTGCGGATAGTTCGCTTCAGGAAATCGCGAACTATGCTCGCAAGGTCTTCGAATCCCCCACGTCCTGCCCCCGGCAGGACTCCCCCGCAGTTTCGCTGCGCTCGTTGCGGGGACGATACCCGGAACTTTGAACTAAAAACATGGCTCACATTCGAGAATCTTGATAAAAGTATACGCGAATTGAGAGCTATGTTCAAGCAACACCCTCAATGGTTTGAGGTGCCTAAACCAAAGTCAGACAAGGGTAAAAACGTGGTTAATTATTCTGTTTGAACATTACATCTGACTTTTTGCTTCCTCGTTCTTCTGTTTCGCTTTTCTCAAAATAGAAACTAATATCTTGGTATATTCTTTTATCCGTGTGTGCTCTTGATTGTCCACATTACGCATTACATCATCTAGAAAATCGTATCTAATTTTCGTGAAATTTTCTATATAAACTTCTTTGTCGTCAGTAGTGATAATTTTATATTGGCTACCATCTTCGGTTATTTCCTTTACATCCAACTCTTCCAAGTTGGTTACGAGTGCTCCCTTTATTGTTGTTATATCGTGTCCTAACTCTCTTAACCTGTCATTGAGGGCTTTTTTATCGGAAAAACTGTTTAGCATTACTACCCTGGATTTTAAAATAAGTTCAAAGTTATGGGATAACAAAATATAGAATGACCTTAGATAAGCTATGTCAGTCACATTATTCATTACTCTAGATAAAGAATCTTCTATAAACGAAAGTCCTGTAGAAGCTACACTTGTGAGAGCATAAGCATATTTATGTTTTTCTAAGGGTGTCATATTTATTAATTAATATCCTTCCTAAACTGTTTTCCTTCGAAGTTTACCAGCTCGACCACTTTGTAGGCTTTCTGTCGTGCCCCATCGAGACTGCTCCCAGAAGCGCTAACTCCAAATACTCTGCCGCCATTGGTTACAATCTTTCCATCTTCAGATTTTGTACCTGCATGAAAGACAACTACATCGTCAATATTTTCCGCTTTGGCGATACCGGTGATTGGTAACCCCTTCGGATACTTCCCCGGATAACCTGGTGAAGCCAGTACGACGCAACAAGCTGACTTAGATTCCCATTCAATCTGGGTCGAAGATAATTTTCCTTCAACACAAGCCAGCAAAATCTCGACGAGATCAGTCTTGAGAATCCGCATGTAAGACTGAGTTTCCGGATCTCCAAAGCGGACATTAAACTCCAATACCTTTGGTCCCTCTTTGGTGAGCATGATGCCAGGAAAGAGGACGCCTTTAAACGGTCGGCCCATTCTTTTGAGCTCTTGGAGAATCGGCATAACAATCTCTTGCTTTATTTGGTCCAAAACATTCTTAGAAACTCCTGGCACAGGTGCAATCGTCCCCATGCCACCCGTATTCGGCCCTTTGTCGTTGTCAAAAATTCTTTTGTGATCTTGCGCGGATGGGAACATGACCGCCGTCTCTCCATCACAGAAGGCGTGGGTTGAGATCTCTTCGCCTTGCAGAAATTCTTCGATAATTACCGTCTCACCAGCAGCTCCAAAGGTCTTTTGAGTCATCATTTCTTCCAAAGCCTGTTCGGCTTCTTCTTGCGTTTGTGCAATAACCACGCCCTTACCCAAAGCAAGACCACAAGCTTTTATGACCAGAGGATATTCATGATCTCGTATATATTCCTTCGCTTTTTCTATATCAGTAAAAGTCTTAGACTTTGCCGTCGGGATATTAAGACGCTCAAGCAAATCTTTAGCAAAAGATTTCGACCATTCTATTTCAGCAGCTTCTTTGGTTGGGCCGAAAACTTTTATCTTTTCGCCCTGAAGCGAATTCACAATACCTAACGCTAGGGCGTCATCAGGACCGACAACTACCAAGTTTATTTCTTTCTTTTTTACGCACTCAATAATGGCCTGATGGTCTGAAATGTCGACCGATATATTTTCTCCCAACTCGGCAGTTCCTGGATTGCCAGGGGCAGTAAATATTTTCTTAACCCTTGGGGACTGCTTTAACTTCCACGCAAGAGCGTGTTCTCGTCCACCGGAACCAATGACTAAAATGTTCATATTTTTCATAGGTTCAAAGTTGCCAATCTGGCGGAGGGGGAGGGATTCGAACCCTCGATGCGGTTTTATCCGCATAGCGAGTTAGCAACCCGCCGCACTAGGCCTCTATGCGACCCCTCCCTGCCTGCGCAGGCAGGCGTATGAAGAACCTTAGCAAATTTTGTGGGAGACGGCGAATGAAAAACGGCGGCCCGCGCGTTGCGCGGGCCGGAGCCGGAATTCAGCTTGTCTTTCGGAGTTTGGGAGGAACGACGCCGTAATCGGAGAGCGGTTTCAGTTCGCTGCACGGTCCGAAGGGATTTGCGACCGAAAGTTGGTTCGTTTCGAGCGCCCGTATCGTTGCTTGCCGGTTCATCCGGTAGAGCTCCTCGATGAACGATATATAGTACCTTTCGACGCTGTCGAGCGCGGCTCCTTGGACGCCAGCCGGTAGTCCGTTGGACTTGCGTATTGTACGTTTGCACTCTCCACGCAAATCCTGGATTATCTCGGTAAACGGGTAGTCCAGTCGCCGGGCGAGCTGGTCGTCGATGCTTCTGCCGAGATCGATTCGATTCCTGATGTCACGCACCGCGTTCAGCACTGCCCCGAAGAGCAGAGCAAGCAGGACACCGGCCAACACCAGCTTCCATGGTTCCATCTGGAACTCCTTCTCCTGTGGTTGTCGGAACGCTTCTGCCGCAATAATTTACCTATTTCCTAAAAAGTCAACCCGCCGCACCAGGTCACGCGTCATTTTCTGCTGAAAATGCGCGCGACCCCGCCTCGCTCCGTCGAGCTCCGGCCCTTCGAACCTCCGGTTCGAAGCTCTATGCGACCCCTCCGTATTACGCCACAGTATCAAATTTCGCGTTTAAGGGCGAGCCCGGAACGCTTGCCAAAAAAATTTCTGAGCGCTAGGTTAAGGGTAGGTCGTCTCTCACCTGCCGGTCGTCGGACATTCCTTATCCGTGGCCGGTAGAGGGCGCCTGTATGCCATCGCTCGCTCGCCCGGCGACATTGCCCCGCCGCAGAGTGTGGTAAAGCGATGGGACCTGCGGGGGTGCCCACAAAGCTTTCCCCGCACCTATGCCAAAGTCATGCCTCCGGCATGACTTTCTTTTTTACCATCCGAAGGGAGCGAGTTCAGAAAAAGCGCCTTTGACAGGCGCTTTTTGCTGCCGGGATATGAACCACTACGGAGTCGTAAACGTCGCGGGCATGGTCACCGATACATTCTGCGATGTATCCAAGGACGTAAGGTTGTAGTAGTACGTCTGGCGCGAGCCGAGTCCGCTCACGACGAGCGAATGGTTCAAGCCCGGCGAGGATTCGGCGAGCACGAAGCCGCTTGTTGTCGGCTCGGTCTTCGGCGCCGTCGCCTCCGACATAACCAACGCCCCGGTGCTCCAGTGCACTTTGCCGATCGCCGGTTCGTTCGTCGTCCAGGAGATAGTCGCAGTCGTCGGGTTCGTAGCGACCGCCACATTGCTCATCATCGGCGAGTCCACATCGATGGTCACCGCACCGCTATTGATGATGGCATTCAGTTTCGCGCGCGTGAGCGGTCCCACGCGTCCCACCGGCGGGAGATTATTTTGGAGCTGGAACTGAATGACGGCCATTCGGGTCAGGGGGCCATAGTAGCCGGTCACGAGCGCCGCGGGGTAGAGCGCAGGACTCGACGCAAGCAGGGTTTGAAGCGTCGAAACGTCCGTGCCGGTCGAACCGAAATCAAGCTGACGGGTGATCGGCATGAGCGTCGCCGCTTGTGCGCGCGGAAGCGCCATCGACACTAGTCCCACGGCAAACAGGAGGGCGAACACAGCACCGACGAACCAATACATAGTTCTCGTGTTCATGGGATTCTTAATTGCCAATTACGGATAAGGAGGCCGTGGTGAGGCCTGTATGAAAGACGCTGTTGAGACACGGCGCTTACGGCCGCGCATCGGCCGGCGCCCAAGCACGTCGCGCCGGCACTCTTCATGAGGAAATCATGGTCGCAAAGCTATCCTTCGAAGGAGGGTTTTCGGCGCGTCTTGCGTCTATCAGCCCCAGTAAGAAACGATGAGGGACACTCGTCTATATTATTGTGCAGTCCTAATTTTTATGTCCTATTATATGATGTACATGCCACACATGAAGTACGTATTCGTTCGCGTGGTAGTCGCGCTCTTAGGAGCGCCGCTGCTACTTGCGCCGGCAGTGGCGTACGCCGAGACGGCGCCGTCTTTGACCGCTGATGCCGGCATAGGCGTTTCGGCCACTGCCTCTGCGGCAAATGCGGAAGTTACCGTTTTCACGCGCGAGAACGTGCGGGCGCAGCCCGACGCGAACGGCAACAGCACATCGACCGCGGCGCGAGAAGCGGCATTCGGCACGGCGGTGTCCGCCGAAGCGAAGCTTCTGCGTACGCGCGCGGCGGCAATTCTCGACAGCGACGCGAAAGTATCCGCAGTCGGATTTTCCGCGCAGGAGGTCTCGCTTGAGTACCGCCAGCCGGCCAGACTGTTCGGATTCGTTCCCGTCCTCATACCGGTCGCGGTTACGGTAAACGCTTCCGGTACCGCGACGGTACGGTATCCGTGGTATCGATTCCTACTTGCCGGAGACGAAGCGGGCCTCGCGGTAAAAGCGCAGGCCGCGGTCGACAGGGAATTCGGTACAGCCGGCGTGGCCGCAGAGGCGGGCTTCTCGGCGGCTATGCAGGCGCGTCTCCTTGATTCGCTTCACGCGACGATGGAGAATGAGTTCGGGACAGAAGGGTCCGTGGACGCTTCGTCCCAATAATTATTCTGTGGGCACCTCTCTCACATTGGAGCGTCGCACATTGGGGGATGCGCGAGCACGCGTGTCGCATGAGCCCGTTCCTCATGAGAACGAATTCATCGGCGCGTTCGACGTGCACGCCGATGCGCTCTTTCGCCACGCCTATTTCCGCATTTCGAACCGCGAACGCGCGCTTGATCTCACCCAGGAGACCTTCATCAAGGCGTGGGAATATGTGCGCGGCGGCGACGAGATACGCCACTGGAAAAGTTTTCTCTACCGCGTTCTGAACAACCTCATCATTGACGAATACCGCCGCAAGAAGGAACAGTCGCTTGACGCGCTCTTCGCGGACGACCCCGTGCGCGCGGAGGAGTCCATCGCGGTCGATGGTCGCGGCGAGATGGAAGACCGGCTCGACGAGGAACTGCTTCTCGCGCAGATGCGGTCGCTCATACTCGCCCTGCCCGAACGTCACCGGACCGTGCTCACTCTGCGCTACATCGACGGTTTCTCGCTCGGAGAGATCGCGCGGACGCTCGGAACCTCGGAAAACGTCATATCGGTGCGCGTTCACCGGGCCACCGCGCGCCTGAGGAAGCTTTGCAATCAACTGAATACCCTATGAAATCCCGCCCCGCATTTGAAGAATTGATAGCGCGCGCCGGAGCGCGGATAGAACTTTCGGCTTCCGAGCGGGAGAAGATGCGTTTCGTACTGCGCGAGTATGCGGCGTTCAGGCCGCGGAGGGCGGCACAAGCTCTCCCCGGCTACTGGGCGGCCATCACCGAACGTATCGAATACCTGGGCCGGCGCGTTCCGGCGTTCGCGCTCGGCGCGCTTGCGCTCATGCTTGTCTCCGGAGGCGTCGCGGCCGCCGCCGAAGGAACACTTCCCGGCGACCTCTTGTATCCGATCAAGGTCGCCATACTCGAACCGGCGCGGACATCTCTTACGTTCTCGGCGGCTGCGAAGGCCTCGTGGCAAAGGACACTCGCCGAACGTCGGCTCTCCGAAGCCGCCACGCTCGCCAAGCAGGGGGCCTTGAGCCCGAACATAGAACAAGTCCTCCTTGCGGGATTTGAACGCAGTGCCGGCGCGGCCGACGCATCGCTTCGGGAAAGCGGGTACACCGCAAGCACGACCGATGTTTCCACGGCGGATTTCGCGGCACGCCTGTCGGCGTACGAGAGCATTTTCAGGGAGATAGACACGACAGATGAGCGGAGCACGACCGGCGCTCTTGAGAGCGCCATACACGCGCAACTCGAACGCTCTGCGAGCACGACCGCCGCCCTCGAAGATGATGCGAACGTCACGCATCTGAAAAAAGCGGCGGACGAAGCACTCGACGCGTCGGCGAATTTCCTCGGCTCAATAAACCGGTCGCTTACCGCCTCCACGTCGGCGCGCGCGCAAAAAGCGTTCGAAGACGCGCAGGAATTTGCGGCGCACGGGGACGAGCTCCTGAAGAAGAACGATGCAAAAGGGGCGTCGAAGGCATTTCGGACGTCGCTTGATGCGGCGGCGCGTCTCGAAGTGCTCACGCGCGCGGCCGCGACGCTCAATATAGACGCGTTCGCCGCGACGACGTCCCGCAGCGTTCCCCATACGGAAGATTCCGCATCGGAAGAGGACTAGTGTGCGAGGGCGAGCGGAAGGATATTGTTCGCGCCGGCCTCTCGAAGCGCGTCAATGGCGGCTTGAAGCGTCGCGCCGGTGGTAACGACGTCGTCGATGACGATGTAAAGGCGCGCGGGCGCGGCGGCGCCCGCGCGGAACGCCTCGCGCATATTTTCCTCCCGCGCGGCGCGTGGCAGCGATACCTGTGACGCCGTCTCGCGAACGCGCTCAAGAAGCGATGGAAGAACCGCGCCACCCCATTTTTCGCCGAGCTCCGCCATCGCGCCGTTCACTATTTCCTCCACCTGATTGAAGCCGCGCTCGAAACGCCGCTTTTTACCAAGCGGAACCGGCACGAGCGCGGGCCCCGCGCGTCCGTACGGCACATCGGCTTCCCGCACGTAGTCGGCGAGCGCGCTGGAGAGCAGACGCAATGCGCGCTCACTGCCGTGATACTTCGCCTCATGAATGACCGCCCGCACCCGTGCGTCGGAGAACGGGAAAAGCGCAACCGTGCCCGGGCGCGTCATCGGCACGAGGCGCGGCGAAAGAAGCGAGAAAAAAGCATCGTCGGAAAAGTCCCGGAGCGCGACCTCGTCCACACGCGGCGGGAACAGGAAGTCAAGAAAACGCATGGTATCATTCTCTCATGTCGCTCCTCGATTCTCTCTTCGGGAAGAAGGAAAAGAGCGTGCTGGGCGTGGATATTGGCTCCTCGTCGCTAAAAGTCGTGCAGCTGCGCAAGGAAAAAGGGAAGGCGGTGCTCGAAACATACGGCGAACTCGCACTCGGTCCGTACGGAGGAAGCGAGGTGGGGCAGGCGACGAACCTTTCCGCCGAACAGATCACCGAAACGCTGAAAGACCTTCTGCGCGAGGCGAAAGTAACGACGAAAAATTGCGCCGTCTCCATACCGTTCGCCCGGTCGCTCCTCACCCTCGTCGAATTGCCGTACCGCGCCGACCCGAAAGAACAAAAAACCGTCATCGAACTTGAAGCGCGCAAGTATATCCCGGTGCCCATGAGCGAAGTACAGCTCGATTGGTTCATCGTTCCAAGCGCGGGTTCGCCCACCGAGAAGGCGAGTGCTTCCGCGGGGAAAACCGTCGAGGTACTCCTCGTCGCGGTCCATAACGACGAGATATCCCTTCTGCAGAAAGTGATAGACGGCGCAGAACTCCACTCCACGTTCTATGAAATAGAGATCTTCAGCACCATACGGGCGGTGGTAGACGAGCCGGTCAAACCGGTCATGGTCATCGACGTCGGGGCGGCTTCCACGAAGGCCTACGTCATCGAACACGGGGTCGTGGCACTCTCGCATTCGATAGCGACCGGAAGCCAGGACATCACGCGCGCCATCGCCATTTCCGGCAATTTCTCCATTGCACAGGCCGAGGCGCTGAAGAAGAAGGAGGGTCTCGCCGGGGACGACACGCTCGGCTCGCCGGAGCTTGTGTTCTCGCGCATTTTCTCGGAGGTGCGCCGCGTGCTCATACAGTATGAGACGGCGCATCAGAAATCGGTTACTTCCATCATATTCACCGGCGGCGGCGGGGTCACCAAGGAGCTCGGCATATACGCGAAAAAGACCTTCTCCATCGATGTGCGCATCGCGGACCCGTTCCTAAAGACGGAAGCGCCCGCGTTCATGCGGCCGGTGCTGGAGGGGATCGGCCCCGAATTCGCGGTGGCCGTCGGTCTCGCGCTCCGCAAGCTCGGAGAAACGTAATCCTTCCACTTTTACACAGGCGTCGCACCCCTTCCTTGCGGAAGTGTCGTATACTGAACGGAAATGGCTCTTCCTCCGACCATACCGACGTCGTTCGTTCCCCATCCGACCGGAGCGGCTCCGCGCAGGTTCCGCGCAGACCTCACCGGCGCGTTCGATTTTTTCGCTTACGGCGTTCTCGGCTTCGTTTTCATACTCGCGCTCGGAGTTTTTCTCTACGGGCGCGTCCTTGCCGCGGATAAACTCGCAAAAGACGCGAAGGTCAGCGCCGCGTTGACATCGATAGACCTGGAGACGGTTGATGATTTCGTGCGGCTGCGCGACCGTTTGACGTCCGGCCAGGTCCTGCTTGAGAAGCACATGGCGTTCTCGACGCTCTTCGCGGCGCTCGAGAAGCTCCTGCCCGCCACCGTCCGTTTCACTTCGCTCCGCCTCTCGATCGACTCGAGCGGTGCCACAAGCATGGAGGGTTCCGGCGTTGCGAAAAGCTTCAATGCGCTTGCCGCCACCTCCGCCGCGTTCGCGCAGGATGGCCGCATCAAAGATGCCATCTTTTCCAACATAACCGTCAACGCGAAGGACAGTTCCGTCAGCTTCACGCTTTCCGCCATGCTCGAGCCGGACATCACCGCCTTCACGCCATGAACAGTCACCTCCTCCCCATCCTCGCGCTCATGATCGCCGTCGGCATCTTCTTCGTCTACGTACATCCGACCTGGTCCGGTTCCATAGCGCTCACCAAGCAGGCCATCGCGACCGACGTTCAGGCACTCGCCGCCGCGGACGAATACAAGGCGAACCAAAATGCGCTCGCCGCCGCGCGGGACGCCATTGATCCGGCGAATCTCGAGCGCCTGAAGATCTTTCTTCCCGATTCGGTGGATAATGTCGGGCTCATTCTCAACATCAATGCGCTTGCGGCGCGCTCGGGACTTTCTCTCTCGAACATTGACGTCGCGAAAGGCAGTTCGATGGGCAACAGCGAGACATCCGGCGCGGCCGCCCTGCCGACCGACGAGGCGAACCCGGTCGGCTCGATCGATCTTTCGCTCTCCGCAGTCGGCTCCTACGCGGCGCTACAGGCATTTCTCGCCGGCCTCGAAAAAAGCGCCCGTCTCCTCGATATCCGCGACATCACGGTCAAAGGCTCCGACACGGGCGTCTACAACTACCAGATGACCGTACGCCTCTATTGGCTGCGCTAATGACATTACGATGAAATCAAACACCATCACTCTCATCGTCCTGACACTCCTTGCCGCCGCGGCCGCGTACTGGTTCTTCTTTTCCGGGTCCGGCAACGAACCGCCCCTGACGGTCGCAATCTCCACCGAGAGCGAGGCCCAGGCGCGATTTCAGGCGTTGGCGAGCGAACTCCAGCCCCTTACGTTCGATACGGGCATTTTCTCCGAAGCGCGTTTCTTGGCGCTCGTGGATATCACGACTCCCGTCACACCCGAAACGGCGGGGCGCCTTGATCCCTTTGCTCCCGTTCCCGGCGTCAGCGCAAAATGAGTAATGAACCTTCTCGGACTACTCGTCGATAAAGGCCTTCTCCCAGTAAAGGAACGTGCCGCGGTCGAGGCGGAAGTCGCGAAGAACCGCCCGCTTGCCGACGTGCTCGCCGAACACAATGTGTCGCTCACGGACGCCCTTGCCGAAGCGGGGAAGGCGTACGGGCTTCCCGTCCGCACCCTCGGCGATCCGCCCGCCGATGAAGCCGTCTTCCAGTACATCCCGATCGACTCCGCGCGCCACTACGGATTCGTGCCGCTCGCCATGGCCGATGGAGCGCTTGAGATCGGCATAACCGACCCGGACAACATAGAGGCGCTCGACGCGCTCCAATTCATCTCGGGGAAGATAGGCATTCCGTACAAGATATTCCTCATCACGGAACAGGATTTCGACCGCGTTATCGATACGTACCAGAACATCTCCGGGGAGATCGGCAGAGCGCTCTCCGAATACGATACGACCGCCAAGCCCCCGGTCGCGCAGGGCGCGCCGCCCTCTCCCGATGCGGGTGGGCCGCTCTCCGAGGAGGAGGCGCTGAACCTGGCCGGCTCACGCGAGAGCCTGAAGGAGGATGCGCCGGTGACGAAGATCGTTTCCACGATACTGCGCTACGCCATCGACGGACGCTCGTCCGACGTTCATATTGAGCCATCGCCGACGAAAACGCGCGTCCGCTTCCGTATGGACGGCGACCTGCACACATCACTTGAATTGCCGACGAAAGTGCACGAGGCGGTCGTCGCACGCATCAAGATCCTCGCGAAGCTGCGTCTCGATGAGAAGCGCAAGCCGCAGGACGGGCGCTTTTCGGCGACGGTGGAGAATCGGCGCATCGATTTCCGCGTCTCGACATTCCCGACCGAATACGGCGAAAAGGTCGTGATGCGCATCCTCGACCGCTCCGATGCGACGGCGACGCTTACCTCGATCGGGTTGTCGAACACACAGCTCGCGGCGATCCGCGACATGATGAAAGTCCCGTACGGCATCATCCTCATCGCGGGACCGACCGGTTCGGGCAAGTCCACGACCCTCTTCGCCATGCTTTCCGAGACCGATCGCGAAACCGAAAACGTCGTATCGCTCGAAGATCCGGTCGAATACGAGATCCCGGGTGTCGCGCAGAGTCAGGTACGGCCGGAGATCGACTACACATTCGCCAACGGACTCCGTTCCATCCTGCGGCAGGACCCGGACGTCATCATGGTCGGCGAGATACGCGACAAGGAGACGGCCGTGCTCGCGGTACAGGCCGCGCTCACCGGCCACCTCGTGTTTTCTACCATCCACACCAATACCGCGGTGGGAGCGATCCCGCGCCTCATTGACATGGGGGTTGACCCGTTCCTCATCGCGCCGACCCTCATCTCCGTCATCGGACAGCGCCTCGTGCGCAAGCTCTGTCCCGGCGCGGGAAAAGCGTTCCCGGCCAAGGACAGCATCAAAGTATTTTTGGAGCGGCAATTCGCCGATCTGCCATCCGAATACCGCAAGACGCTGCCCGTCTTTAAGGAGTTCTATCATGCGGCTCCGACGGCCGAGTGTCCGAACGGCACGCGCGGTCGTACGGGCGTTTTCGAGATCTTGCGCATGAACAAAAGCCTCGAACAAGTCGTGCTTAAAGAACCGGTCGAGGAGAACATCTACGCCGCCGCCCGCGCGGGTGGCATGCTCACCATGCGCGAAGATGCGATCGTGAAAGCGCTTCGGGGTGAGATACCCTTCGAGGAGGTCAACACGCTCGGCGGGGAACTTTTCCCCGAAGGGGACGTCGCCTGACCCCGTGAGATACATAATCCCGATTTTTCATCGAATCCCCGTTATTGTCTTTTCCCCATGTGGGCGCCGCACGCGGTAACGCAAAGGTATCTCACGAGGTATACTTTTTACGATGGCTTACCGCGTCTATCTCGTTGATGATGACCGATTCTTACTCGACCTGTACGCGATCAAATTCCGCGATGCCGGTCATGAGGTAGCCGTATTCAGCGGCGGCGAGGACCTTCTTGCCGCGCTCCGAAAGGAAAGCGCGCCGGTTCCCGACGTCATTCTGCTTGACCTCATCATGCCGGGGATAAGCGGTTTTGAAACACTTGAAACGATACGGAAGGAGCGTCTCGCGAAGGGTACGAAGATAGTCATTCTTTCCAATCAGGGCCAGGACTCCGATATCGAGAAAGCGAAACAGCTTCAGGCCGACGGCTACATCATCAAGGCGTCCGCGATCCCTTCCGAAGTATTTGCCGAGACCCTGCGCACTATCGAGGGAGGTCGTTCCGCCGCTACCGGGGGAATATCATGATCGCCGATAAGCGCCTCGGAGAACTTCTGGATATCGTCGTCAAAGAAGGCGCTTCCGATGTTCATATTTCCGCCGCCGGTCCGCCGGTCCTGCGCGTGGCGGGCACGCTCATTCCCGTCGCGAAACATCCGGCGTTTTCGAACGAGGACACCGAAGCGATGCTGAAAAGCATCGTCCCCGAAGAGCGCTGGAATTCGTTCCGGGCGAACCAGACCATTGACCTGTCCTATGCGCATAAAGCGGATGCGCGCTTCCGCGTTAACGGTTACCGCGCGCAGGGGTCGGTCTCGCTCTCGCTCCGGCTCATCCCGCATGCGATCCAGACGTTCACCGAACTGAACCTTCCTCCCGTGCTTGAGGTATTCACCCAACGCGAACAGGGGTTCTTCCTCTGCGTGGGGCCGGTGGGGCAGGGCAAATCCACGACGCTCGCCGCCATGATCAACCGCATCAACGACTCGCGGGCAGAGCACATCCTCACTATCGAGGATCCGATAGAATATCTCTTTCCGCAGAAGAAATCCCTTATCCACCAACGCGAAGTCCACATCGACACGCCCGATTTCCATACTGCGCTCCAAAGCGCGTTCCGCGAAGACGTCGATGTCATCATGGTCGGCGAGATGCGTGATTACGAGACCATTTCTTCGGCGGTAACCGCCGCCGAGACCGGTCACCTCGTCTTCTCGACGCTTCACACAAATAACGCCGCGCAGACCATCGACCGCATCATTGACATGTTCCCCGCCGAACAGCAAGGTCAGGTGCGCGTACAGCTCGCCGGCTCCCTGGTCGGCATCTTCTCCCAGCGGCTCATCCCGCGCGTCTCGGGCGGACTCATTCCCGCGTATGAGCTTCTGATCAACAACAATGCGGTCGGCACCTTGATACGCGACGCACGTACGCACGAGATCAGTGCCATCGTCCAAACCTCGTCGGAGGAGGGCATGATCGACATGGACCGTTCGCTCGCCGACCTCGTACACCGAGGGGAAGTGACGGTCGAGCACGCCTACGAGCATTCGATGGATCCGAAGACCTTCGAGCGCTATCTCTAAATATGTTATTTAAATACCACGCGATCGACCAAGACGGGCACGAAAGGGACGGGACCATCGAAGCCCCCTCGCAGGAGGTCGCCGTATCCGCGCTCCAACGCCGCAGTCTGATCATCTCGAAAATTGAATCCGCTGAAAAAACGTCGCTCCTTGAATCCAACTTGTCGTTCTTCGACCGGGTGAGCAACAAGGACGTTGTCATTCTTTCGCGACAGATAGCGACTCTTTTTGAAGCGCAGGTGCCCGCGCTCCGTGTCTTCCGCCTTCTCGCGAGCGAGGTCGATAACAAAAAGCTCGCCACCGTCCTCTCGCAGGTCGGAGATGACCTCCAGGGAGGAAGTCCCATCAGCAAGGCGCTCTCGCGCCACCCCACGATTTTTACCGTGTTCTATGTGAACATGGTGCGGGCCGGGGAAGAGTCGGGGAGATTGTCGGAGACATTCGTCTATCTCGCCGATTATCTCGACCGCTCCTATGACATTTTGAGCAAAGCCGAGAACGCGCTCATCTACCCGATGTTCGTCATCGCCACATTCTTCGGCGTTATGGCGCTCATGCTTACGCTGGTTATCCCGAAGATCAGCGCCATTCTCGTTGACTCCGGTCAGGCGGTGCCGATCTACACCAAAATCGTCATCGGTTTCTCCAACCTGCTCGTCAATTACGGCGTCTTCCTTCTCATCGCGCTTGTGGCCGGCGGCTTTTATCTCCGACAGCTCGGGAAGACCGAACGCGGGAAACTGATCATGGACAGTTTAAAACTCTCGATCCCCTATGTCGGCGACCTCTATAAAAAACTCTATCTCGCTCGCATGGCGGACAATCTCTCCACCATGCTCCTGTCCGGCATCCCGGTCGTCGAGGCCATCGATATCACGGGTTCGGTCGTCGGCAATGCCGCATACGAGATGGTGCTTACCGAGACGGGCAAGGATGTCAAAGGCGGTTCCTCCATCTCGGGCGCTCTTGGGAAACACCCGGAGATACCGGGAATCATGGTCGCGATGACGAAGGTGGGCGAGGAATCGGGCGAGCTCGGCAAGATACTCACGACGCTCGCGAAGTTCTACAGCCGCGAGGTGACGAACGCCGTAGACACGCTGGTCGGGCTCATAGAGCCGATCATGATCGTCCTCCTCGGTCTCGGTGTCGGCACGCTTCTCGCCGCCGTCCTCCTGCCTATCTATAATCTTGCGGGCTCCATATAAGGGACTATCCACACCTTGCTTCCTTAGGGAGCGCTCTAGGCGCTATAATCCAGCTATTAGCCGCATACAACATACCATGTACAAAAATCGTTCCCAGGCCCTCATCCTGAGCTCGTCGCGGGGCTTCACCCTTATCGAATTGCTCGTCGTCATCGCAATCATCGGCATACTTTCGGCGGTCGTGCTCGCGTCTCTCAACACCGCTCGCTCAAAGGGCAACGATGCCGCCATCCAGTCGGATCTTTCAACCATCCAGACGCAGGCGGAGATCTTCTACGGCGGCGCTGGCGGCAACACCTACACGGGGGTCTGTGCGGAATCGACCGTTGCAAAGGCGATCGCGGCCGCCGAAGTCGCGAACGGCAGCGGCACCGTCGTATGCAACGTGGCCGCCAACGGCACCGCGTATGCGGTCTCGTCGGGCCTGCAGGCGGGCATAACGATAGGGGGCGCAACCAACATGTACTGGTGCGTGGATAGCACGGGTAATGCGAAGTCCCACGCTTCGGCGCTTGGAGCGGCGACGGCTTGTCCGTAATCTACGTCTCACACCGGAGAATTATGAAAAGATATAACAAACTCGCGTGGCACGGACGCGGTGCCTATAACCTCTTCGAGGTTCGGGCGTCCGAAGCGTCCATAAGACATGGCTTCGGTGCGGGCTTCACCCTTATCGAATTGCTCGTCGTCATCGCAATCATCGGCATACTTTCGGCGGTCGTGCTCGCGTCTCTCAACACCGCTCGCTCAAAGGGTCAGGATGCGGCGATACAGTCCGACCTGGACGGTGTCCGGACACAAGCCCAACTCTACTTCAGCGACAACGGAAATGCCTACGGTACGAACATCGCGGTTGAGAGCGACTGTGCGGCGACCGACAATCTCTTCAGCGATCCCACTATCGCGAACCAGGTCAGTGCGGCCGATGCGGCAAACGGGAATACGCTCGGTATCACCTGCAACGTGAGCGCTGGCGGTACCGCCTACGCAGTATCCGCAGCGCTTGTCGCGAGCGCAGGCTCCTACTACTGCATTGATAGTACGGGCGTCGGCACCACCACTACGACCGCGCTTGGCACGAACACGAGCTGCTAGCAGGATTCTTCTCCGAAAGCGGCCTCGTTGAGAACGGCGTAGCCGTCATCTCGCGAGGCCGCTTCGCGTTATACTGAAAACCGCATGCAATTCCTCCTCGCTTTTTCGTTTTTTGCGCTCGGCGCGATCGTCGCAAGTTTTGTCGGCGTGCTTGTCGAACGGCTTTATACGGGACAAGGATTCCTGTCGGGACGCTCCCGCTGCAACGCGTGCAACACGCCACTTACGCCCCTCGCGCTCGTGCCGGTCATTTCCTACGTCGCGCTTCAAGGAAGGGCGCACTGCTGCGGTGCCCGCCTCCCGCTGCGCGCCCCTCTGACCGAAGCCCTGCTCGGCGTTCTTTTCGTCGGTGCATATGCGGATCTCGGCCTTTCGTTCGCGCTTCTCTATTTCCTTATCTCCCTTTCAGCGCTGCTCGGCCTCGTGCTGTATGACCTCTCTCATCAAATATTGCCGCCCTCGCTTCTCATAATTTTTATCGCGGCGAGTGTCGCGATGCGCTACGCCCTTTCGCCTTCGCTCGCGACCTTTTCCTCCTCCTGCATCACTGCCGCGCTGATCGCGCTTGCACTCGCGCTCATACATTTCTTTTCACGCGGACGCGCCATGGGCTTTGCGGACGCGCCGCTCGCCTTCGGTCTCGCGCTTCTCGCCGGCCCGACCGCGCTCACCGGCTTTGTTTTTTCATTCTGGATCGGCGCCGGTATCGGGATAGGTCTGTTGTTCACCAGGCCTCGTGGCTCTAGAATGGGAGTTGAGGTGCCGTTCGCTCCTTTCTTGGCCGCCGGCTTCCTTCTCGCTTACTTCACCCAATGGAACCTTTTCGCTTTCATCGCGATTCCGTAACAGCCGGAGGGTTCACCCCGTTAGATAACGGTCCGGAAAGGGCGATACATATTCAGTGTCCACACTATCTAACGGGGTTCACGCTCGTGGAGCTCATGGTCGTGATTTCCATTATGGCGGTCATTACGGCGATCGTGCTCACGAGCCAAAGTTCTTTCAACAAGACGCTCGTACTCGCGAATACCGCATATGACATCGCGCTCTCGCTCCGGTCCGCCGAAACGTACGGTATCGGCAGCCGCGCGATAACGGGCGGCGCGGTGAATGCCGGATACGGCATTCATTTTGAGAGGGGAAATACGGGTTCCTACGTACTGTTCGCCGATATCTCTCCCGGTCCAGCGGCTTCAGGCTGCCACGGATTACCCGCCGGAGGCGCGACTGCTCCGGATGCGCAACCGGGGAATTGCGTATATACAAGCGGATCGGACGCGTTGGTACGGACCTATATGCTCGGGAACGGCATAACCATAAAAGATTTTTGCGCATATTCCTCCGGTGCCTGGTCGTGCATGAGGGGGGGGCTGTCTTCGCTTGATATCGTGTTTGCGCGCCCGAATCCGGATCCTTTCATGAGCAAAGACGGTGCATATTCCCGGCCGTTCCCCGTTACCGCAGCATGCCTCACCGTCGCCTCCCCGGGCGCGCCCGACGGACCGTTCCGTTTCATTTCCATCGCGCAATCGGGGGCAATCACCGCCAACGCCGCCTCGGACCCTTCCTCATGTCATTAACCACCATGAACTACCATCGAGGATACACCCAGCACCAAAGCTTCGTTAAGAATGTTGGTGGCGTTCGAACGACAAAAATGCTGTCAAGGCGTGGCTTTGGTGCTGGGTACACGCTCATCGAACTTGTCGTAGCGGTCGGGCTTTTTGCCCTCATCATGACGCTCGCTTCGGGAGCGTACCTCGTAATGATAGGGGTCAATCAGCAATCCCAGGGCATCGCGACCGGCATCAATAATCTCTCCTTCGCGCTTGAGACCATGACACGCGCCATCCGCACGGGAACGAATTATTCCTGCGGCGGCGGGGACTGCACCGGCGGCACGAACTTCTCGGTCCTGAACGCAAGCGGCGCAACGATGACCTATCTCCTTTCCGGAGGCGTGATAACCCAAAATGGCGTCGCACTCACCGATTCGTCGGTGCAAATTTCATCGCTCAAATTTTACGCATCGGGTACGGCGGGAAGCGATTCTCAACAGCCCCGCGTCACCATTGTTGTGTCCGGCACGGTCCCCGGGAAAGCCCCCCAGCAATTTACCGTCGAGACCGGCGCGACGATGCGCGGCTCCGACATATGACCATGAAAATGTCCACGGGCTTCACCCTTATAGAAACGATGGTCGCCGTGACTATTATTACGCTTGCGGTTGCAGGACCTCTCTTTGCGGCGAACCGCGCGTTCGTTGCCGCGCGCATCGCCCGCGATCAGCTGACCGCATCGCACCTCGCGCAAGAAGGCATCGAATACGTGCGCGCGATGCGCGATAACGAATATCTCGCCGCATATCGGGCGGGCGGTCCGAACATCTCGAGTACGGCATGGGATAATTTTATCGCGGGCATAGAGTCCGTCTGCCTCAGTCCATCGCGCTGCACGCTTGACCCGGTGCTGCGCGCGATGGGATACGGCGCGGGTTTCGCGGTCGCACCGTACTCAGGCAATGCGCCACTGTATCTGGCGAACGGTCTGTATACGCAACAGAACCTTGCGGGCGGTGTACGAACGGTCTTCACCCGAACCATTGAGGTCTCCCGCGTATCGGCCAGCGACGAGCGTATCGTTTCGATGACGTCGTGGAACTATCACGGCACCGCATATTCGGTGACGACGACTGCTCACCTTTCCCCATGGCAATGAAACAGACACGCCGCGGATTCGCGCTCCTCATCGCCGTCATATTCATGTCGGTCATGCTCGCGTTCGGCCTCGCACTCGGTTCGCTTGCGTATAAGCAGCAAGTCCTCGCGTCCACGGCCATCCAGTCGCAGTACGCATTCTACGCTGCGGATGCTGGCCTCGAATGCGCTCTCTACGCCGATCAGCAGCAGGGACTCTTTGCCTATACGTCCGACATGTCCGCACCCGCCCCGTCCCTGGTCTGCGACGGCGCTTCGGCCATCTCGGCAAGCGTCCTTTCGCACACAGGGTCGCAGTGGGTCATTTTCAATCGCCTCTCCCTCGATACGAACAAACGATGCGTGGATGTGACCGTCTATAAACGGAAAAACACGGGGACGAACTATCTCTTTTCGCAGGGATATGACGTGTCGTGCGCTACCGTCGCCGCCCCGAATGGAGCGCATTTCGTGTCGCGCGGCCTCAGTGCAGACTACTGAGCGTGTATGGCTGTCCCTAAGAAGATACGGGAGCGCGCCGCGAAGCTTCAGGAACTCCTTACCTATCACGCTCACCGCTACTACACGCTTGACGCGCCGGAAATATCGGACAGCGCGTATGACGCCCTTCACCGTGAACTCGTCGAACTTGAGGCGCGGCATCCCGAGCTTGCGCGCGCCGATTCGATCACACGGCGGGTCGTGGGCGAGGCCCTGCCGTTCTTAAAGAAAGTACGGCACGCGGTGCCGCAGTGGTCGTTCAATGATGCGTTTTCCGAAGAGGAAGTGCGTGCGTTCGACGAGCGCGTGCGCAAGATGGTCGGGGCCCCGCCGGCCTACGACCTCGAGCTCAAGATTGACGGCCTCAAGATAGTTTTCGTGTACGAAAAAGGGAAGCTCGTAACCGCGGCGACGCGCGGCGACGGCATCGTCGGCGAGGATGTAACGCACAACATCCGCACGATACGCGAAATTCCGGAGCGCCTCGCGCGTCCCGTTGACCTTATCGCCGAGGGCGAGGTGTACCTTACGCGTTCCGGCTTCGCGAAGTTGAACGCCCTTCGCCGGGCTCAGGGCGAATCGGAATTCGCAAATCCGAGAAATGCCGCCGCCGGCTCCATACGGCAATTGGACCCTCGTGTTGCGGCGGCGCGGCCGCTCGGAGCGTTTCTCTACGACGTCGCGCGCGCGTCCGAACCGCTTCCCGAAACGCAGACCGGCGAACTCGCGTACCTGGCGTCGCTCGGCTTGCCGGTCAACCCGGAACATAAGCACGCAGATTCACTTCCGGAGGTCTTTGCGTACTGGGAGCAGTGGAAGGGACGTTCGCGCGAGAAAGTGGATTATCAGCTCGACGGCATCGTGCTTAAGGTTGAATCTCGTACACAGCAAGAGGCGCTCGGGTATACCGGTAAGGCGCCGCGCTTTGCGCTCGCATATAAATTTCCGGCCGAACAGGTCAAAACGGTCGTCGAGGACATCACACTCCAGGTGGGACGTACGGGGAAACTGACGCCGGTCGCGCATCTCGCGCCAACGGCGGTCGCCGGCTCGGTAGTTGCGCGTGCGACATTGCATAACGAGGATTTCATACGGGACAAGGACATCCGCATCGGCGACACGGTCATTCTGCAAAAAGCGGGCGATATCATTCCGGAGATCGTCTCGGTCGTTGCCGAGCTTCGCCCCACAGGAGCGAAGCCGTGGAAATTCCCTACGCACTCGCCCTTGTGCGGCGGGGACGGAAGCATTGAGAGGGTTCCGGGCGAGGCGGCGCACCGCTGTAAGGTCGCCGGGTCCTTTGAGCAGCAGGCGCGCCGGCTCATACATTTCGCCGGCAAAAGCGCGCTTGATATAAACGGCATGGGGAAGGAGACCGTGAAGCTCCTTATGGAGCATAAGCTCGTCTCGAATTTTGACGACATTTTCGAATTGACCAAAGACGAGCTTCTCGAACTCCCGAAATTTGAAGAAACGAAGGCCGCCAATCTTATGCGGGGCATTGAAGCCGCAAGGAAAGTTCCGCTCAATCGCCTGCTTATCGGACTTGGGATTGAGCATGTGGGGGGCGAGACGGCCTACCTGCTTGCGACGCATTTCCCGACGCTTTCGGCTCTTGCGTCCGCCCGCGAAGAAAGGCTCTCAAATATTGCCGGTATAGGTCCTATTATTGGAAAAGCGGTGGCGGCATGGTTCCGAAATCCAAGCAATCGTGCGCTTCTTGCGCGGCTCGTAAAACATTTAAAGATCAGCAAGGTCGGCGCGCCCAAGCGCGGACCCCTGACCGGTCAGACGGTCGTCGTCACCGGCACTCTCTCTACGCTCTCGCGGGAAGAAGCGGAGGCGCGCGTGCGGGAAGCCGGCGGGAAGGTCGCCTCGTCGGTCTCGGCAAAGACCTCTTTCGTCGTAGCCGGCGAAAATCCCGGCAGCAAGCTCGCGAAAGCGCAGGAACTTAAGGTCCCGGTTTTTACGGAGCGCGAATTTAAAGCGGCACTGAGAGGATCATAGAGTTCATGCGCATACTTTCAAACGATTATCTTTCCAGTGTCCCTGGTTCAGGAATTAATGTGAAAGGCGGCCCGGCTAGGTTCGCCGCTGATTTTTCCACCGTCGCTATTTCACAAGGGCATGAATGGATAGGACTCTTACATAATCCGGAATCCGGCGAATATCAAGAGCGTGCCGTCGCTGGGGGAAAGCGATTTTTTTCAATTAATGCACCGTCCGTTACCATTGAAGGTTTACGCGAATTGCGCGAACCCTTGGCGCCAGAAGCATATTTGGCCGAAGACATTAATTCCGTAAAAGACCTCTTCAAAGAACTGCGGGGAGACGTCCTATTCTTAAACGGTTTTTCGGCGTACGCGTGGCTTTTGTTTGCTGCCGCCCGTGAAATCGGACTGCCCGTCGTTATACAGCACGCCGGAATTTTCAGTCGAGAAGTGGAAGAATATGCTGATTTATTCACCCGAGCAGGCAGGGAACTGTGCTTTGCTATGGAAAAAGACGCAGCGGAATATGCTGCAGCAAATATTTTTCTGAACGAATTCAGCAAAAAAGCGTTTGAGCGAATCGTGCAAACCCGCACGGTCTCCAATCCCCACATCATCCCGCTGCCTCATCCGGGCTGGCCGTTTGAGGACGCGGCAGGGCCAAAAAAGAGAAAAGAGCGAGTACTGGGCGTCGTCGCAAGGTGGGACCGTATTAAAAATCATGAAGCGATTTTGGCATTAGCTGAAACGCTGCGAGAGACGAACGTGCCGTGGCGCATCAGAAGCGTCACCTCTATACCCGACACGGCGGTACATACAGAATTCAAGTCCCGCTATCGGAATTGCATTGAGATCGTGCCGCCTATGAGCCATACCGCACTAATGGATTTTTACCAGTCAGTTGACGTAATCATCCTCCCTTCACACTTTGATGTTTCGCCGACCGTCGTCATGGAGGCGGCTTCTCTCGGTGTGCCGACGCTGATCTCTCCGAACGTCGGTTGGGTAAGCGAATACGAGCATTGCGGCATGGAGGAGTGGATTGCCGATTTCAGTCGGCCGCACGATGTCGTTCGTCGCCTCGAAAAACATTTTATCCGTACGGAATGGCCAGAAACAAAACGATTTGCAGAATATATAAAAAAATGTCATGATCCTGCAATAGTATACAGATCATATTTAACCCTTCTCAAGGGAACTTCTATCGCAACATAATATTCATGCGCGTTGCCCAACTCGCTCCTAGCTATCATTCCGTTTCTCCGCTCTTCAATAAAGCGATTTATTCGCACATTGCATGGCTTGCGAACGGCCTCGTCGATCTCGGACATGACGTTCACCTTTTTGCCTCAAGCGATTCAGAAACAAAGGCGGTATTGCACGGCGTGAGCGAATCCTTATCGAAACTCAATCTCCCCGAGGATATCGCCCGTTACTACATGTTGCTCACCATATCCTCTTGTTATGCATACGCGCGCACCTCATCCGACATCATTCACTCCCATTTCAATCTCCTCTCTTCGTTCGTTTCTCAGATCAGCGATGTGCCGACGGTTACCTCGGTGCACAGCCCCATTACCGACAGGACCCGCCCTCTGTTGGAGCACTTCAAGAATGAGCGCTACATTTCTTTTTCTCTAGCCCAGCGAAAACAGATGCCGAATCTGAACTGGTATGCAAATATATACCACGGTGTTGATACGGCGCTGTTCGCGTTTAACCCAGACCCGGAAGAGTATCTGCTGTATCTCGGCAGAGTGACGGAAGAAAAAGGCATTCATTTCGCTATTGAAGCCGCGAAGGTCACAGGAATGCCGCTCTATATTGTCGGTGCCAGTTATCCCGCAGAAGGGTATTGGCAAAAGCATGTCGAACCGCACATCGACGGCCGTATGATCAGATTTTTAGGCGAAGCGTCGTTTGAAAGAAAAATTCCTCTTTTTCAGAATGCAAAAGCTCTCCTTTTTCCGACGCAGGCAGATGAAGTATTCGGGTATTCGATGATAGAAGCGATGTCGTGCGGTACGCCAGTCATCGGCTTTGCCAACGGCTCCGTTGCGGAGATTGTCAAACACGGCATTGCCGGTTTTGTGGTTAATGATGTGGAAGAAATGGTAGAGGCCATTAAACATTTAGATGAGATCGACAGAATGAAAGTGCGCAAACGCGCAGAAATATATTTCAGCGTGGAAAAAATGGTTTCCGGATATGAGAAAGTCTATAAACGCGTTTTGGACGACGAGACCTTCTTGCAGCGTAAGCGTGACGAGAACGCGAACATGTCGTCCGATTCCCTAAAATGAGGACCGAGTTTTTTGCTATAGTTTCCCTATGGCAACAAAAAACGATGTGAAGAAGCTTGCGGCGCTCGCGCGCATCAGCGTCGAGGACGCGTCACTGGAGAAATTCACGGGCGAATTTGACGCCATACTGGCGTACATCGGCCAGCTGGAGAAGCTCAAGCTGCCGAAAGGAAAGCAAACGAAACCCGCATTGCGTAACGCCATGCGGGAAGACGGTGAGCCGCATGCGGCACGCGCGTATACCGAAAAACTCGTCAAACAATTTCCCGCGCAGGAAGGCGACGCCCTTTCGGTGAAGCAGATACTTTCTCATGACTAGGAATGGACTTCGGCTGCGTCCGCAATACGGAAATCGGCCGCGCTCCGGGCCGCTAGGCCAAGTCCTACGACCGATTTCCGTATCGCGGACTTGCCTATGAAAAAACCGAATGAGATGACCATCGTTGAAGCAGCCCGCGCGCTGCGCGCGCGCTCCTTTTCGGTCCGAGAGCTCTGGGACGCGTGCATTGAGGCGATACGAGCAAGAGATGGGGAGTTGCATGCGTTCCTTGAGGTCTTCGACGCCGATGAGCGGGCGATAGCCGCCGCACAGGCGCGCATTGAAGCGGAAGGCGATTCAGCGCCGCTTCTCTGCGGCATCCCGCTTGCCGTAAAAGACAATATTTTGATAGAAGGGAAGGTAGCTAGCGCGGCATCGCGGATGCTTGCGAACTACCGCGCGACCTACGATGCGACGGTCGTGCGAAAATTGAAAGAGGCGGGAGCGTTGTTTTTGGGGCGGACCAATATGGACGAATTCGCGATGGGTTCTTCGACCGAACATTCGGCCTTCGGCCCGACGAAAAATCCGCGCGGCCTTTCCCGGGTTCCCGGCGGTTCTTCCGGCGGCTCCGCCGCCGCTGTGGCTGCAGACCTCTGCGTCGCCGCCCTCGGCAGCGATACGGGCGGCTCTATTCGCCAGCCGGCGGCGTACTGCGGCGTCGCCGGCCTGAAGCCTACCTACGGCGCGGTCTCGCGCTCGGGGCTCATCGCACTCGGGTCCTCTCTTGACCAGATAGGCCCGCTTGCAAAATCGGTCGAAGACGCTCGCATTCTGCATGACGCTATCCGCGGCAAGGACCCGCTTGATTCCACGACTATTCCTGACGGGTTGTATCCGCAAAGAACGGTCCCGAACACATTCCGCATCGGCATACCCGATTTTGTGAACAGAACGCTCCTGCATTCGGACCAGCCACTTGGCATGCTCGCCAAGAAATTGACGGACGACGGCCACACGCTGGTAGACGTCGCGCTCCCGACGAACCAATACGCGCTTGCCATCTATTACATCATTATGCCGGCGGAGGCCTCGACCAACCTTGCGCGCCTCGATGGCATCCGCTACGGCTGTGCCGCGCGCGGAAAGACCTTGCTTGACGACTACGTCCTTTCGCGGACGGAGGGTTTCGGCGAAGAGGTGCGCCGGCGCATCCTGCTCGGCACCTTCGTTCTTTCCTCCGGCTATATAGACGCCTATTATCACAAGGCGCAGGCCGCACGCTCGCTTTTGCGCACGGAATATGAGAAGGCGTTTGAAAAAGTCGATGTCATCATGACCCCGACGGCGCTTTCCGCCGCGTTCGCGTTCGGCGAAAAGAAAGACCCGCTCTCCATGTACCTGGAAGATCTTTTTACCGTGACCGCAAACCTGACCGGCATGCCGGCCATTTCTCTCCCAATCGGTGGAGGCGGACAGCTTCCCGTCGGCGTACATTTCACGGCGCCGCACCAGGCCGAGAATCTGCTATTCGGCATCGGTGAAGCAGTGGGGAAGGCGCAAGGCGCATAGTATTTTTCGTTTATACTAGGAGCGATGGCTCCCCAGCAGGCAAATATCGAATATTTCTTCCGCCTCCTGTACGAATGGATATACGGAACGCACGGGGCAAATTATGAGGAGTTGCGCGTACTCGCCTCGCACATTTGGCTTTGGATCATCGCTGTCGGCTACCTGCTCTCGGTCATTGCGCTCGTTTTCATCGTCTACACGACCGTGCGGCTGTTCGAATTACGCAAGCGAGAGGACGCATACTATGGCACGCTCGTTTCTCCGCCGGAGAGCGGGGGAGAAAACCCGCGATGGAAGCACATCGAGTCGCTCGCCAACAGCCAGAGCGCAAGCGAGTGGCGCGAGGCGATCATCGAGGCCGACATCATGCTCGACGACATCCTGGCGCGGCAGGGATATGTGGGTGCCGGCGTAGGGGAGAAGCTGAAGGCCGTCGAGCCCTCCGACATGGGCACGCTTCAGGATGCCTGGGAGGCGCACAAGGTGCGCAACCAGATCGCGCACGAGGGTTCGGCCTTCAAGCTTTCCGACTCGCTCACCCACCGCACTATTGCGCGCTACGCGGCCGTGTTCCGCGAACTGAAGGCAATCTAGCCAATTGCACATTAGGAGAGTAAGATATACGTAGCGGGGTAGAGGAGAGCCGTGTCCTACGGGCGGGAGGGCAAGTGTGCAAACCAACTGCGAAAAGAGTAAACTAGTACACAGCGGGGTAGAGGAGAGGTACCTCGGGAGGCTCATAACCTCCAGACGCCGGTTCGATTCCGGCCCCCGCAACACGATTGGAAATGGCGCCGTGAGGCGCCTTTTCCTTTTCTTGTTGCGGGGGAGCGAAGCGCCTGCGCGCTTCGCGTCCGGAATCGAATGCCGGAACATGTTTCAGTCGGCAGACTGAAACGGTGAGGCTGTGCCCAGACCTCGGCGAGCGACGGCGAGCCGAGAGTCGAGGGAGATAAGTCGTAATCGACGGTCCGGCCCCCGCAACACGGTTGTGACGCCAGGAACCAGTACCGACAGGGGTCAAACCCAGTACAGTACCGGCCCCCTCGGTCACCAGAAAAAGCGCCTACATGCTAGAGGCGCTTTTTCTGTTATGCAGCAAACGCAACATATTTCCAGTTCGATTCCGACTCTCGTATTCGCCGCACCTTCGTGTCGCAATCACAGAAATCCGGTTCAATAGTTCCGTCCCCCTCTGGGGGGCGGGAATGCTCGACTCGCGCTATACTGCGGACAAATACATGACCCTCCACTTCATCACAGGTAACAAAAACAAGCTCGCAGAAATGCGGACGATGCTTGGGAGTGTCGAGCAACTTGATATTGAACTGCCGGAGATTCAGGAGATCGATGCGCACGAAGTTATCAAAGCGAAACTCAAAGCAGCTACTCAGCACCATACGGGCGCACTTATTGTCGAAGACACTTCGCTTTCCCTCGACGCCCTTAACGGTCTCCCAGGACCACTTGTTAAGTGGTTTTTAAAAACGATTGGGAATGACGGTCTTTTTAAGATTGCGGAAGCTTTTGGTAACTATGGTGCTGAAGCGAAGACTATTATTGGCTATACCTCTGGCGACGGAGCAATCCAATTCTTTGAGGGGTCAGTCAGGGGTACGATAGTCGCTCCTCGGGGTGATACTGTCTTTGGCTGGGACCCGATCTTTCGGCCTGAAGGAAAAGATAAAACCTACGCTGAACTATTTGATGCAGATGAGGCCGAGAAGAATTCAATAAGCATGCGCAGACTCGCCGCCGAGAAATTAAAGGCACATTTATCATGACGGACTATTCCAAGTTCCTGGTCAAAGAATATAAACACTGGCTGGTGAACGTTCACGAGAACCAGGGCTATCTCGGCAGATGCATAGTGTGGTGTAAGCGGGAAGATGCTCTCGACTTGGCCGATGCAACTAAAGATGAACAGAAGGAACTCATAACTATCATTGGCGAACTGCGAGAAGCGACGAAACGAGTGTTTCAAGCCGACTGGTTCAACTACGCTTTCTTAGGTAACGAAACGCGACATCTCCATGGCCATTTCATTCCGCGTTATTCATCGCAGCGAACATTTGAAGGAGTAACTTTTACAGACGAGCGTTGGGGTCATAACTATCGAACAAATCACGAGTTTGCTACCCCTCCTGGCGTATGGGAGGCAGTACGGCTACGGCTGAAAGAGGAGCTTGGCTAAAAATATGGAGGGACAAATAGGTCGACAAGCAACCGCAGCGATTAAAAACAAAGTGTTTCCGGGATGCGTGGTTGGCGTCGTGAGGAAATCTGGCGAGCGCCTCGTGCTCCCCTTCGGGAGATTCACTTACGAGCATGATTCTTGGAGCGTCGAGGAGAACACAATGTACGATATTGCCTCAATCACAAAATCCATTCCCACGGCCAGTCTCGCCTTGATGTTGATTGATCAGGGGGAGCTTAAGCTGACGGATAAGCTTATCGACCACGTTCCGGAATTCAATAACTCTGATCGTGAAAATGTGCTTATCAAGCACCTTCTCACCTACACACTTGATGGCTACAAATTGGCGACTGCTCTCGATGGCGGAAAATTCGACATCAATAAAGATAAGACTGCGACGCAACTGCTGAATATTCTGCTTACGCATGATTTTGAAAAGCGTCCTGGAACAGTATTTAATTACACGAACATTCCTGCCGCCCTCCTCGGGCTGGTAGTGGAGCGAATTTATGGGAAGACTCTGGATGTGCTTGCCGATGAGCATTTCTTTGTCCCACTAGGAATGACTCGGAGCACGTTTTATCCCGAAAAGTTCCCGACCGAGGACATACCGCCTACAGAAATAGATAGCTGGCGCGGAGAAGTGCGCGGCGTGGTGCATGATGAGAGTGCTTACATAGCCAAACGCGATGGCAGGATCGTTGGTCACGCAGGCCTCTTCTCTACCGCCGGCGACATTCTTACTTTTCTTGAAATGCTCCTCAATGGAGGGATCTTCAATGGGAAGACATTCTTTTCAGAAGAAATTCTCCAGCAGATGGAGACGAATCAGATCCCAGAACTTAATAACTTTACCGGACTCGGCTGGGAATTAAACCAACCGCGCTACATGGGAAAGTACTGCGGCGAACATACGTTCGGCAAAACTGGCTTTACGGGGACGCTCTGTGTTGCTGATCGCCAGGAGGAGGTTGCATATGTGATTCTTTCCAATCGTGTTTATCCGAAACGAACAAAAGATTCTGCAGCGATCAACGCTTTTCGAGCGGCTGTAGGCGAAATTGTATTGGCTTCATGACGAGGGCCGGAATCGAACTACGGCGCGCAAGGTAAAAAATGGGGGCGGGAATCGAACTTGAGCATCTAGGCCGTAGAAAGTCCAATTCATTTCGGGCGCCCCCAACACGTTGTAGCGAAACGAAAGGGTCTATACTTATGCGTATGCAGGTCCAGAAGGTGATCGAGCAGCTTGGCTACACCCGCGACGAAGCGAAGGTCTATCTTGCTGCCCTGGGACTTGGCGAAAGCCATGTTTCCGATATCGCCCAGAAGGTCCGGCGGCCGCCAAGCAGCGTTCAGGTCATCATCAACAAGCTCCACAAGGACGGTTTGATGAATTTTTATGTCCGCAAGCGCTATAAATACTGGGTTGCCGAGAACCCGACACGCCTCATCGCGCGGCTTCGCGAACGCGAGGATTCGGTGCGCTCCGTGATGCCGCAGCTCGAGGCGCTCCAGCATGAGCGGGAGCAAAAGCCGCGCATCAAGATATTCGAAGGAGTTGACGAGATACGGCTCCTGTATGACGACATGCTTGAGACGAAGACGCATATCCTCGCCATCATTCCCTGGGACGATTGGATACGCCTCCTCGGCCGCGGCTTCATGGAGGATTTCATAGAGAAGCGGGTCAAGCATTATCTGCACATCCGGCTTCTTATACCGAACACCGCGGTGGCGGCGGAACTCCGGTCGCGCGATGCGAGCGAACTGCGCGAGACGCGGTACGTGCCGGACGACGCGCCCATCCGGACAACGGTGCTCTTGTACGGCGCGAAGGCCGCCGTCGTGTCGCTTAACAGAAAACTGCCGACGGCGGTCCTGATCGAGGACGCCGACGTGCACGAAACACTCTCGGTATTTTTCGAGGAATTATGGGCTCGGAGCGCGGCCGCGTGAATCGAAGCGGCCGGCGACAAGATTTTTGCTGTCGTCGGCGCCGCAAAGCGCCCAGCATCTGCCTAGGCGCTTTTCGGCGAAGTGCAATGCACCCCTTTTTGTAGTGACAGTGGGCAGCATCAGGCGAGAATGATGATAGTTCGTTCTCACCAGAAACGTCCTTGCCGTATACCAGGTCCGCTTACAGATGTGGATGGGAATCCGCTCTACAGGACCACCTTACAACATAAAGGATCCGTCTTCTTCGAAGAACGAACGGGGCAAGCAAGAAGGTCCCGCCATGTGCGGGGCCTTCTGCGAAAAGGTAGCGGGACCTTATCTCCGCTTTTATTATTAACAGCGTTAATGTATAACAATTATGTGGCAAGATTACGTAAATGCATTGCTCGGGCTCTGCGTCTTTGCGGTCGCTTTTCTCGGGCTCACGGGCGCAACCCTTAGTTGGACGCTTGGCATTCTCGGCGCAGCAATTCTGGTTCTCGGTTTGTGGGGCGCAAGCAGGACATCGTCTGCATCGGAATTTGAGCACAAGCATGCCTAGTTTCCGGCATTACCAGCCCTAACACGAAACTACTATGCCCATCATCAAGTGGGAGCCGCTCAGCGAATTGGACCGCCTTTTTGAGGGGCGTCCGTACATCTCAATGTTCCCGAAACTGGGATGGGACCTCGCCATTGACCTCTACGAAGAGGACGGCACTGTGGTCGCAAAGATGAATTTGCCGGGCGTGAAGAGCGAAGAACTCGACATCGCCATCGATGAAGATTCGCTCAGCGTCTCCGGGAGCCGCGAAGAGGAGGAGGAAACAGAAAAAAAGGACTACTACAGCAAGGAAATCCGTCGGGGGTCGTTTTCGCGCTCCGTGAGTTTGCCGAAGCCGGTCAACGCGTCAGGAGCCGAAGCGGAGTATGCCGACGGCATCCTCACCATCACCATGCCGATCCTGGAGGGGAAGCAGAGGGAAACCGTGCGGGTAAGGGTCGCCGCGAAGTAGATACGATCATGGGGAAGCGAGATTTTCTTGATTGGAAACGCATCCTGCGCGAGCAGGACCGTCTCACGCGCCCGCCGCGGCTTGAGGGGAAAGTGAAGAATGCGATGATGAACCCGGTCCGTAAGAAAAAGAAACAGGGATTCCGAGCAATAGTCGCTCATGAAAACCGACAACAGATCGCCTCTGCATTTTGAAGATCGCCGTGACGCGGGCGTGCGGCTTGCCAAAGCGCTCGCGCGATACGACAGCGAAGACGCGGTGATTTACGCTTTGCCGCGCGGAGGCGCGGTGCTCGGGGCCGAAGTGGCAAAACAGCTGGAACTCCCGCTTGCACTCGTCATTCCGCGCAAGATCGGCCACCCCGAAAATCCCGAGTACGCCGTCTGCGCCGTAACCGAGGAAGGAGAGCTCGTCTGCAACGAGGAGGAGTCGAGCAAGCTTGACCCGAAATGGCTCAAAGCGGCGGCGAAGCGCGGACAAAACGAGGCGAAGCGCCGGCGCGCCGCCTACGGCGGCGCGCGCCTCTCCGCTACCGGCAAGCTCGCGATAATCGTCGACGACGGTATCGCGACCGGCCTCACCATGCGCGCGGCTATTCGCTCGCTCCGCCGCGAGCTGCCGAGCGAGGTCGTCGCAGCCGCCCCCATCGCTCCGCGCGAAGTCGCCGAGTATCTGCGGGGAGAGGCGGATGATGTCGTGGTCCTTGACGACACCGAACCCTTCCTTGGCGCCATCGGGGCTTATTACAAATCCTTTCCTCAAGTGACCGACGAGGAAGTTATCAGGATTATGAAAGCGGCAGTATGACTCGTAAACCTGTGAAACGCTGGTCGGCGAAAGTAACGCGCGAGAGCGCCGCGCTCTCGCTCATGCCGGGCATATTCACCTGGGACGATCCGAAGAAGATCGCGCGTTCGCTCAAGCGTTCGGCCGAAATGAGCCGCGCTCGGAAAGGGTCGTCGCGGCAAATCGCGATGTCCATGCTTACCTTCTACGTCAATCGCGCGGGCGCGAATCTCACCGCGAGACAGAAGCGCATTCTCGGGCGGGCGAAGCGAGAACTGCGCAAGCTTTCCACGCACGTATGAAAAGGCGCATGGCAACAGAACGGCTCACACTCGTCGCGGCAAATCGCGTGTCCTTGGAGGAAGGGCTTGCCATACCGGAAGAGGTTGACGTGCCGCTCCGGCTCAAAGACCGCACGGAAAAACCGACACGTCCGCCCGGCAAAATCCGCGCCGGGGCAAAAGAAGGATACCGGCACTTGCACCGGAAATAATGCAACGGATCATGCGGTTGCTTCTTATTGGAGACGTGATGCTCGGAAGAGGCGTGAACGAACGGCTCTCCGCCGCGCCGCCGGAGCGCCCGTGGGGCAATACGCTTGCGCTCATTCGGGAAGCCGACGTCCGCATCTGCAATCTCGAATGCGTGCTGTCGGACGGCGGCGCTCCCGCCCGGAAAGAATTCACGTTCCGCTCCGATGCCAAGAATGTCGAGGTTCTCAAGACGGCGGGGATCAATCTTGTTTCGCTCGCCAATAATCATTCGCTTGACTATGGCACCGAAGCGCTCGCCGACACGCTCGGAATCCTCGATTTTGCCGGCATCGCGCATGCCGGCGCGGGCGGGGACTCTGCGGAAGCGCAGGCGCTCGCGCAAGTCCGTCTCGACGGAGCGTCGACCGGCATGCTCTCGGCGACCGACAGCGAGCCCGGATGGGAGGCGCGCGCGGACAAGCCCGGGACCTGGTTCGTCCCCATCTCGCTCGATGAACCGCGCGCGCAACGACTCCTTGCCCGCGTGCGGGCGGGCAAGCGCGAGGTCGACGCGCTCATCGTCTCGCTCCACTGGGGAGCGAACCGGGGATGCCGCCCCGAGGCCAGGCATCGCGAATTCGCGCACGCGCTCGTCGACGCCGGGGCCGATATCGTGTTCGGGCACTCGAGCCATGTGTTCCGGGGCGTCGAGCTATATGCGGGCCGCCTCATCATTTTCGGCGCCGGTGATTTCATCGACGACTATGCCGTGGACGAGGCCGAACGCAATGACGAGTCGTTCGTCTTCAGCGCGGAAATGGGCGACGGGCTCGTGGCGCGCGTCCGCCTCTACCCGGTCGTCATAGAAGAGCTCGCGACGCGGCTCGCGGAAGCATCGCGCGCCAGGCCAGTCGCGGCGCGCATGGAGACGCTCTGCCGCGAATTGGGGACGGCGACGGAATGGATCGAGCGGGAAGGGGCGCTCGAGGTGCGGTTCTGAATCACAGGAGTGCACATATGCCGTACACGTTCAAAGCGCATGTCGCCGATGTCCGGATGCAGGTTTCGGGCAGGACGCTTCGCGCTGTTTTTAAGGACGCGCTCGCCGGCATGACCGCGCTCGCGAAGCCGCGCTCGCCAGGCGCGCGCGTTACGCGCGACATCGCGCTCTCGGCTCCGGATGCGACCGCGCTCCTTATCGATTTTCTCAACGAGGCGCTCGTACTCATGCTCACGCGGCGCGAGGCATACTCCGCGGTCGTATTCGAACACCTCGGCGAGCGCGGGCTTGTCGCGCGGCTCGCGGGGAAGAGTGTCGAAGGATTTGGCGAAGATATCAAGGCGGTGACGTATCATGAAGCCGCGCTCGCGCGCGCCCCTTCCGGCTTCTGGCAGACGACCATCATCTTTGACGTATAAATCGCCATGAAGGAAACAAAAAAACCGCCGCGCCGCGTCTTCGTCGGCATCAAAATGCCGGACGAGGTCGCTCGCGCGCTCGTCAAGCTCCAAGCGCGGCTTGGAGGTCTGCCGGTGAAGCTCATCCCGAAGGAAGACCTCCATCTGACTCTGGCGCCGCCCTGGCAGGAGACGATGGTCATTCGCGCTTCGCAGAATCTGCGCAAATTGCTCGCTAACGTGCCGATGTTCACGCTCACGCTGCGGACGCTTTCATACGGCCCGGACCGGTGGCGCCCACGCCTTGTGTGGGCGACGTGCTCCGACACCGAACCCGTCGTCGCCTTCAAGAAGAAGCTTCTCAAAGCGTTCGGCGTGCGCGAGCATGTACCTTTCACCCCGCACGTGACCGTCGCGCGTTTCGAGCTCCAGGACGAGACTGCGCCGCTCCGCATCCCACTCGATATCCCGCTCGATATTTCCCTATCGGTTGAGCGGGTGCAGATGTTCGAATCGCCGCACGAGGGCGGGAGCGGCTACAAGGTTCTCTACGACTTCCATCTTTCCTTCGATGGCCTGCCCCACTAAATCTCCGTGGACATCGCACGCCTTCAGAAGATCGAGGACTACCTGTGGGAGATACCGCAGGATTTTCGAGGCGATATGCGCGTGCCAGCGCGCATTTTCGCGACGGAGCGGCTGCCCCGCGACATCGCCAGCGACCGCTCTCTTGAGCAGCTCATGAACGTCGCGGCGCTCCCCGGCATCAGAGAGTACGCGCTCGCCATGCCGGATGTGCACGAAGGGTACGGGTTCCCGGTCGGCGGCGTTGCCGCTTTTGGTCTTGAGGACGGCATTATCTCGCCCGGTGGCATCGGCTATGACATAAACTGCGGCGTGCGGCTTCTCCTGTCCGGCCTGCGGAAGGAGGTTGTTGCGGCGCATACGCATAATCTCGCGCGTACGATATTCGCAGAAGTGCCGTCCGGCACAGGCCGCGGCGGAACGCTTTCGCTTAAGGATGAGGAACTCGACCTCGTGCTTGCACGCGGTGCGAAGCGCATGGCCGAACTTGGGTATGCGGAGGATGACGATCTCGCGCACATCGAGTCAGGCGGCGTTTTACCCGGCGCCGATCCTGCCGCCATATCCGTTCACGCGAAATCACGCGGACGCGACCAGCTCGGCACCATCGGGGCGGGGAATCACTTTGTCGAGGTTGGTTTTGTTGACGAAGTTTTTGATGCAAAAATGGCACACCGCATGGGTATCGCGCTCGGGCAGGTCACGGTGCTCATTCATACAGGCTCGAGAGGGCTCGGACACCAGGTCGCCACCGATCACATCCGCGCCATGGTCCGCGCGATGCCGAAGTATCACATTACGCTCCCCGACCGTGAACTCGCCTGCGCGCCCTTTAAGTCGCCGGAAGGGCAGGCGTATTTCTCCGCGATGAACGCCGCCGGAAACTTCGCGTGGGCGAATCGGCAACTCATCACCGCTCGTGTGCGACGTGCATGGCAGGCGGTGTTCGGAGCGGGTGAGAAACTCTCCGTCCTATATGACGTCGCGCACAACATCGCGAAGATTGAGTCATACGAAATTGACGGGAAGGTCGAGGGTCTGCTCGTGCATCGCAAGGGCGCAACGCGCGCGTTTCCCGGTCAGCCGGTCTTGATCCCCGGCTCTATGGGCACTGCCTCTTACGTTCTTGTCGGAGAGAAGAAATCGCTTGCGACGAGCTTCGGGTCAAGCTGTCATGGGGCTGGCAGAGCGATGTCACGCACGAAGGCTCGGGCGCGGATAGGAGCCAAACAACTTCGCGCCGAACTCGAAGCGCAGGGCATTGCGATCGCCGCCGGCTCGCGCCGCGGATTCACCGAGGAGGCACCGTTTGCGTACAAAGACATTGATGCGGTCGTGAGCGTTATCCACGACGCCGGCATTGCGAGCCGCGTCGCGCGGCTGCGGCCGCTCGCGGTCATGAAGGGATAGTCGGGCGGAATGTGTGCGTTCTGGCCCCGATGTGCTGAGGCGGCGGTTGCGGCGATGGAGACGATGCTATGATGAAACGTATGGAAACTACACCGCTGAAGCAGATTATGGACCTTACCGGGAAGACAGCTATCATTACGGGCGGCGCGATGGGCATCGGATACGGCATTTCCTACCGGCTCGCGGAAGCGGGTGCGGCGGCGGATGCCGCGGCCGCAAAGCTTTCGGAAAAAGGATGGAAGGCAATGGCCGTCGCGGTCAATGTGGCGGACGCTCCTCAGGTAGAGCACATGGCCGCCTCCGCTGTCGGAGCGTACGGTTCCATCGACATTCTCGTAAACAATGCGGGTATTTACCCGAACGTGCCGGTGATGCGATTATCCCCCGAGGAGTTCGACAAGATCATTTCCATAAACCTCAAGGGCGTTTATCTGTGTACCAAAGCCGCCGCCGCACACATGCTCAAGCAGGGCAAGGGCGGCAAGATCATCAATATTACTTCCATCGACGCCATCCACCCTTCAATGGTCGGCCTTGCCACCTACGATGCTTCGAAACACGGCGTCTGGGGCTTCACCAAAAATGCGGCGCTCGAGCTCGCGCCCCATAAGATATGGGTGAACGCCATTGCGCCCGGCGGTATCCACACTCCCGGCACCGGCGCGGGTTCGATGACCAAGGAAGCTGAGGAGGCCATGAAGCCATTCATGGAAAAAATCCCGATGAAACGGATGGGAGAACCCGACGACATCGGCAAAGTCGCGCTTTTCCTCGCCTCCGACCTCTCAAGCTACATGACCGGCAGCCAGGTCGTCGTGGATGGCGGCGTGCTGCTTGCGTAACCGTTAGCGTTTGATTTTTCGGCGGAACGGCACGAACGCAAATCCCGGGAATTTCTGGACGCTGAAAGAGCCGTCAGCGTTTTTTATCTCGAGAAAAAGGGCGCCATCCTTTGGATAGACCATCCGGCCCCCGCTCGCCAGTTGCGCACGCCACTCTCCAGGCACTTCCACAAGCGATGCGGCCGCGATGATGCGGTCAAATGGCGCCCTGTCGCTATAACCGCTCTCTGCGCTCTCGCACAGCATTTCGGCGCGGTGCATGAGCGCGGGATATTTCGCGATGTTTTGTTTCCCGAACGCGCATAACTCCGGCACGATCTCGAATGCGTAGATACGCCCCCGAGGCCCGACGAGCTTGGCCAGAAGCGCGGTCGCCCAGCACGAGCCATAGCCGACCTCAAGCACGCGGTTTCCGCTTTGTGCCTGCAATCGTTCGAGCATGTACACGACCGTATACGGTTGGGAAATAGTTTGCCCGAAACCGATCGGCAAGGCAGTATCTTTATATGCATAGGCGCGGACATTTTCCGGAACGAAATCGGCGCGGTCAACCGTGGCGAGCGCTTGTGTGATCGGCGGAGAGCGCAGAACGCCGCTTTTTTCAAGCTCGGCAATGAGTTCATCCATGGAAGTAACTATAACTCCAGACGGTGAGCACAGTGCTTGCGTAATACCCCCAGGGGGTATACCATACGTCCATGGAGAACAGCAAAGACCTGAGCAAGAAGAAACTCGTGCGCCGACTTCGGATAATCGAAGGGCAGGTGCGCGGGCTTGCCGCGATGATAGACAAGGGCGTCTACTGCATTGACGTCATCGCGCAGACCTCGGCAGTGAAGCAGGGGCTCTCGAAAGTAGAGGATCTTCTTCTTGAAAATCATCTCCGGGGGTGCGTGCATGAACAAATGACTTCCGGGCAGACGGGGAAAGCCGTAGAAGAAGTGCTGAAAGCGTATACACTGAAGAGAAAATAAAGATGCAGACGAAAACCTACAAGGTAGAGGGAATGCATTGCGCCAGCTGTGTCGCAGTCATAGAGCGCGTGCTCGGGAAAACCTCCGGTGTGCGTTCCGCCGCGGCAAATGCTGCCGCCGGAACCGTAAAGATAGAGTTTGACCCGCATGTTGTTTCCGAAGCGGACCTGGCGAAAGCCGTTGGTTCCGTCGGTTATCGCCTCGTCGTGCCCGACTATGCGCCCCGCACGGCAAGCGCGGGCACGTTGGAGACCGTTTCAATGAAAGTGCTGGGCATGGACTCTCCCCATTGCGCGATGGTCGTTGACGGTGCATTGAAGAAACTGCCCGGCGTCAAGCAGACGGACTTAGACTTCGCGAATCAGCGGGCGAAAGTCGCTTTCGATCCGTCGCTGGTGCGGGTACAGCGCATATTCGACGTCATTCTCGACGCCGGGTATAAACCGATAGCCGAGGAAGGCAAAGTGGAAGACCTGCTCGACCACGAGAAGGCCGAACGGAAAAAGCAATTGCGGGTCCTCACCACGAAGCTCGTTGTCGGCGGCATACTTGCCGTGCTCATATTCCTCGGCAGTTTTCCAGAATGGTTCTCGTTCGTGCCCGGCATTCTTGCCGACCGATGGGTGCTTCTTGTACTTACCACCCCGGTGCAATTCTGGGTCGGTTCCCAGTTCTACAGCGGCCTGCGGCTCCTCGTGAAGTACCGCACCGCCGATATGAACACGCTCATCGCCATCGGCACGCTCGCGGCATACTTCTACAGCGCCGCCGTCACGGCCATCCCGTCGTATTTTGCGCAGGGAGGGCTCACGCCGGCGATCTATTTCGATACATCCGCCATCATCATCGTGCTCATCCTGCTGGGGAAATACTTTGAAGCCCTCATGAAGGGGCGGGCCTCGGAAGCGATACAGAAGCTCATCGGGCTTCAGCCAAAAACCGCGAAGATAGTGCGGGAGGGGAAAGAAGTCGAGGTATCCATTGCGGACGTGCGCGTCGGGGATTTGGTGGTCGTGCGGCCCGGAGAGCGGATCCCGGTTGACGGCGCGATAACGGAAGGGGAATCCGAAATAGACGAATCAATGATCACTGGGGAATCAATGCCGGTCCATAAAAAAATCGGCAGCTCGGTCATCGGGAGTACGATAAACAAATACGGAACGTTCACGTTCAGGGCGACGAAGGTCGGCGCGGATACGGTGCTCTCGCGCATCATAAAAATGGTGGAGGATGCACAGGGTTCCAAAGCGCCTATACAGCGGCTTGCGGACTTCGTTTCCTCCTATTTCGTTCCCGCGGTCTTTGTCGTTGCGGTTCTTACCTTCGCGGCATGGTATTTCTTCAGCCCGGTTCCGAGTGTTACCTTCGCGCTGGTTAATTTCGTCGCCGTGCTCATTATTGCGTGCCCGTGCGCGCTCGGTCTCGCGACCCCGATGGCCATCATGGTCGCGTCAGGAAACGCCGCCGGCAGGGGCATGCTGGTGAAGGACGCCGCTTCCCTTGAGATCGCCAACAAGATAAACGCGGTCATCCTGGATAAAACGGGCACGCTCACGCAAGGGAAACCGCAATTGACCGACATTGTGGCGTTCGGCAACGGAAGCCAAACGGAGGTGCTCACCTTCGCCGTTTCCCTGGAACAGCGCTCCGAACACCCGCTCGCACAGGCAGTCTTGCAGTACGCGGCGAGCGTGGACCAGAGATCGTCGCACCCGCTCGATGCCGCGATAGCGGCGGAAGCGAAGAGAGAGAAGATGCAGCCGTATGCGCTTGAGAATTTTGAGGCCATTCCGGGCAAAGGACTGCGGGGTACCTTGCGGGTCGGCCCCGCCTCCTCGCACATCGAGGCGTACCTCGGGAACCGGGCGCTTTTGGCGCATCTCGGCATTGCGCTTGCATCGTATGAAAGCGATATCCAGAAGCTGGAACACCAAGGGAAGACCGTTATGATTCTTGTCGCAGGCAAAAAGGTCATGGGCGCGCTTGCCATCGCCGACGTGCTGAAAGAAGAGTCCTTCCAGGTCGTACGCGCCCTTAAGGGGCAGGGTATCGAGGTTTGGATGCTTACCGGCGATAATGAACGCACTGCGCGGGCAATCGCGGAGCAGGCCGGTATAGATAATGTCATGAGCGAGGTTTTGCCGGAACAGAAGTCCCAGAAAGTGCGCGAACTACAGAACCAAGGGAAGATCGTAGCGATGGTCGGCGACGGCATCAATGACGCGCCCGCGCTCACTCAGGCGCATATCGGCATCGCGATGGGGGAAGGCACGGACATCGCGATGGAATCGGCGAACGTGACGCTCATGCGCGGTGACCTGCGGCTCATCCCGGAGATCATCACGCTTTCAAAGCGCACGATGGTCATCATCAAGCAGAACTTGTTCTGGGCGTTCTTCTATAACATCGCGTTCATTCCGGTGGCCGCCGGGGCCTTGTATCCGTTCTTCGGCATCCTGCTGAATCCCATCTTCGCGGGTGTTGCGATGGCGTTCTCCAGCATTTCAGTCGTAGGAAACTCACTTCGCCTAAGGACAAGTGTGCTATGATGAAGGCCATGGTTCCTCTTCCGGCAAAAATTATAGCGCCATTCGTTCTCCTGTCATTTTTGACGCTGGCATTCTTCGGTTTCACCGGCATGTCGTACGGCTCCAACGGACAGATGCAAGGGGACTGCCCGTTTTCCGCGGTGGGAACGTCGCTGTGCCCCCCGAGCGCCCTGCCGGGCGCGCTACACCATCTCTCCGCATACCAGTCGTTCTTGAACGTGCCGGTGGGTTCCGCGTTCGCCGCGCTCATCATCGGACTGCTCCTCATCGCCTTCGGCCTTTTGGCATACCGCATCCAGCCGCGCATACTCCCTGTTTCCGCGCGCGGCGCATACTGCACTCACGATCCCCCGGTCTCAGCCCGCACGTGGAAACTGACGCGCTGGCTCTCTCTTCTTGAGAACAGTCCCGCTCCGCTCTAAGAGCACTTAGGAGGCGATCCGCTTTTTGAGTGCTCCCGCTCGCGCCCGTTCGCGAGTCGTTTGATGTGCGTTCTATAAAACCCCTAATCTCATCACCATGAAATCAATCAGCATCATCTCCATTGTGCTCGTCATCCTCCTCGGGCTTTTCCTATGGGGATACGGCGGCAGCAAAGGGACCACAGCGTCAGTTCAGGGAGTCACCCAAACGCCCGCATCGGCAAGCGAGCTCACCGCGGCGGAAACCCTCTACGACTTCGGCACTATCTCAATGAAAGACGGCAATGTCACGAAGGACTTCACGGTGGAAAACACAACCAGCAAAGATATCGTGCTTTCCACGGTGGTCACGTCATGCATGTGCACCACCGCGTACGTCGTCGGACCGGATGAGAAAACGAAAGGACCGTTCGGTATGCCGGGCATGGGCTATACGCCTCCGGTAAATGAGGTCATGAAATCGGGAGAAACTCGGACGGTTCGCGTCGTCTATGACCCGAACGCGCACGGGCCTGCGGGCGTCGGCCGGATCGACCGGTTCGTCACGATCACCGACGCTACGGGAGGCACTCTAGAACTTGAGGTGAAGGCGCTTGTAACTCCGTAGTCGTGGCGCATCCCATTGAACCATGAAGCGTCTTCTCATTATCGCCGGCATCGTCGGGGCGTTCATTCTTGCGGTTATCGCACTGAAATTCAGTCCCGTGACAGCATCACTCATGTGGAATATGAGCCAGGGCGGAGCATGGCTCCTGCCCCTGGTACTCGTGTCATCGCTTCTCGACAGCGTGCACCCGTGCTCGTTCTCCATCCTGCTCATCACCATCGCGTTCCTCTTCGGTTTGCAGATGACGCGAAAAAAGATACTGCAGCTGGGGGGCCTGTATATCGCAGGCATCTTCGCAGCGTACCTCCTCATCGGGCTCGGCATCCTGAAGGTGCTGCACCTCTTCAATACGCCGCATTTTATGGGGAAGCTCGGCGCGGCGCTTCTCATCATATTCGGCGTCATCAATCTGCTGAACCGGTTCTTCCCGAATATGCCCATTAAACTCGTTCTGCCCTCCGTGGCCCATCGCCCGATGGCGGCGCTACTCGAGAAAACGTCCGCTGTCGCCGCGTTCGGACTCGGTGCTCTGGTCGGCATCTGCCAGTTCCCCTGCATGGGCGGCCCGTACCTCATGGTCATCGGCCTCCTGCACGACCAGGTCACATACCTCGCGGGATTCTGGTATCTTTTCCTCTACAATCTCGTCCTCATCGTTCCGCTCGCGCTCGTCCTGTGGGTCGCGGCGGACAAACTGATGGTGGAAAAGATGCAGGAATGGAAGCTTGCGCACATCGGGCGGGTGCGTCTCATCGCAGGCATCGCGATGATACTTATCGGCGTGCTTATCCTCGTCATCTAAGCCCATGATCATTCTCGCCACTCTCATCTCGATTCTTGGTGTTACCGCGCTTGTGTGGCTTGCGAGCCGGTTCCTCCCGCTTACCGTGTGCCCGATCTGCGCGGGTGTATTTCTCACCTGGGTGGGGCTCCTCGTCGCATACCTCTTGGACTACCCGATCCCGCAACTTATTCCCGCACTCCTTATGGGCGGATCGGTGGTCGGCGTCACCTCCCTTATGGAGAAGAGATTCACCGGTCCGGCGGGCACGCTCCTTACATGGAAGACGTTCTTCATTGTGGCGGGATTCCTCGCTGCATACGCCGTCCTCGAGCGGCTTTGGGGCGTGTTCGTCGGCGCGGCCGCGTTCCTCATCGTGATATCGTTCGTATTGCTCATGTCCTCGAACCGTGCGGGCGCGGCCGTCGATATCGAGAAACAAATGAAGGATTGCTGCTAGCCAACTCGCTATGGAAACCTCATCACACACGCTAGCGGACACCATTCGGCACTATTCCACGCCGCTTAGCATCATTGCCGCCGGCGCGCTCGTCGCGATGGCGATACAGTACGCGCCGCCGCCGGGCAGTACGGCGCCGGCGCAAGCGACCGAACTGGAAGAGTCGGTTTTGCCGCCTGCGGGAGTAGTATTGCCAATCACTTGGGGCGATCTCGGGGCGCGATTGGCGGAAGTTGGCGCGATCGATGTGGCGAAATTGGAAGCGCTGTATAAGGAGCGCGGAGGATTCTCGTCCGAGTACCGGAAATTACTGGAGAAAAACGCAAACGATGCCATCGTCATCACGAGCTGGAACGCGGGATATCTCCTCAACCTTTTCTGGGCGCTCGGACTTGCGAATAAAAATCCGATCCTGGAAGACGCTTCGGAAATGCTGAATCCGGTCTATGAAGGCGCTGGCAATTTCGCGTCAACGGGCGGTTGGACGCTCGCGAACGGCAGTGCGATGAGCCACTACAACATGCACGCGCTCGTGCTGCTTACCGCAGAACAGCAGGCGCTCGTTGACCGCGTGTCGCGCAACATCTTCCGGCCCTGTTGCGGCAATTCGACGCACTTCCCGGACTGCAACCACGGCATGGCCATGCTCGGTCTTCTCGAGCTCATGGCGTCGCAGGGCGTGAGCGAAGAGGACATGTACAAGATGGCACTCGCGGTGAATTCCTACTGGTTCCCAGATACGTACCTCACCATCGCAAGGTATATGCAACAGCGGAATGTCGCCTGGAAAGACGTCTCGCCGAAGGACGTGCTCGGCGCGAAGTATTCAAGCGCTTCCGGTTTCGCGAATATCTCCTCGCAAGTAACAGGATCGCCGCAGGGCGGCGGGGGATGTTCGGCATAACCAGGTTCGTCCGTAATGGGCCGGGTACGGTATATACTAAAGGAGTTAATAACCAACGCTATGATCAACACACAACACCTTCTGAAAGTAACGGCAGTGTGGGTAAGTATCGTGGACATCATCTGTTTCGCGGGAGTGGCACTGTTCCCGAACATCCGGCCGGCATTCATGCTGTATGGGCTTCATACCACGACCAGCTTGGGCGAGAATGTCATGACACTCACGACATTCGTTTCCGGTCTCGTGATATGGAACGTCATCGCATTTCTTGCGGTTGGATTGTTCGCTTATTTGTTCAATCGAATGCACGCTTAACGTCGCCGGAGTGGCAATAGATAACATTCCCTTCGGTCTGTGCGGGTCCGGTGTGTGGTGCCTGAACGAATGCCGAAAACGACTATGCAATACATTTGGCTCGTGTGGAGCTTGGCGCTTATCGCAATTTGGCTCGTTATTTACGCTCTGCTCGACACGCAGGAGAGAAAGAGAGAAATGCTTATTGTCAGCATATGGACGGCGCTTCTCGGCGTCACGGAACCGTTTTTCGTCCCGCTGTATTGGGCGCCGCCGTCATTGTTCGATCTTGCCCTGCGAACCGGGTTCGATATTGAAAGTTTTCTTTTTTCCTTCGGCATAGGGGGGATTGCGGTCGTCCTCTATGGCATGTTTTTTAGGAATCGTTGCGCTCCCGTATCGGCGAACGAGCGTCACCGGTCCCGTCACCGCTACCATTGGTGGGCTATCGTATCATCTCCGGTCATTTTCATCGTTCTGTTTTTTGCGACCGCGCTGAATCCGATCTATTCGGCGATAATCGCTATGACGGTGGGGGGTGTTGCCGCATTGCGCTGCCGACCGGACTTAAAAAAGAAAATGGCAACAAGCGCTCTTTTGTTTTTAGGGCTCTATTTCGTTTATTTTCAGGTGCTCATCATTCTTTCACCCGGGTATGTCGAACGGGTCTGGAACATGGAAGCCCTTTCAGGCGTCCTGATCGCGGGAATACCTCTTGAAGAGCTTCTATTCGCGGTCAGCTTCGGCTTTTTCTGGTCAAGCATTTACGAACACATCGCGTGGAAGAAGTTAAATTAGCGGGTGTATAATCATCGTACAGTAGTCGCATTATCGGTAACCAAAAACTAACATGATGGGATACGGGACAACATATGGGTATGGCTCAATGATGGCAGGGTTCGGCTCGTTCGGACTCATCACATGGCTCGTCATCCTCGTCGACCTCGTTTTGGTCGGCATCTGGCTCTGGCAGCAGATAACAAAGAAGTAGGACAGGTTCCGGGCGGCTACGAGACGATATTCGTCGGGGAGCCCGCCTCGAATTTCCGTATATTGTCCACGGTGGCGTCGAGGATGCGCTCGACGGCTTCTGTTGTGTTGAATGCCGTGTGCGGCGTCACGATGACGCGCGGATGCCGGATAAGATAGTGATTCTCAAGCGCCAGTTTCAGTCCCTCCTTGTTCGGGTGGGGAGCCGTGAGAAGCGCCGTTTCATCGGAAAGCGTTCCTTCTTCCTCAAGCACGTCCAATCCTGCGCCGGCGAGCGTGCCATTCTGAAGCGCGTCAATCAAGGCCTGCGTTTCCACCACTGCGCCGCGCGATGTATTGATGAGATACGCTCCTTTCTTCAGGAAATCGACATTTTCCCGATTGATGAGGTGGTGCGTGTGTTTGTTGTAGGGGACATGCAGGGAAACGATATCGGATGCCGCCAAGAGCTCGGGGAGCTCCGCATAGGAAAAGGCGTGTGTCCGGGCGAGCTCGTCATCGCGGCGCACGTCGAATCCGAGGACATTCATTCCGAAGCCGTTCGCCATGCGGATGGCGTGGATACCGATGTGGCCGCAGCCGACGATACCGATCGTTTTTCCCGCGAGATCAAAGCCGCGCAGATTGTCATGCGAAAAAGTGCCGGTCTCGCGCACGCGCTCGTCGGCGTCGATGACCCGCCGGGAAAGCGCGAGGAGGAGCGCGAAGGCGAATTCAGCAACGGTGTGCTCGCCGTAATACGGGACATTCGCCACCACAACGCCTCGTGCAGCGGCCGCCTTAAGATCAATATGGTCAAACCCCGTTGAGCGGGTCGCGATGAGTTTCAGTCCCGGGAACCGCTTGAGCTCGTCCGCACCGATGCGCGACTCGATGAACGTGCACAAAACCTCCGTATCTGCGTCCGACAGGTCCTTGAATGTAGCAAGGGGACCCGCATGAAAGAAGATGTCTTCATTCGGAAGCTTCGCGCGCACATACGACTCCTCCCACAGTTCTCCCGAGAAATAACGGATTTTCATGCGGCAACCGGGACCGGCGTCAGAATCGTTGCGAATAAAACTTCCGTTTCAGATACGGTCTCACGTAGCGGTCGAGACCCCAATGACCGGCGACGCGCCGGGCACTCATGAGGGCGAGCGCGAGTACCATGAGCGTAGGATTGACGCTTACCGTGCCGGCGAGCAGGAAGTTGAGATTCATGAAGAAGCCGAAGAAGGCGGCGGTGCCGACAAAGAGCCCGGCAAGAAGCCCGAGGCCGACAAGCACTTCGCCGACGGCGATGGCGTTCGACCAAGAAACGAGGTGGGGAAGTACGGCACCCTTCAAAAACGCGGCGTACCACATTTGGACATCAGGGTGGCATGCCGCCCCCGGCTGACAGAATTCCGCCGTCTTGCGGAGCGCCCCCTGGATAAAGCCGTTCATCGCGGCCCCGGCGCCGCTGCCGAACCATGCCGGATTGGTCACTTTTTCCCATCCGGCGATGAGCCACTCGTAGCCGACATAGAGGCGCACGAGGAACCAGAACGGAGCGCTTTTCGCGCTGGCGAGGAAAAAATGAGAGAACCGCGACTGCTCTAATGTGTAGTTGGGCATGCTGTTATAGTAGGGCAGATGGAAAAAAGCGAAAGCGGCGCCTGGGGAATACATACCCTCGAGTCATGTATCGACCGCACCACGATGTATCGGCTGGTGCTGTATTATGTGCTCGCATTATTCGCTTCGGCAGTGATTTTCAGCACCGTCGGCGCCTTGCCGTACGCGCCAGCAGAGCTTCTGTGGTCGGCGGGAGTATTCCTGGCAGCGTCATGGCTCGCGAATATGTGTTTCGCGCGGATATGCAGGGCGGTGACCAATGCGGAATCCGTCTATATCACGGCGCTCATTCTGGCGCTCATCGTGACGCCGACGACTTTCTCCGATATAACCGGTTCCTCCGTGCTTGCCGTCATCGCGGTGTTGGCGATGGCGTCCAAATATGTTCTCGCGATAGGGAAGAAGCACCTGTTCAACCCTGCGGCAGCTGCGGTGGTGATATCGGGATTTGTTTTCGGCCTACCGGCGAGCTGGTGGGCCGCAGAGCACCCCGTCCTCCTTCCATTCATTATCGTGGGCGGCCTCCTCATTGTGCGCAAATTGCGGACGTACGACCTCGTGCTTGCTTTCGCCACCGCTGCTCTCGCAGTTACCGCGCTTCTGTCATCCGATCTTCTTGCTGAAGTCCGGGCGTTATTCCTCGAGTCGGCATTTTTTTATTTCGGGTTCGTTATGCTTACGGAACCGCTGACCATGCCGCCGACGCGCGCGCTTCGCATAGGGTACGGCGCGCTGGTCGGCGCGTTTTTCGTCCCGGTCGCGCACATCGGTTCGTTCTATTTTTCTCCCGAACTGGCGCTTGTCACGGGCAACTTGTTTTCGTATATCGTGAGTCCGAAAGGTCGGTACATGCTTTCCTTCATCGGACGTCGTCCGCTTGCGAGCGGCATACACGAGTATCTTTTCCGAAGCGACCGGCCTTTGCGTTTCCGGGCGGGACAATACCTTGAATGGACGATCCGCACGCTGCAATCCGACGCGCGCGGGAACCGCCGCTTCTTCACCATCGCGTCGGCACCCGAGGACGAGACGCTTGCGCTCGGCGTGCGTTTTTATGAAAGGCCGAGTGCGTTCAAACGAGCACTGGCGAAACTCCTCGCAGGAGCGGTGGTTTCAACTTCTTCGCCTGCAGGCGATTTTACGATGCCCAAGGACACGCAGCGGAAACTCGCCCTCATCGCAGGCGGTATCGGCGTTACGCCTTTCGCCAGTATGGCGAGGCACTGCATCGCCGCGAGCGAACGGCGGGATGCAGTATTGCTGTACGCCAGCCGGACCTCGGCGGAGGTCGCCTATCAGGACGTTTTCGCGCGCGCTGCAGGGCTCGGCTGGCGCGCGGTCTACGCGGTTTCAGAAGAGGTGCCGGCTTCTTCTGGCGTGCGTACAGGGACCATAGATGCGGCGTTCATCAAAAGGGAAGTTGCCGATTACCATGAGCGGATTTTTTATATTTCAGGCCCGCCCGGGATGGTTGATGGCATCAAGCGTATTCTCCGTGGTCTCGGCATATCGCGTTTCTCCATAAAAACCGACTTCTTCCCGGGCCTTGTCTAGCATTGTCTCGAAGGGATGGTTTTGTTACTGTCTTTGTATCGCTGGCGGTGTGTAGGCATACGTCAGCGGCGTTCGGAGAAAATGCTTACACGAGGACGTGCAGTCATTTTTCCTCGCTCGCTGGCGTAAGCGTTGATTGCACGCTTTCGTTCAGCTCGCTCGGAGAACATGCGTGTGCGAAGACGCATCCGCATATTTCCTCGCTCGCTGGCGTAGCTCAGGTAGTTAGAGCATGGCATTCATAAAGCCAAGGTCGAAGGTGCAAGTCCTTCCGCCAGCACTTGAATTCAATGGGAAACTTACAAACTTGAACGTTTGTGTGGATGAACAATGGTTATAGTAATATCCTGTCATAAACTGTGTAGATGCCCATACGCCGTGAACTAGATCAGGATTTTTTTAAGAAATGGTCGCCGCAAATGGCGTACGTGTTAGGATTTTTTGCGGCTGACGACTCCATGCTAAAGAATCGTCGGGGTAGCCATTACATTGAATTCACGGTTACCGATAAAAGTGTCTTAGAACAGATACGGGAAGCAATCGGTTCGACGAATCGTATAGCAGAGCGGAAGCGGATTAGTAAACAAAAAGCAGTGTATCGCTTACAAATTGGCAGCAAAGAATGGTTTAAGGACTTGTCGTGTCTCGGTTTTATGCAAAACAAAAGTAAAAGACTTGCGTTGCCTGTTATACCCGCAAAATATTTTGGAGATTTTGTACGCGGATATTTCGACGGAGATGGGTGTGTGTATTTCAATCGCCTGAAATATGCGGACCGCAAAAATCCTCGCTGGATACTAATGACACTTTTCACTAGCGGATGCCAATTATTTCTCAATTCACTTTGGACCGAACTCAAGATTCGAGGCATCCACGGCGGTTCATTAAAGCGCAAAACACGTGGCTTTGAGCTTTGTTTCAGCCATAAAGACAGCGTTGCGCTCTACCGCGTCATGTATCATACTGGAAAAGCGCCTGAATTATGGCTGCCTCGTAAGCGGAGAAAGATCGAGGAAGCGATTCGGCAGTTAAATCTTGCGGTCGTGGTGTAGCCTGGTTAACACGTCTCCCTGTCACGGAGAAGATCGTGGGTTCAAATCCCATCGACCGCGCAATCAGCGAAATCCGGGGAACGGCCTATTTTGTGTTATGAGCGGGTTTCGACTCCTGACCAAGCCCGTCCCTCGCGCAAATAACCGTAGATTGGTTCAAAAATGGCTGTCCATAGGGCAGTCATTTTTGTTATAGTTGACGTATGAAAGGAGGACCCGAGGGACCAAAAAATAATACTGACAGGGTGCCGGAGCCAAGATTTCCTCAAAGAGCTGAAGAGATAGGGCGAATGTTTGCCGTAGATCAAGACATGCGGGGGAAAAGTCTTCAGGATGATTCTGTTTGGGATGAGGAAGTCGATAGCAAAAATACCGAGGCAATGAAGCAGATTGTCGCAGAGATTGGATGGCCGACTGTATCTAAAGTTGGCAAGGAGGCATCTCACGCCGCTTGGCTCTTGGTTCAGCATGCAGATCATGATCCAAAGTTTCAACAAGAGTGCCTCGCTCTGATGAAGCAGGAATCAGAGAGTGAAGTAAGCCCTGTCGATATTGCTTATCTCGAAGATCGAATACGAGTCAATACAGGTCAGGGTCAGGTATACGGAACGCAATTTCATGAGACGAGAGATGGGGAAGGCAACATTGTCCAATATGGACCCCGACCAATAGAAGATCCAGAACATATCGACGAAAGGCGGGCGAAAGTAGGCCTTCAACCACATGCCGAGTATTTAAGATCTCTCACAGAAAAGTATTATCCTCATCTGTTAAAGAAGGAATAAGAATCACATCTTTCTGACTCTCCCGTATCTTAGTTCCAACAGCGTCCACAAGATTGCGCAAAACAAGAAAGTCGGATCAACCCCGATCCCTTAGGAGGCCACGCAGACCGTAGAGCAGGATCGAAAACCAGATCAAAAACGAGCCAAGACCTACGACAAAGAACGTGGCTGCTATTTTGAAATATATTTCTGAAGGGGGGTGAGGACCCCAGATAAAGGAGAGGACCAAGCTTGCGCACCCTGCGAGACAGATGAAGAATATGCGTACAGTTAGCCGCTCCAACATACTACCGGTAACTCCCGTTCCCCTTGAGAGGTTGCTTGTCCTGCGTACAAGCAGTCCCGATCTCGTCAACAAGAGAGTGTGCAATCAAGAACGGCCGTACCGGTCCTCGAGGCGTTTGACGTCGTTCTCATCGAAGTTGCCGAATGCTATTTCAAGGCACGCAAGCCCGTCAGGGCCGCCGGTAATGCGATGCGCACAGCGCCGCGGGGTAAAGAAGGCATCGCCTGCCTTCGCGTGGGTGTCCTTTTCTCCGATGCGAATGACGCCCGAACCCTGCAAAACGCGCCAGAATTCGTCGCGGTGGTCGTGGGTCTGTAAACTGAAGGATTCCCCGGCACGGACCGTGACTATTTTTACAGTCGTTTTCTCATTCAGCGTGAAGCGTTCAAAATTGCCCCACGGGCGCTCCTCCTTCTCATAATGCGCGAGGCCTTCCATATGGCGATAAGTATACATATTTTTATTGAAAGTAGCGGAGTTATCCGCTACTATGCGCGAGTGCGATAGGTCCGAGCACATTCAGCAGTTGAATGTTCGAGCGAACGATCGCGGACAATCACGTTAGCCGAGATAGCTCAGTTGGTAGAGCACGTCCATGGTAAGGACGAGGTCGTCGGTTCAATCCCGACTCTCGGCTCCAGTTTCAAAGTCAGGTCAGTTTCGCCGTCAGAAAATTTCGCGGCGCGGAGCGCCGCATAGGGGGAATGCGCATTTCCGCGCGCTTCGCGCGCGTGAGGGAGGTTCAGAAATACAAAATCCGAAAATTTTTGGAGGGAGGATTCAAGACGCGAAGCGTCCGAAATCCAATTCCTGACAGGTTCAACCCACGCGGCAGGGGCTCGTTCGAGACGGACGATTTGTTCCTCAATCGTCTTACGCTCGCTCATTAGCGAACGACGGCGGGACAAGTACTCTTCGCGCTCCAAATCCTCGGCGACATACAAGTCCGTTAGCCGAGCGTGCGTGCGGGAGATTGCCGCAGCCTTCTCCCGCAGATCTTGAACGGCCTCTGCCGCCGTTTTAGAGGCGTCAGTAGCATCTCTATCTATCAGTGCAGACAGTGGCGATACCCATTCTTTAGGCATAGCGTACTCGCCGAGAAGCGCCGAAAGTTGCGAATCCAATAATTCGCTTCGTATCGGCGCTTCGGTACATTTAACCGCTTTAGATTTCCGCGTACAGCGGTAATAGGTATAGAGGTGAATATTGCCGTTCTTTTGGTGTTTCTCTTTCTTCTCGGCCGTGATGCTCATACCGCAGGAGCAACGGAGTAAGCCGCAATACGGGCTCGGATCATCCTTGATGTCCGGCACGCGACCGCGACTGTGCAGAACGATATTCGCCTTATCAAAAAATTCCTTTGAAACGATAAGTTCGTGTTTCCCCTCGTACACTTCGCCCGCGTAGCGGAAGTGGCCGTAGTAGAACGGGTTTTGGAGATAGAACGAAATTTGCGAGATATGAATGCGACGGTTGCCTTTAGAAAGCACACCCGCTTCTTCAAGCATCGTGGCGAGACTGTCTAGAGTATCCTTGCCGGTCGCGTACCGCTCAAAAATTTCTCGGACTAACTTCGAGTTCTTTTGATGCTTCTTGATGGTCTTCGTACTCGGGTCATTTAGATATCCAAATGGAGCGAGGCCGGGATACATACCCTGGCGCGCCTTTTGCCGGAGCCCGCGCGATGTGTTCGCGCTCAACTGGCGGATATATTCGTTTGCCATACCGAGCTCCACCGACATCATCAGCACATTGTCGTTGGGGAAGTGTCCTCGGTCATGTGTTTGGATATGGCGAATGACGCCCTGTTGCAGAAACCATTGAATCTGTCCGCCGTCCACGGGATTACGCGCGAGCCGATCAATCTTCCAGCAAATAATCCCTTGCGCCTCACCCTTCTGTATCCGCGCCATCATATCGCCGAATATCGGACGGCCCGGCATCTTCGCCGAGCGTTTTTCTACGAATACCTCAACGACGTTGAGTTGTTCGCGCTCTGCAAGGGCACGAAGCTCGGCGTGCCGGCCTTCAATGGACAGCACTTGCTTGTCCTCAACATTGGTGCTTTTGCGGGCGTATAGAAAATATTTGTTCATAAATCTTGAATGGCCGTCCCGGTGCAACCAACTCAAGTCGCCTTGAATTGTCCGAGACGGCCATTAAAAAAGGCGACTTACTGAGTTGGTTGCGTTGTTAGTATATCATGCACTTACTTCGGTCTATTTCTGTATAATGTAGATATGAGCCTTGTTCAGTTCATAAACAAGGGAAACTTGAGAATTGCCCGCGAGAACATGGGCATTAGTCCACAGGCGGTGTCCAAAAAAATAACGGCATCGGGTAAAGATGTCGTCTCCGAATGGGAGGAGGGGACATCGTTGCCGACATGGTCTCAAGTGACGAAACTTGCTGCGTTGTATAACGTGCCGGAACTCCTATTCTTCACAAAAGAGAACCTTCAGAAAAATAAGGCCATACCCGATTATCGAATCGGAGCCGATCAGAAGAGCGACGAGAAGGTAAAGAAGTTGATCAATCTTGTAGTGACGAGACAGAAATGGATTGAAAGACAACTAAGAGAAGACGGGGCTCCGAAAAATAAATTGCAAGGTACTGGTAGACACCTATCATCGCCCAAACAACTCGCAGAATTCATCTCTGAGAGGCTGGGTATAAGTGTTGAGGAGATGAAAGATATATCCGCGCGTAAAGACGCTCTCGATTACCTAATCGAGAAAGCCGAAGAGGGAGGAATATTTGTCGGGAAGACGATCTCTTACCATCACATCAAGGTTGATGATATGCGCGGATTGTTTATCTCAAATGATTACTGTCCGTTTATTGTACTAAATCGCAAAGACGCATTGTCAGCGCAAATATTTTCTTTTGTCCACGAGTTGGCGCATTTTTTTAGAAGAAGTGATGCTGTTTCTAACTCGTTCGATTTCAGAAATACAGATAGAGATATAAATCCGGAGGAAGTCTTTTGTAATAAGGTTGCCGCTGAACTCCTTTTGCCGGAACGAGATTTCGTTAAGGATTCCTATGGAAAGTCTGATATTGATGCAATTTCAGATCTCTATAAAGTTAGTCCGCTTTCGGTTTTTTACCGCCTTAAAGAACTGGGTAAAATTCGTAGTGATCTCCAATCTAGTTTGGAGCGGGAAATCCAAAGAGAAATGGAAGAAAATCTGCGAATCAAAGCAGAAAAAGATAAATCAAAGAATGGGGGCAATTATACAAATAACATGCGAGATTCGAACGGCTCGCTATATAACCGCATCGTCCAGAACTCCTACTTAGACAATAGGATCGGCTATGTAGAGGCGGCTAACCTACTTAGGTTTTCTCCTGAAATGGTATGAATCCCTCAGAAGATAAGAGGGTATATATCTTGGACACCAATGCGCTGATTCAGTTTTCACTGTGGTTGCCTATAGATCTGAATAAATTCTTTTGGGCAAAGTTTGAAGAGTCGCTCAGCAGAGGAGAATGGGTCTTGTTGGATGTTATGGTTGATGAAATAAAATTCGGCAATGATGGATTGAAAAAGTGGTGTGAGAAACAAAAACAAAAAGGGCTGATGCGAAGCATTACTGACGACCATCGCAATCGTGGGGCTGAAATCAACAACACTTACAAAATGATTGATGATGTCACCGGCAAGTCTACCGGTGACACGTATCTTATTGCCTATGCCGAATCAAACAAGCTCGTGGTGTTCTCACGAGAAGCTCCACGGAAGGGTAATGGGGATTTGTATAAAATTCCCGATGTCTGCAAGGCACTTAAAGTTGAACAAATATATAAACCGAGAGAATTTCTTGAAGCCATAGGGTATAGGAATTAATAGGGAGCTTCGCTGGTTTCAGACCCGCCAGCGAAGGGGCTGGTGCGCGAACGAGAGGGAGGGTCAAGCACACTACGGGTGTATTGCATTCCCCTCCAAAGAATCCTCCCTCCAAAAATTTTCGGATTTTGTATTTCTGAACCTCCCTCACGCGCGCGAAGCGCGCGGAAATGCGCATTCCCCCTATGCGGCGCTCCGCG
>Ga0075905_11_pt1 | contig 81223 bp, 84 predicted proteins | sample RifGroA1_FD_68324 | JGI IMG/M metagenome (GOLD analysis project Ga0075905, IMG submission 68324) | Parcubacteria bacterium GW2011_GWA1_56_13
CCTATTTTTGAACTTCCATAATCTATGCCGAGATATCGCATAGAAGGATTGTATGGTATAATGCGTACCTATGCACGCTTTCTCTCCCATCTATTCTCCATTCACGACGGGGTTGATGAGCATTTTTATCCCGTTCATACTCGTCGCGGCGCTTTGGACCATCGTCTTAAAGGGCTACGCTCTCTGGTACGCCGCCCGGGCAAGCCAGAAAGCGTGGTTCATCGCGCTTCTCATCGTGAATACGTTCGGCATCCTTGAGATTGTGTATCTCATCTGGTTCCGCCCCAAAAACGACGGGCAGCGCGCACACGAGACGCCGGTGACCGTTTCATCATCGGCGCGGTAAGCATCGTTGGAGGAGTCGCATAGTGGTCTAGTGCACCTGTCTTGAAAACAGGCGTGCCGCAAGGCACCGTGAGTTCGAATCTCACCTCCTCCGCCTGTACACAAACGCCGCCGGTGCGCGCTTTCTTGGTATCATACGTTCATGCCTCGCAGCGCCCTTTTGGAGTGGGAAGGGAGAGAATACGACCATGATCCGAAGAGTACCGATTGGTACTGGTCGCTCGGCATCGTCGCCGTGGCCGGCACCATCGCGTCAGTGCTCTTCGGCAATTACCTGCTCGCCGTTCTCATCATCATCGCGGCGACGGCGCTTGCGCTCCATGCTTCAAAACAGCCGCCCATACACCGTTTCCGGCTCGTCGAGCACGGCATCATGATAGGAGATGACCTGCATCCATTCGAACGGATGACCTCTTTCTCCGTCCTTGAGGACGTGCAGGGGAAGCTCGCTCCCATGCTCTCCATCAAGACCGAGAGTTGGCTCTCGCCGCATCTCATCATCCCGCTCAATGGCGTCGACGCGGATGCCGTCTATGGCTACTTCCTCCAACATGTGGACGAGCGCGAACATCCGCACACCTTCGTTGATCTGGTGGCGGCGTGGCTCGGGTTCTGATATACATTCACTACTGCCCTCGTCGTTCAATGGATAGGACGTCAGCTTGCGGAGCTGATAATGTCAGTTCGATTCTGGCCGAGGGCACAAAACAATGTGCGACCCGTTCTGCTACGGGTCGTGCATATTTTGTGAGCCGCAGCGATGTTTTGCCAGCCGGCAAAACCGCGAGCGACGGCGAGCGGATTATGTGTGACCAAAGGACTGTAGTATCGTAACCACACGCTCTCGTCGTTCAACGGATAGGATAGCCCCCTCCGAAGGGGCTGATGACGGTTCGATTCCGTCCGAGAGCACCAATCAGGAAAAGTCAAATCCTCGCGGCGCGTTTCGCGCCGCTCGGCGACCAAATTGTATGGATTTTTGGGCTTAAAACGGAACTGGTGGTTTTCGGTGGGAAAAGAAAATTTTTTCATAAGAATTTGGTGTAAGAAACAGCACAGATGCTGATTTTTTGCTACTATTGACTTTTTATTTTAGTAATGTTATCACATAAACAGTAAATCCGGTATTGTTCTTTCGTTTCATCACGCATCACAAACGTGCAAAACGGCACAAGGGGGTGTTTATGCTTGGTATCAGTTGGGCGGCAAAGTCCCTGATTGCAACGCTTTGTCTCGTTCCTTTCCTCCTAGCCATCGGGTTCCTCGGACGGAACTACCAGGTGAGGGCCGAAGCGACCATGATCTGGTACTTCTTCGGCATCGTCATCGGGGCACCGATCGTGATGTGGCGTCTGAACATCATCAACGGGAGCGATCTCGCTCTCACGATGCCGCACTTCGCGGTACTCCTCATGGGAATGGTGCTCGGTGTTGCTTCCAACATTCTGTTGGTCCAAGCGATCTCCGTAGCACCAAACCCCGGCCTCCCGATGGCGTTCGTGAACTCGGCTTCCGTCATCGCTTTCATGCTTGCTCCGGTTCTCGGCATCCTTTTGCCGAGGTACTTTGACCAGGCGAGGTTCGACATCTACCAATTCGTCGGCATCGTACTCACGGTGGTGGGCATTTCACTCATCATGCTGAAGCGGTAGTACGAACCATGCGGGGACCACGCGATCCCTGTGCCCAGGAGTTTTTGCTTCTGGGCATTTCTCTTTTCCGTTTCATTTTGTAAAGGAGTTTGCCGCCAAAGAAAAACTGGAAATTGTTATTGGTGTGGCTCCGCCGCATTTCGGATTTTTCGCGTGGGCTTTCCTTGCCGCCTGCGGCGGCGAAATGCGTTCGGACTAATTCAAGAATACTGCACTATTTCGCCCTTTTAATCGCTTGCGCGAGACGGGATTTCTTGCGGGCGGCGGTGTTGCTTTTGATGACACCGCGCTTCATCGCTTTGTCTATCGCCCGGTACGCTGCCGGAAGAAGTTTTTCGGCTCCGGCGACGTCCTTTGCCGCGAGTGCCTTCAAAAGATTCTTCTCGGCACCACGGAGCGCCTCCTTGCGGCGGAGGTTGAAAATATACTTCCGCCCTGACGAGCGGATCGCTTTTCTGGCGGAACTGGTGATGGCCATATATGCGCCAATGTAATGTATGCGCCGCAGAAGTGCAATAGTGATACACTAAAACCGTGATACGGCAGATACACGGAAAGGTGCTCCACGTGGGGCTGACGAGCGCCGTTATAGACGTCGCGGGCTTCGGCATCGAGGTGCGCATGAGCGCGCCGCACACGCTCTCCACAGGCACCGAGGCAAATCTCGCCACGCATCTGGCGGTGAAGCAGGACGGTCTCGAATTGTACGGCTTCAGCGATGTTGCCGATCGGGATTTCTTCGAACTGATCCTCTCGGTATCCGGCATCGGGCCGAAGACCGCCCTTTCGGTACTGCGCAAAGCGCCGCGCGAGTCGCTTGAAGGCGCTATCGGGGCGCGCGACCTTGCGTATCTCACTAAGATCGTCGGGCTTGGGAAAAAGAGCGCCGAGAAGATGTTGGTCGAGCTTGCCGACAAGATAGGGCCGCATTCACATTCACGAGAGGATGGCGAAGTGTTCGATACGCTGGTCGCGCTCGGCTACACCGAACGCGAAGCACGACATGCGCTCCGGGCAATTCCCGATAGTGCGGTCGGCAAGGAAGCCCGCTTGAAGGCCGCACTCTCCGCGGGCGGCTGACCGTATGTACGAGTTCGTCAACAAGGCCGTCCGCACACTGAAGAACATCCTGCCGGAACAGGTCGTACGGCCGTTCCTCCCCCTCTATCACGCGTTGCTCTCTTTTCTGATGGCGCTCTCCTACGGTTTCCCGGGCCGGAAACTCGTCGTCGTCGGCATCACGGGAACAAAAGGCAAATCCACGACGGCCGAGATGGTCTTTTCGGTCCTGCGAGCGGCAGGTTATAAAACCGCGCTCATTTCCACGATCCGATTCGCGATCGAGGATGATTCTGAACCGAATCGTTACAAAATGACCCTGCAGGGACGTGGTTTTGCCCAGGCGTTCATGCGCAAAGCACTTGACGCTGGCTGCACACATCTCGTCATTGAAATAACCTCCGAGAGCGTCATGCAATACCGCCACTGGTTCCTGTACCTGGACGGCCTTATCGTTACGAACATCCAACGGGAACATATCGAAAGCCATGGTTCGTTCGAGAAATACATCGAGGCGAAGCGCGCGGTCGTGAGCGCCCTTGTCCATTCCCCGAAAAATCCGCGGATACTCGTAGCGAATTCGGATATTCCCGAAAGCCGCTTTCTTCTTTCTGTACCGGTGACCAGAGCGATGGGATTCACCTCGCGCAAACTGAAGATATCCGAGGACGAACGAAGCGTTCATTTTGAATACAAAGGTATGCAATTTGCGCTTCCACTGCCGGGAGCGTTCAATGCGATGAACGCGCTCGGGGCGCTGAAACTTTCCGAGGCGCTCGGTATCCCGCTTGCGACCATCGCTATCGCGCTCGCTTCGCTTGAGGTAGTGCATGGCCGCATGGAACATATTGATGCCGGACAGGATTTCCTGGTCATCGTTGACTATGCCCACACGCCCGATTCGCTCCGGGCGCTCTATGGCGCATTCCCGGAGCGTCGGAAAATTTGCGTTCTCGGCAACACCGGCGGCGGTCGCGATGCGTGGAAGCGGCCGGAGATGGGACGTATCGCGGATGAATCATGCAAGAAGATCATTCTTACGAATGAAGATCCGTATGATGAGGATCCGCGCGCGATCATAGACGCGATGGCGCGCGGCATGAAGCGGGCGCCTAAGATCATCATGGACCGCCGCGCCGCCATTCGCGCGGCGCTCCGCGCCGCGCGCAAGGGCGACGCGGTCCTCATCTCGGGCAAAGGTACCGATCCGTTCATCATGGGGGCGCATGGTGCGAAACTTCCCTGGAATGATGCCGAGGTTGTCCGCGAAGAGCTGAAGCGCCTTCTCGCGGAACGCCGACACTCTTGATACTATTGCCTTATGGAACATGACGCGTGGTTTTTCATAGGAGTGTTCGTCTTCATATTCCTCATCTGGGTTGCCACGGGAGGTCCTTTGCACCCCCTCGCGTTTACCGGTCCGACGCTCGCGCAACCAGATGTTCTCGGCGGCGGAACGTATCTCCAGCTCCCACGGGCATCTTTCGGCACCGGCGGCTCAAATGTCGTCCTGCCCGGCTCCTCGAGCGGCGAGTCCTCCTACGGCGCCCCGAGCGGGGCCACTCCCCCTGTCGGTAGGGTTCCCGGTGTCGCATTCTCCCTTCCTTCTCCATACAGCAACATTGTTTCGATGAACAGCTATGTATCGAACGCCAGCTCATCGGATCCGGGCACTGAATACGTCGAGATCTCCGTCGCACAGAACGCGAGCGCTTCTATCAAACTCACCGGCTGGATACTTGAGAGCGGGGCGACCGGCAACGCGGAAATTATCCCCAAGGGGACCAGGGTTCCCACGTCAGGTGTAGTCAATGCACAAGACGATATCGTGCTCGAGCCGGGTGAGCGGGCCATCATTATTTCGGGCGAGTCACCCGTCGGTGCCTCCTTCCGTGAGAATAAATGCATCGGCTATTTCGGCAGTTTCCAGAAATTCTCGCCATCGCTTCCCCTCAACTGCCCATCCGCTTCGGCTGAACTTTCTTCCTTCTATGGGACTCCGTATATCCACGACCCCTCCTGCATTGATTATGGGAATACCCTTTTGCGCTGCCAGGTGGCCATACCGTCTTCGTCCGCCGAACTATCAAATACATGTCAGAGCTTCATAGAGACGCGCCTGAATTACAACGGTTGCGTCACTGCACACAGGGCCGATTCCGATTTCAACGGTGATACCTGGCGTATTTATCTCGGCCGCGAGGAACACATGTGGAGGGCGAAACATGAGGTCGTAAAACTCCTCGACGACAGAGGCAAAACAGTCGCTTCGTTCAACTACTAGGAAAAAAGGTATAAAAAGAGTAAATTACGAGAGTGTTGCGCCCATAGCTCAGTTGGTAGAGCAGCGGCCTTTTAAGCCGTTGGTCGATGGTTCGAATCCATCTGGGCGCACCGTATGAAGCGGACCGAATTCCACGAGTTCGTGCGCGAGGGTGTCATGCGCCTTCCCACATGGGTGCGCGAAAAAATAAGGAATGTCGCGCTCTTGGTCGAGGACGAGCCGTCTGCTGAAGTGTGTGCGCAGGAAAAATTGGGGCCTGATGAGACCTTGCTCGGTCTCTACCAGGGCGTTCCGCTCACGGCTAAAAGCGAAACCGACGGTATGGTCCTGCCGGACGTCATCACGCTCTACCAAAAACCCATCGAAGCGGCGGCGCTTGAGGACGGCATGGACGTGCGCGACGTCGTCGCCGAGACCGTCTGGCACGAGTTCGCCCACCACTTCGGCATGGACGAAGGACAGGTCCGTTCGCGAGAACAAAAACGGAAACCGCTTTGACACCCGGCTCCGCCGGGCATACTGTGTTCCCGAAGCACTTTTCGGGAGAAAGGACAATGAACGATCAGCAGACTCATGTTCGTCTGGCACTCAACAACGTAGAGCGCATTAATGCGGAGGTGGTAAAACTCCGTCGGGCGGTCGTGAACGGGATCTATGACCCGCGTAGTATTGTTGGCGACGCGATCCTCGTTATGGAAGCGCAGCTACGCCAAGCTAAAGAACATCTGCTGCAAGTTGCAGCGCCCTCGTAATTTTGCCCTTCCGGGCTTTTTCTTTTACCCTACTGCCTTTAAGTTTCCGTTCAAGATGACGGGATTCATGCCAAGGAGTTCGTCGCGCAAAATTCCGTCCGGGATAGGATTATAAAAATAGATTTTCTTGCCAAGTTCCCACGCTTTGAATATTTCGAGGAATGTCGCGCCGCCGATGTAATTTGGTTTCCCCTCTTTCTCGAAATTGAGCACCAAAATTGCATCGTTCGCTGCTACTTTCGCCGACTGTTTGCGGAACATTTCCGCTTTCCATGCCGGGTAGTCGTTCGCTTGCTCGGCTTTAATGCGGTTTTCCCTTCCGGCGTCGTCGTAGTTATTCGGCACTGTGATTTCGTGCCCGCAGCGCTCTAATTCCTCAATGATCGGTTCCGCTGTATGGTAGAGATATCGGCTCGTGCAAACGAATATCTTCATACGTCAGATAGACAGCGCGAAACGCTCGAGAGATGCGGAGAGGTCCAGGCCCTTGCGGCGCGAGTTCTGGAGCAGTTCGATGAGAGCGAGGGAAAGGGCGCGCGTCTCGCCAGGCGTCCATGCACGACCGCCCTTTTCCATCAGGTCGCGCGCCTTCCAATGCAGTAGGCCGTGAAGCATCTCGGGTGCGTCGCCGGCGCGGAGCGCACGGACGACCTCGAGCCAGAGCTTCTCGCGACTTCTCGCGGCGAGCGCGTTGACCAAGCCGCTATTGAAGCCGCGTTCTGGCTTGCCTGCCTGCGCAGGCAGGTCGTATGTATATTCGACCTTCGCTTTCGCCGCTATTTTCTTCGCTTTCGCCACCGGAAGCTTGGGTGCAAGAAGGACGATGGCGTTGTCGGAAGCGGCGAGCATATCCAAACGTTCTTCAAGCAAATCGTCGGCATCATCCGCGCTGTCTTCGCTTTCCTCCCCGGCGTCCGCGCGGGCGCGCGGGAAAGGGTCGTCGATCAGCACCAAAAGCCGCTTTACGAAAAGGCCTCCCGACAACGCGGCCTCCTCGAGCGCGGCGGGAGAGAGTTCTTCGCGCGCAAGCCGGACGTACGCGAGATTCGGCTCTTTCGCGCGTGCTTTCGTGACCCACTCGAACGCTTTCGTGCGCGTCTTATCGACATCCGAGCCGTGGAAAAGATATATCACAACGGTTTCATGGTACCCCAATCGAGGCCCTGCTTCATCATCGCGATGACGGGTACGCCGTGCGTCTCCTTGCCCGCGAGAACGGCTTCCATGATCTTTTTTATCTTCGAGCCTAACGTACCAGCGCGTTCCGTTCGTATTTCATACACGAGTTCATCGTGCACTTGAAGCAGAAGGTAAGCATCCTCGCGCGCATTCTCTTTTGCGAGCATGTCGTCCGCGCGCACCATCGCGAGCTTGATGATGTCGGCCTGCGTTCCCTGCAAGGGCGCATTGATAGCCATGCGTTCGGCCTGCGCCCGCACGTACGGCAGAGAAGACTTCATTTCCGGGAACTGGCGGCGGCGGCCGAAGAGCGTTTCCGTGTAGCCGTGCTTGCGGGCGAATCCTTTTGTCTTTTCCAGGTAGTCCGAAAGTGTTTTAAAGGTGCTGAAATAATCCTCCAGATATCGGTGCGCCTCGGCCGTCGTCGAGCCGAGCTGTGAGCGGAGCGCGTTGACGCCCATGCCGTAGAGGATGCCGAAGTTGATGACTTTTGCCCGGCGGCGCATTTCCGGGTCGACCTTGTCGGCCTCAACGTGGAACACGCGCGAGGCGACCTCCTGGTGCACGTCGCGGCCGCTTTTGAAAATGGCGCACAATTTTTCGTCGCCCGAAAGGATGGCCGCGAGCCGCAATTCTATCTGGGAATAATCGAGTGCGACGAGCGCGAACCCGCGCGAAGCGACGAACGCATGTCGTATCGCTCGTCCGCGCTCGCTGTGAAGCGGAATATTCTGCAGGTTCGGGTTCTGCGAAGCCATGCGGCCGGTCGTCGTGCCGGTCTGGAGGAATTCGGCGTGCAGGCGGTGTTCCGCATCAAGGAGCGGCGGAAGATTTTCCACGTAGGTGGAGAGTAGTTTCTTCAGCTCGCGGTATTCGAGGATATCGGCGACGACCGGATGCGCATCGCGGATCTTCTCAAGCTCGCTTTCCCGCGTGGAGCGCTGGCCTCCGGCTGTTTTTTTCTGCCGCTCGGGGACGATCTTGAGCTCGTCGAAAAGCACTTCGCCGAGCTGTTTGGGGGAACTTACGTTGAATTCCCGTCCGGCTGCCGTATAAATGCGTTTTTCTATCTTTTCGAGGTCGGCCCGGTACGCCGTCTTCAGTTTGGAAAGGACATCCGGGTCCATGAGCACGCCGCGCTCTCCCATCCGGCCCACGACGGGAATGAGCGGCTTTTCTATTTTCTCGTACACCTCTTTCACCCTTCCCGATGCGGCGAGCTTTTTTTGAAGCACATCGTACGCGGCGCCGAACGTCCTTTCTTTCGCAAACGCGAGAATGTCATCAACCGACGGATTCGTGAAATCGGATGAGATGAGCCACAACATCACCTGTGCCTCGTTGAGGCGCTCGGCATCCACGGATTCCGGAGCGCTCTCGGACATGGCTGGCGCGTCCATGTCTTCACTTGAAGAAGAAAACATTGTCTTTATCCGGGCCTTGAGCGTCCTGAACCCGAATTCCTCGCACATCGCGAACATTTTTTGCGTATTGATATTCTCGCGCCATGGCTTTTCTGGAAGCGTAAAGGCGATAGGCGCGTCCAGACGTATGGTCGCGATGGACTTCGAGAATCGGGCGTCTTCTTCATGTTCCCGCAAGAGGGAGATGATGCGCGGCTTAATACCTTTTTTCAAAAATGCCGCGTCCCCCTTCTTGAGGGCCGCATATATCTTCTCCATCGAGCCGAAGCTGATGATAAGTTCGGTCGCCGTTTTCTCGCCGATGCCCGGGACGCCCTTGATATTGTCGGAGGGGTCGCCGCGTAGCCCCTTCCAGTCGGGAATGAGCTCGGGGGGAAAACCGAAACGTGCGACAACCGCTTTTTCGTCGTACAGAACGGTGTCGGTGATGCCTTTGCGCAGGGTATAGACACGCACGCGCTCATCGTCCACAAGCTGGAGAGTGTCCATATCGCCCGAAGCGATGATGACGTCCACTTTTTTCTCTCCGCGCATCTCGTGCGCGATGGTGCCAAGAAGGTCGTCGGCCTCGAATCCCTCCCGTTCATAGAGCGGAATGGAAAAGGCCTCGAACACCTTGCGCGATTCGGAGAGCTGGAGCGTCAGGGCATCCTCGATCTTTGTCCGGGTTCCTTTGTAGGCCTCGTAGGCCTCGTGGCGAATGGTCGGTCCGGGAAGATCGTAGCAGGCGGCGATATAATCCGGCTTCAAGTCGGCGATGATCTTGAGGAGCATGGCGACCAGGCCGTAGAGGGCGCCGGTGGGCGCGCCGGTGGGGCCGGTGAACTCCGGAAGAGCGTGGTACGCGCGATGAATGATAGCGTGCGTATCAAGCAGGACGATGCGTTTTTTTGTTGGATCTTTTTTAGCCATACGATAGTATACGCGACCCGTCGGGTCGCGTCGTCAGCATGATGCGGGCGGCGGCTTTCGGAAGAGCGTCCGCGACTTTCTCCGGCCATTCAAGGAAAACAAGATTGCCGCGATCGCGCATCAGTTCATCGAAATTGAGGGGAGCGAGGTCGGCGCCCTTCTCGAGGCGATAGGCATCAATATGAATGAGGCGCTGGAACGGCTTTCCTTCGGGGAGTTGATATACCTTCTCAAGCACGAACGTGGGGCTTGTGACGACGTCCTTGACGCCGAGAGACAGAGCAACCGCTTTGGCAAACGCCGTCTTCCCCGCCCCAAGTTCGCCTGACAGCGTGATAAAAGTTGCGCCCTCGCCCGGAATAAGAGAAGCGGCGAAACGCGCCGCTTCCGCATCAAACTCCGCGAGCGTATGAACTACCTTTTCCATTAGGACAATTGTACCGCTGAAAATGAAAGCGCGCCTGTCATCGAGACAGGCGCGCTTGTTTGCTTTGGCTACTGCTCCTAGCGAGAAGGGGGCTGCGTCGGGACGCGTTCCCAACCGCCCGGACATTCCCTCACATAGGGATAGTAGGTATTCGTGGCCCGGCAGAAGTTCCAGTAGTTCGCCGGCGGTGCCGGCTGTTCCACATACGTCGTGGGTGCGGCCGGTACTATCACCGGTGCGTAATACTGCGGGTACGCGACCGGCGGGTATGCATACACCGGATAGTACGCCGGTCCGTACCACATCGGACCGTACCAGATGCTGACCCGCGCACCGCCATGGTGCCTGCCGTGAGCGAGCACGGGGCTACTGACGGAAACACCGACCAGAACTGCGATGAAAAGAGCGACGAATCCTGTTTTCATGATGCCTCCTGTGGGCCGAATGTATGCCGCCAAACAGCAAGCGGAGTAAAGTGAGTATACTACCATATATGCCTATTTGTCAAGCCCCTGCTCCAGAGCGCCTCTGCCGGTGGTATCATGGGCCGATGGATTCCCCTTTTGATACGAAGAGCGAGGATGCGAAACTCGCCCAGGTGCGGGAGCGCGAAGAGGAGGACGTGGCCCGCATTCTCTCCGAGAAATACGGCATGTCGTACGCGGACCTCTCTTTGAAACAGGTAGACAACGATGCACTGCGCATCGTTCCGGAGGCGCAGGCGCGGGAAGCGGAGGCGGCGGCGTTCGCCAAGACGGCAAAGACGCTTTCGCTCGCCGTGCATAATCCGAACAATCCTGCTTTCACGAAGCTGAAAGAGGACCTTTCCGCGCGCGAGTTCAAGGTAAAGGAATTCCTCGTATCGAAGAAAAGCCTCGACCGACTCCTGGCGCGGTACGCCGACCTCTCGTTTGCCGTGGAGTCGAAAGCGGGTACGTTTTCCATACCTCCCGAAAATCTGGCAAAACTTATGGGCGCGACGACAACGCGTCTCGGCCTTACGCACGCGCTCGACGAAGCGAGCAAGGAGCATTCGCTTGACCGTATCTCGCACATTCTTGAAGCCCTCTTCGCCGGAGCGTTCGGGCTCCGCGCCTCCGATATTCACATCGAACCGGGAGACGAGCGGACGCTGTTGCGACTCCGCATTGACGGCGTGCTCTCCGACACGTACTTCTTCGACCCGAAAACCTACCATCAGCTGAATTCCCGCATCAAACTCCTGTCGGGAGTGAAGTTGAACGTCACGAACCGCGCGCAAGATGGACGCTTCAGCATCGCCAAGGGCGGGAGCCAGATCGAAGTGCGCGCCTCCTTCATCCCCGGCAACTTCGGCGAGTCCGTCGTGCTCCGCCTCCTCGACCCCGAAACGACCAAGGTCTCCTATACCGAGCTTGGCATCCATCCGAAACTCCTCGAGCGGCTCGAGAAAGAGATACGGCGCCCGAATGGAATGCTGCTGACGACCGGACCGACCGGGAGCGGCAAGACCACGACCTTGTACTCGTTCCTGCGCGAGATGCAGACGCCGGAAATAAAGATAATCACGATCGAGGATCCGGTCGAATATCACCTCGAAGGCATCGTGCAGACGCAGGTGGAGGGCAAAAAATATACCTTCGCCGAGGGACTCCGCTCTATTGTGCGGCAGGACCCGGATATCATCATGGTGGGCGAGATACGCGACGGAGAGACGGCGAATATCGCCATCCAGGCGGCGCTCACAGGCCACTTCGTCTTCTCGACCCTGCACACGAACAATGCCGCCGGCACCTTCCCCCGGCTCGCGGACCTCGGTGCCGACCCAAAGTCGTTCGGCTCGGCGGTAAGCGTGTCGATGGCCCAGCGCCTCGTGCGCCGTTTGCACAAAGACACGAAAAAAGAGCGCTCTCTTACCGATGATGAGAAAAAAATGATAGCGAACGTGCTCGAGCCGCTCGCCGACAAGAGCCTCATCCCGAAAAAAATAGAAACGGTGTGGGAACCGGCGCCGCAGGACGAGGATGAGACCGGCTACAAGGGACGTGTCGGTTTGTACGAAGCGATATTCATGGATGACGAGCTCGCGAGTTTTCTGCGCGACAATCCGCCAGAGAACGAGATCTCGAAACTGGCCGCAAAGCAGGGCTACCTCACCATGGCGCAGGACGGCATACTGAAGGCGCTTTCGGGCCTCACCTCGCTCGACGAAGTCATCGCGACCGTCGAAATTCCTCGCTAGCAGTTTTTATGGAAAAACGCGAGCCTGTGCTCGCGTTTTTGCCTCTCTTCCCGTACATAATCCTCAAGGCAAAACCCCGTGAGATAAAGAAGTTTGAAATGGCACGGTCTCATGAATTGAGTCGTACATTCAAGATTTATCTCGCAGCAAACGTCCTTATCTCACGGGGGTAGACGAGACACCTGAGGAGATTCCCAGCGCCACGACCGAAGTCGCGGACCAGAAAATCCTTGGGGAAACGCCCGAAGCCGTCAAGCCTTGCCTAGAGGAGTATGAACAGGATCAATAAACTGTGATAGAATGCTAGCATCATATAATTTTTATGTCAAGTCCCCGTTCCGGCCTGCCCTCTCTGCCCGCTTCGCTTGACGCGGCCCTACGCCCCTCACGATGGGACGAATATGTCGGACAAAAACAAGTGAAAGCGAATATCCGAATCGCCATTGACGCCGCCAAAAAACGCGGGGGAATGCCGGAACATATTCTCTTCTACGGCCCGCCGGGCGTCGGAAAGACGACGCTTGCCCATCTTGTCGCCGCGGCGCTTGAATCGCCCATGAAAAGCACTTCCGGCGTCGCCATCGAGCGGGCGGGCGATCTGGCCGCCATTCTCACCAATCTTGAGCCGAATACGGTCTTGTTCATAGACGAAATCCACCGTCTCTCGCGCAAGATAGAGGAATTGCTCTACCCCGCACTCGAATCGGGACATCTCGATCTTGTGCTCGGCAAAGGGCCCTCGGCGCGCACGGTTGAACTCTCCCTCCCTCCCTTCACGCTCGTTGGCGCGACGACGCGCGTCGCGGAACTGTCCGGGCCGTTGCGCTCACGCTTCGGCGGGGGCGTTTACCAGCTCGATTTCTATAGCAACGAGGACCTATGGGACATCGTCCGACGCTCGGCTCGCCTTTTGAACCTCAAGGCACCGAAAGAGGTCATTGAGAGCATCGCGGCGCGGAGTCGCGCGACACCACGAGTCGCGAACGCGCTCCTGAAACGTGTTCGCGACTTCTCCGAAGTGCACGAGCGCGCCCTTTCCATCGCTCTCTGCGACGAGGCGTGCGAATTGTTTGGCATTGACGCGCTCGGGCTCACCAAAGACGACAGACGTTACTTGGACGTCCTCCTTAAAAGTTTCCGGGGCGGCCCGGCCGGCGTCAGCGCTCTTGCGGCCGCGCTCCACGAGGACGTGGATACCGTCGAATATGTGTATGAACCGTATTTGCTGCGCCTTGGCTTTCTGGAACGCTCGAGTCGCGGGCGCATTCTCACCCCGAAAGGCCGCTCATACTTGACCGGCGACGTTCTTTTATAACGCAACCTGTAAAAGCGGGGTGGGCCGAAAAGTGGGTGGTGGAACTTGGCTCAGCGGTCCGGAGCGCCGCTCATTTTGCCGCTCGCGATCAAATTGCTATCATTGGAGGATGTCAGGTCACAGTAAATGGTCCCAGATTAAGCGGCAAAAGTCGGTATCTGACGCGGCACGGAGCCGCACTTTCTCTCGGTTCGCGCGTCTTATCGCTCTTGAATCGAAAAAGTCCAATGGTGTCCTCTCGGCACCCGGCCTTGCGGCCGCCGTCTCGCGTGCGAAGGCCGCGAATATGCCCAAAGACAACATCGAGCGCGCCATCAAGAAGGGGATGTCCAAAGATTCGGGGGATCTCGAAACCGTCGTATACGAAGCATACGGTCCCGGCGGCGTTGCCATCATCATTACCGCGTTAACCGATAATAAAAACCGTACGACGCAGGAAATAAAGCATCTGCTTTCCCTCCATGGTGTCGAACTTGCGTCTTTAGGCGCCGCGAGCTGGGCGTTCACCAAGAACGCCGACGGATATGTGCCGAATGAACCCGGCGTCGAGGTCGCTGGTGCCGATGAAGAGCTCCTTTCCACAATTTTAGAAGCATTGGACGAGCACGACGACGTGCAACGGGTGTTCACGAACGCGAACGGCTATGCGGATACTGGCAATTGATCCGGGCTATGACCGTCTCGGCATGGCGGTCCTCGAAGGGACTGCCTCAAAGCCGGAGTTGCTCTGGAGCGATTGTGTGACTCCCGAGAAAGGAGCGCCGGCCAGCCGGCTTGCGCATGTGTCGCGTGCAGTTACGGACGCGATCATGAAATATTCCCCCGACGCCCTCTCCATCGAGACGCTCTTTTTCAGTGTCAATAAGAAAACAGCCATTGGGGTCGCCGAAGCGCGCGGAGCAATCCTTGCGGCCGCCGGCGCTTTGTCCATTCCAGTGAAAGAATATTCGCCTCAGCAGGTGAAGAATGCGGTGACCGGCCACGGCGGCGCCGACAAAACGGCGGTCGCGCGCATGCTTCCGCTACTCCTAAAACTCCCGGGGAAAAAGCGCACTGATGATGAGCTCGATGCAATCGCCATCGGCATTACGTCACTAGTGGTATCATACGAATCATGACCGTTCGCCGGCGCGCCTCATGGCGACATGCATTCCATGCGTCCGTTCTCGCTTTTTTCGGGTTCGGATTCCTTGTACTCGGGATATTGTTTGTGCTGGTCGCCGCCACTCCCGTGCTCGATATCAGCTCGTTTGCAGCCCGACAGTTGGATCAGTCTACGAAAATCTACGACCGCACCGGACAGATCCTTTTATATGACTACAATCGGGACGCGAAACGCGAAATCGTTCCTTTGTACAATATATCGCCGAATATCATAAACGCCACGATCGCGATCGAAGATTCCAGTTTCTATGAACATGGGGGAATCCGATTCACTTCCATTATTCGTGCGATGATAGCCGATGCACTCGGCGGATCACTCTCCCAAGGAGGATCGACCATCACCCAACAGGTCGTGAAAAACACTCTTCTTACCAGCAGGAAAAGTATCGTCCGCAAACTGCATGAATGGGTGCTTGCCATCAAGCTAGAGCAGGTTTATTCCAAGGATCAGATCCTCGAAGCGTACCTCAACAACATTCCTTACGGCGGCACGCTCTACGGCGTGGAGGCGGCGGCCGAGGCCTATTTTGGGAAAACCGCGAAGGACATCACCTCTGCCGAGGCCTCTTACCTCGCAGCCATGATCCAGGCGCCTACGTATTATTCCCCTTATGGAACGCATCAGAAAGAGTTGTCCGCCCGCAAGGACCTCGTCCTTAAGAGGATGTACACATTGGGTTTCATACAGGACATCGAATACGAGCAGGCGAGAAACGAGAAGATTTCCTTTGCTCCCGCAGGGCAGAATTCCATCATCGCCCCCCATTTCGTGTTCTATATCCTGAATCAGTTGGAAGAAAAATATGGCAAGAACATGCTTATTTCTGGGCTGAAGGTGACGACGACGCTTGACGCCGATCTTGAGACAAAAGCTGAATCGATCGTAAATCAGTACGCCCTCCAGAACGAAAAGAAGTTTAGGGCGTCGAACGCTTCCCTCGTCGCCCTCGACCCGGCGACCGGCCAGATCCTCGCGATGGTCGGTTCGCGGGATTTTTTCGATACGGCTATAGACGGTCAATATAATGCGGCACTCGCCTCGCGTCAGCCGGGCTCCACGATGAAACCATTCATTTATTCATTGGCGCTTATGAATGGCTACACGCGCAACACGGTCGTGTTTGACGTGCCGACACAGTTCTCCACTGCATGCCGCCCATCGGACGTGAACAATAGAACTTCTCCCTGTTATGCACCCCTTGATTACGATAATAAGTTCCGGGGCCCTATGACATTTGAAACCGCCCTCGCCCAATCCATTAATATTCCCGCTATTAAAGTCCTTTACTTGGTCGGCATACAAAACGCCATAAATCTCGCGAAGTCATTCGGTCTCACCACACTCGGCAATCCAAACCAATACGGTCTCACGCTCGTGCTCGGCGGCGGCGAAGTCCGCCTCTTGGATCTGACGGGGGCCTTCGGTGTCTTCGCCAATGACGGCGTACTTGCCTCTCCGACCGGCATTCTTCAAGTCGATGACGCGCAAGGAAATGTGCTTGAAAAATATGATGCACATCTCTCGAGGGTCGTGCCCGAACATATTGCTCGAGATATGTCTGCGATGCTCTCTGATGCACAGGCGCGTCTACCGGAATATCCACTCGATTCACCATTGTCTTTCCCGGGCTATGATGTCGCGGTGAAGACGGGTACGACGGACGATACGCGCGATGCGTGGGTCATCGGCTATACACCGTCGGTCGCGCTCGGCGTCTGGGTGGGAAATAACGACAATACGCCGATGGTGAAATCCGTAGCTGGGTTTATCGCGGCACCAATGTGGCATGAGGCAATGGCGTATGCTCTTTCAAAATATCCGAGATCCTATTTCGGCGAAGCGAGCCCCATTCCTGTATCTGTACCGCCTATGCTCCGAGGAAATTGGCAAATCCCTGATGCGAATGGAATTATTTTCCCTCATAGTTTGCTGTACTGGACGGATAAAAATAATCCCCAAGGACCGCCTCCTTCTAACCCGGCGCGAGATCCCCAGTTTGAGTACTGGGAGTACGGGATTTCAGCATGGTATTACCTGCACCCCGAACTTTTCACCAATCCACCCCTTTTCGTCCCTCTTTCTTCCTCCTTCTCCTCGTCGGAGCAATCTTCTCTGTAATAACGGTTATTGATTCATTGGAGAAACAAGATAAAGGAGTGAGGTATCCCCGACCCCTTTTATGATAAGCGGTCGACCTATTCCTGCGGCAAGTAATGAAATGCTTTCGGTTGTTGTGAGCGAGAGCGCTGCCAAGAGGTATCGATGATTGAAGGAAAGGTCTAGAGGGCTTCCTGAGATATTCGCGCTCAAGGTTTCCGAGGATTCGCCGATATCGAAGTTTTTCGCAAAAAAGGAGAAGTTGTTCTTTTTTGGGTTGAAACTGATTTTTACTTTCTGGAACGCATCGGAGAATATTGTCGTTCTTTTAAGAGCCGTTTCGAAATCCTTTCTAAGCACGACTGCCTCTACGATCGATTCTTTTGGTATGATTTGCCGGTAATCGGGATAGACCGCATTTGTGAGACGGGAGACGAACATTCCTTGAGAAGCAACAAAAGCGCATTGATGCTCGTCGAATGACATGATTATATCGTCGTCTGGCAGCGCTTGCGCTATTTCGAGAGCGTTCTTTGCGGGAATAAGGAATTTACCTTGCGTTCCCTTATTGGAAAGGGGAATTTTTTTCTCTGCAAGGCGGAATGAATCGGTGGCAACGGCTGTTAGCACCCCCCCTTCTATAGACATATAAATGCTTGATAATTCGGGGCGAACCATAGAGGAGGACGCACATGGCGCAATGGAGGTAAAAAGGTTTTTTAAGAGAACACCAGGAAGCACCACTCTATTTTTTGGATTTTCTGGGAATGGAATGGTTGGAAAATCATCATAAGGGACCGTTTTTATCAAACTTTTGCCCGTACCGCTCATAAGTGAGACAGTGTCGCCAGTATGCTCGATAGTGATATTTCCTTCCTGGGTGAGCGTTCCTGCTATTTGTTGTAGAACAGCTGCAGGGATCGCAACGACCCCATCGCTTATATATTTTCCTTCTAATTTTAGATCGATACCTATTTCGAGATTTGTCGCGCGCATTTTTATACCATCATGTCCGGCAATAATCAGTATTGAAGATAAAACAGGAAGTGTCGTATTCTTCCTTTCGGCAAACCTAGACACTTTATACACAGCGTCAGAGAATTCTTTTTTTTCTATTGAAATATTCATACAATTCTTATTAAGGGTGTTGGTATTGGGGATATGGTAAAAAAATCAGATTTTATTTGTGCAACATTCCTTTTACTGAGTGCGCAATCTGTTGGTAATGATGAAAAATAACTCATACAAGTAGGGTACGAATATTTTGTATTTCTTTTGCCAGGTCGTTATCCACAATCACTTCCCGTTTTATCTTCTCACAGGAGTGGATAACTGTTGTGTGATCGCGCCCACCAAGTTTTGTTCCTATGGTCGGATACGAAATGCTAAAATCCTCCCGCAAAATATACATAATGACCTGTCTCGGACGCACCACTTCTCTTCTGCGTGTTTTTTCATAAATACTTTCTTCGTCAATACCGTAAAATGCCGCCACCTTATCTACAACATTCTTAACCGAGATATTTTTCTGGGGCCGTGTGAATGAACGAAGGGATTGACGGACTTCGACGATATCTGGAGCGACTCCTTTCACCTGCGCATGGCACACAATACTATTCACCATACCCTCCAATTCGCGTATAGAGCCGCTCATAGTGGAAGCGACATACTCGACGACCTCATCAGAAAGTATGACGCCATGGGAAGCAGCTTTCTTCCTGGCAATTGCCATGCGCGATTCAGGATCCGGTTCCCCAATATCAACCGACATACCACTTGCCAAACGGCCTTTTAAACGCTCGGCGATATCGGGGATGGCTACCGGGGCCCGATCGGAGGAAAAAATGATCTGTTTATTTGTGTCATGAAGAGCATTGAACAGATGGAATAATTCCTCTTCACTCCGCTCCTTCTTCGAAAGAAATTGGACGTCATCCATGATGAGAAGGTCATAATGACGGTATTTATCTTTGAACCGATTCGCAGTTCCCGCCTGAACGGCATCGGTGTAATCAATAACGAACTTTTCGGAGGTGAGGTAATACACCTTACGACCAGGGTATTGTTTTTTGTATTGATTGCCGATCGCCTGGATGAGATGGGTTTTCCCGCGCCCGGTATCTCCGTAAATAAAAAGAGGATTGTATGTTATACCAGGGCGCTCGAGTGCTGCTTGTGCGGCCGCATACGCGAGATTATTGAAAGAGCCGATAACAAACGTGTCGAATGTATATCGTGGGTTCAAATTATCACTTTTATTGATATAGAATTCATCAAGGGGAAGTTCAAGTGCTCCCCGCACGTTCCTTACCTCCTTTAATGCCTTACGCCGTTCGTCCTTTACGATGAGATACTCGATATTACGGAACTCATAGGACACATCACGGACTATTTTGAGAAGGAGTGTGTGGAACTTCTTGAGGTACCAGTCCTTGAAGAACTGACTCGGCACACCGATGAAGATGACACCATCCTCCACCTTCACGATAAAACTGTTGCGGAACCATGTATTGAAATTTGCCGGCGATATCGAGAGTTCCACCTGTGTGAGAATGTATTCCCAGAGCTCTCGAGGATTCCCTTTATCCATAGTGCCTGGAGTATACTCTTATCGAGAAGGTAAAGCACCAATGGTTTTTCCTGGGGAAACTGTTAATATCATGTGCATAACGTAATTTCACAATTTTTATGTCAAAACGCACGTATCAGCCGAAAAAAAGGAAGCGGGCGCGAGCCCATGGCTTCCGTTCGCGCAGATCAACATCTGCCGGACGCAAGATTATGCGGGGTCGGCGACGTATCGGACGCTCTCGATTGTCCGCCTAATCTTTGTGTTTCCACGCCGAAAACGGCTTCCTCGTTCGGCTTTCCCGGCCGCCCTGTCGACCGGCCGGCGTATCTCCTCCGCGCACTTTTCTGCCATCCTCCCGAAGGAGGCGGAGGGGTATGCCGTCGTCGTTTCGAAAAAAATTGCCCGGCTTTCGGTCGTACGGCATCGTATCAAGCGGCGGGTACTTGAAGCACTTCGGGGCATTTTGCGCTCAAGGAGGGACATTCCTCCAGCGCTCATACTCTTCCCTAAACAAACGGTAGAAAGGATGGATCATAAAACCATGCAGGAGGAACTGGAAGTACTTATTTCTAGAACCTCCACTCGGCGGCACGCGGGCGACAAATAGCGTACAATACTCCCGTGATATCGACTTTTTTTCACGCCGTTTTTTATGACCCGATTTATAATGCGCTCGTAGCGCTCGTAGCGCTCGTTCCCGGCTCTGATGTTGGTATCGCGGTCGTTCTCGTTACCATTATCATCCGGCTGATACTGCTTCCCTTCTCATTATCGGCAGCGCGCACTCAGCGGGCGATGAAAGTTTTGGAGCCGAAACTCAAAGAACTAAAGGAGAAACACAAAGGGAATAAAGAAAAAGAAGCACTCGAAACCCTTGGGCTCTACCGTGAGGCGCGAGTGAACCCGTTTGCGAGCATCCTTATGGTGTTCATTCAAATCCCCGTTCTGCTCGCCCTCTACTGGGTTTTCTATTATGAGCCGTTGTCCACCATCAACGTAGCGCAGCTCTACTCATTCACTCCCGTTCCACACGCGGTCTCACTCCAATTCCTCGGCCTCATATCGGTCGCCGGCAAGAGTTTGGTTCTTGCGGTCCTCGCCGGTCTTACCCAATTCTTTCAGGCGCATATGGCGCTCTCCGGGACGATGAAACCGTCGGATGCGAAGGGAATTCAGAACGACTTCCAGAGAGTCATGGGGATGCAGCTGAAATATGTATTTCCGTTCATTATCGGTGTTATTTCCTACACGACCTCCGGTGCCATCGCGCTCTACTTCATCACGACCAATCTTGCTGGTGCCCTCCAGGAGTGGCATGTGCAGCGTGTCATAGCCCGGGAAACCTCAGAGCGAGTAGCCCCATAACGAACCATCATTCTTGTTGGTGAATACAAGCACGGTGTCCAGCGAATCGACCGCAGGCGCCTCGACATCGAGAGATTCCTTGGTTTCTTTAGAGAAGTCCAGAATAAACTGGGCATAACGCCCAGTGACCTGTATTTTCCATATCCTGTCGGTAAATGACACGGTGCCCCGGTACCAATCATCGGGATACCGGGAGCCCTGAGGTGGATTCATGGGGACCCCGCAATAAATGGTAGAATCGTCCGCCGTCCACACGCATTTATCCGCGATGGACGCAATGGGAAGAGGGATCTTCTCTCCGGTCGCCACGTTCGCTAATTCCATCTGCATTGCGCCGCCGGCGTCGGCGTAACTTACGAGCAACCATTTGCCGGAGTGGCTTGCTTTGGCGACAAGACCGTTGCGTGGCCCCGCGACACGGGAAAAATATCCAGCGCCATCGACGAGGAATGCAGCGCCCGGAAGAGTGGCGGAAGGTTTGGTGTACGCGAGATATTGGTTCTTCCCGGCGAATGCGACGCGCAATGACGACAACGGCGTCGAAAATATCTGTGAAGCATGTGTGCCGTCGGTTCGGGCAAGCGAAGCGACCGAGCCGTTCACGCCGGAGGAGAGTGTGAGCACGCCTGTCGAGGAAACGGCGATATCGGAAAGATTCTGTGGCAGGAAAAATCCATCAGAACCGTCTGTCCGTAAGGCGTAGGTGTTGGTGGTGGAGAAATCAGCGCCTGAAAGATAACGCACGAAAACCCCGGACGCATCCGGGAGCCAGACGGCGGACTGAATGCCCGGGATGGTCCGGTTGCTTATCCGCGTCAGTGTACCTGTGCGCACGGAATATGAATACACATTGCCACTTTGTCGCTCGATGTAACTCACGATGGTTTCCCCTGTCCCGAGCGAAGTGGAGGGAGACGCAGAACTCTCGCCATCGCTGTTCACCACCATCTCGCCCGGCACCACCGGCCCGGCGCTTATTTTCACGAGTCGGGGGGGAGGGGTCGGAGAAGTGTTCGTAGTAACGGTCGTCGTTCCGAACTCTTCGACGGGAGAAGACGCACCTTGCCCTGCGATCGGCAGGTCCACACTTCCAGCAGGAGCAACGACGACGCTTGCGGTATTGACGAAAAAGTAAAAATAGGCGGCGGTTCCGGTCCCGGCCAGGACTATCACGATGGCGATGATGGTAAGTGCGCGGCGCATATCAATATCTCACACACGGATTTTGCACCGGCGTGGAACCCTGACCATCAGTGCAAGAAACTTGCGTGAGATTTTCTCTACAAAGGTCGTTGAAAAATTGTCGACAACCGTTTGAGTCCCTGGCACAAAAGTAACTTTTTCCATCAACAACGGCTTCTGGTTTCAGTTGAATACAGTAAGTACCCGTTTGAGGCGATGCATAGTAATCCTGCTGAAAACCAATGATCTGGCCGTTATTTATAGCGCGCGTACTTCCTGCTCGGACCGATTCCTGTACGTACTGCGTCTGTTGGGTTTGCGGTGAGCCGGACCTGGTATCAAGCGGGGGAAGGTTAACGGAGAGATTGAGGATACTCGGGTTGATGATGGAGAAGACGAGTGCGGGAGAGAGGACAAGCACGAGGCCGAAAATGGCGTTGTATATTTTTCCCTTGCTGTCCGTGAGAATACTGACATTATCTTGGTTCGTCGCTATTCGGAGCCCTTCCCAAACGATCATGAGGACGGCAAGTACCGCGGCAAGGCCAATGAGATATTTATAAAGATTGTTGAAAAATGCCGCGAGTCCTGCCGAGTCGGCCGTCACTCCTTGGGTCAGTCCCGGAATGGGGGCGAGCGGAATGAATCCATCCGCGAATGCATGCGGCGCTACGCCGAAGAAAAAGAGCGTCACGGCGATAAATAACATTTTTTTCATAGGCCGAAGAAATTAGTGCTCGGTTTCGCCCCGAATATAAGCGGAAGATTCGCGGCGGCGGTTGCCGCGTTACCGGAGGAAGCGGTGAGCGAGAGCGAAGCGGTTCCCCTCCCCTCGCCGGTGGGGCGTAGTGTTATCAAGTTGCCGGTTTGTGCCGCCACGCCGTTTAAAAACCACTGGAGCGTTGGCACGCCGCCCGAGAGAGGGAACGAGAAGGGCGCCGCGTAGAACGTGGCCTCCGCACCGCTCATGGTGTAACTGCCGGCGAGAGCACGTCCGAAGCGGATGCCGAGCAGTGGATCGTTCTCGTATATGTGCACGGAAGGTTCGAGCGCGGAAAACGACAGTGAAGCGCCGCCGACGATGGTCCCGGCGGCGTTCGTTACGGTGACGGAGATTTCGCGTGTGCGGTACTGAAGCGGCGCAGCGGCAATGATGCTTGATTTTCCGATACCGGAGGAATCCATGACACGTGCACCGTCAACCGTCCATGCGTAGGAGTATGTCGCCGGGATGGATGTTTTCCCACTGGCGTCCCTCAGGTTTGCAATGGCGATTATTCGTACGCTCCCTTCGAGCGGCACGAAAGGCTTGCCTGGGTAAAGAGGGGGGAAGGAGGATACTGGTTCGGCAATCAGCAGCACGTCCTGAGGTTGGAGAGAGACCGTCTGATTTGAAGAAATGCTGCCCGAGGATATTGTCACCCTTACGTTCATGATACTCCCCGCTTTCCCGAGTGGAACGGTGACGGGACGCACTGCGCCTTTATATATCTCCTTGCCCGAAGCCGAGACAGTGAGCGTTGCATTTGCAAGTTCCAGCGAATCGGACAGAACCGAGAGTGTGGCGTTGCTATAAGGAGCGGGATACTGCGGGTTAACCGAGAGCGTGAAGGCATTGCCGGTTATACTCCCGAGGTTTTCAAGAGATTGCGCCGATGCCAGAAACGGTAACACAAGGGCGACGCCACAGATCGCAAAAGCGAGACGCATACTCCCTAGTATATATCCTGCGTGAGGCGACTACGCCGCCTCACGCGCTTTTTCGGGGATTCCGTATTCGCCGCCCTCGGCGTGCGCCTGTTCGTACCACTCATCATCGGCCGCCTCTGTTTCCGCGCGGTCCTGCAAAAGCCGGGCCATCCGCCGGTTCTGTTGCTGTAGCTGGGAGGCGGCTTGTTCTTTTTCGAATGTTTGCAGCGCCGCCTTTTCCACCCGTATCTGCGTACGGTACATTTTCCACACGACGAGAGTAATAACAGGAACGGATCCGACGATAGGGATCTCGCTTACCAGCAAACTTCCGGCGAACCACAACGCATTTTCTTTGAATATACGTCCATTCGTGACGAGAAGTATGATCCCAACAGTAAGCCATCCGGCAAATCCTACCGCCATCGCCATTATCACGCCGAATGGCGCGATCATTTCTATAGCGACGGCTCCCACGAGCCCCGCGCCGGCCGTGCATACAAGAGCGGCCGTCTTCGTTCCAAGTAGCCCGAATGTCCACGCCTCCAAGGTGCCGCTCGTCGTTATCGTGCAGTAGAGGGCGGCAAGCGCGGGTCCAAAAAACCAAAACATCTCGAACATCAAGCGCAGTGCATCAAAAATGGCGGAGACCGCCAGCACGGGGGTAGCTCTTCCCCACATCATCACCTTTGGCGGAGCACTATTTCTTTTCTGCGGCATACCCAGCGAGGACTAAAAAGAATTGCTCCGCGTGTCTGAAATGCTGGAATCTTATGTCGTTAAGGTAGTTTTGAGACATCATAGTAAGCAAATTATGTCTGGAGCAAGAACACTATGCTTTTTTGTCCTGCTGGGCATACCGCTCTTTCTCCTGCTTGATGGCGAGGAGCTGGGACGGGTCGGACGTGATTATCTGGTCCTCGGTATAGCTAGCCACTACCTTGATGGCGACGTGTTTCAGGCCTGCGAAAAAGAGCCCTTCGCCCACGCCGGCCTCGAGCAGGAGATATTTTTCCTCGTCGGTGAGGTTGAATGTCTCCTGCAGAACGTTGATGGTCGTCGGCGACTGCTTGAGGAGGAGTTGGAGCGACGAGTTCGTGAGAATGGGCCGTCCGTAGGGGCTCTTGAGGAAGTCCTCCACGTCCTGCGTAATGGTGCAGACGCCCAGGTAGTATTTGCGCCCGCGCTTGGCCACCGAGTAGAGGAAGGAAGCGGTGTCTTCGCTCTTCATCATCCACCACGCCTCGTCAATGATGAGAAGACGCTTCTTCAGTTCGTGGCGCACGGCGTTCCAGATGTAGTGCGTGATGATGTACATCGCGACCGGCTTCAATTCGTCCTCCATGTCGCGCACCGAGAAGACGGCGAATTGCTGTTTGATGTCTATATTGGTCGGCTGGTTGAGAAATCCCGCCCAGGTGCCGCGCGTATATTTCGAGAGCCGTTCGACCAAGGACTCGCTCCCTTCCATGCCGGAGAGTACCTGCTCGAAGTCGGAGAGGAGCGGCGGTTCGGCGCCGGTAAAGTCGGCGTCGCCGGTGATGTCTTTGAGCGCGTACGTCTCGCTGATGGCGCGGTCGACGATAGCGTCCTCTTCGGGCGAGAGGCCGGAAAGCATGATACGGAAGAGCCCGACGAGCGCGATGATGTTTGACCGCAGGATGTCTTTCGGGTCCTCGTCTTCTTTGACCGCCGGAAGATCGAACGGGTTTATGTGGTGCTCGGAGGAGAGCGAAATGTGGAACGATCGGCCGCCGGTCGCCTCTGCGAGCTGGTCATATTCGCGTTCCGGATCGATGACGATGACGTCGGTGCCGAACATGAGGGAGCGAAGCACTTCAAGCTTCGTCGCGTAGCTCTTCCCGGACCCGGACTTTGCGAAAATGACCGAGTTGTAATTCTCAAGCGAAAAGCGGTCGAAGAGAATAAGCGAAGAATTGTGCCGGTTGATGCCGTAGAGGATGCCACGGTCGCTCGTGAGGTCGAACGAGACAAAGGGGAAGAGCGAAGAGAGCGGCGAGGAATTCAGCTTCGAGTTAACAAGGAGCTCGTCGGTTCCGAGCGGAAGGCATGAACGGAACCCCTGCTCCTGCTGGAACAGCGCCGGTTTCGTGTAAACGAGTTTTGCATCGAGGATACCTCGGATATTTCCTTCGGTTTTGTCGATCTCCTCCTTTGAGTCGCCGTAGAGCGCGAGGTAGAGCCCCACTTCAAAGAGTTTTTCCTGTGCTTGCTGGAGATTGTTGCGCAGCGTCTCCAGATCCTGATAGGCGGTATCAAGCAGGGGGTCGCGCACGAGTCCCTTCGCCTCACGCTCGTTGATCTGACTCTCTACTTCCGCAACTTTTTTCTGGAAATCACGAAGTGCCTGCGCCGTCTCGATCGGATGGATGAATACGGAAACGTCGAGCACCTTATCAAGGTTAATGACCGGCGAGAACCATCCGTCGGTGAGGAACCGCGGGTAGGAAATGGTGTAAAAAGCGCGGACGAACTTCTCCCCGAGCTCGATCTCGCGCGGGCCGATGGAAAGAGCCGTCGGAGCGATCGTATCGACGAGTTCCAAGGAACCCTGTTTGTAGATATCTTTCGGCAAGACCGGCACGACCATCTGGTCTTGCGAGTGTTCCTTCTTCCGGTTCAAAAAATCGAGGAGTGACATAATCAGTTGTCGAGGCGAATGGGGTTCTCAAGCTCTCCGGGATTGAAGGAACGGTACAAGAGTTCGATGATCTCCTCGGTTCCGAGCGGAACCGCTCGTACGCCGGTGCCGACGAGCCCTTCCGCGACGAGCGAGAGCCGCTGCTCAAGTTGCGCGCGGTCCTGCTCGAACGAGGCCTCTTGGGCGGCGCTCTTTACCGATGCGCTTTCGCGCTTCAGAAAGCTGACGGTCGCTGCGGCGGACACGTGCGGCGTGTACGGCACGATGATGTAGAACGATTTTGTCATGATATTCGCTTGGTCCGTAAACGAGCGTACGAACTCGACGTACTCGTGCAACTGGATGCGCATAAGCTCGGTCTTTTGCTCCGGCGCTTTCTCTGCAAGTAGGGCGAGATACGGGCGCAGGTCCATACGGCGCGAATTGATGACGATCTGGATGGAAAAATCGAGCGTATTGAGAAAATTCTGGAAGCCAAGGACGATGGCATGCTGTTCATCGGCGGATTTAAGGCCGAAGTTGATGGAAGAACAGATAAGTACGCCGCGATAGCCGCCGTCTTTGAGGACGATAGTTCCGTTCCGTATCTCTTTGACCGGAACGAACTGCTGCGTTGCGCCTGCCGATTTAGTCGCCATATCAAGTATCGCGTTCAGCGGGATTCACATCTCCCTTTTTTACGTCAAGTGACCACGCGAGTTCGGAGAGTTTCCCTCGGGTGAGCTTCGGCGTGCCACGCCTGGGTAGCTGCGCCGCCTCGGCAGCCGCCGCTGCAGCGGTCGCGGCGGTATATTCCTTGACCCCCGTCTCTTTATGTTTCCAGAGGAAGAATTTCGCGCCGGTGTAATAATTGAAACCGGCCTCCAGGATCTCGATAAATGCCTTGCCGTTCACCTTATAGAATGCGAGTGCCGCGCCGAATCCTGCCACGAGGGCCGAGAGCACGATCGCGAAGATCATCGGCAGATAAACGAAGAACACGACGCAAAGCCCCGCAGCGCCGGCGATATAGATGAATTGTTTGAGGGTCAGAGGCCCGATGATCTTGTCCTCTACCTCGATGAACTGCGGCACTTGGTACTCCATCCGCTCCAGTATACCCTAGCACTCAACCGGTTTACGAAGTTCCCAGGCCGTTTTGTTCATTATTGAGTGCTGGGTATAGCGGTAGTGCACAACGGTACACGCGGGATACTGTTGCTCTATACTGTATATGTTCGGAGTTCTTTACGGAGGGGCGAGTATGGATATGACCATGGGCAAGGAACTCATTCTGGTAACGCGGGCGGAAGAGACCAGATGTTTTCGGTGCCGGAAAGTGGTCGATCTGACCATGGGAGCTTACCAAGAGCAGGTCGACAGCATCGGGATCCCGCACTACTACCACATTTCCTGCTGGTTCGGACCCCTGGATTATCTGGATTAACAAGAGGCCGCACGAGGAGGCCTCTTCTTAATTTTATGCCCCGCTCCCCTTGATGTCTTTGGATTGTAGCGGGCTTTCTATGCCAGGGACCCACTTTGCATTGATGGTGCCGAATTTCTTTTCATATTCCCCTAGCTGATGCACGAGACTCTGCACTAGCCGCTTCATATGTTGTGGCGTGAGTGCGTACGCATGCGCCGTCTCGCCGACGCTCATGAGCAGAACGAAATTCTCCTCGGAATGCCCCGCAATAACGTTTTCGCAGAACTGTTTGGGGATTTTATTGAAATCCATGCTTGCATCATATGCTCCCGCCTGTCAGAAGTCCAAACAGCCAGAGGACGAAATGAAAGAACGGCGTGGCAAAAATGTACGAGAAGATGATGAGGAACAGGACGAGAGAGAGTGCTCCGGCAGTACGGACCTGCTGCTCGAAGCGGCTCAAGCCAGGCGCGAGGTGCCACGGCAGCGCGGAACGCAGCGCGGTGAATCCGTCGAGCGGCGGGAATGGGATGAGATTGAAGAGGCCGAGGAAGAGGTTTATGAACGCGATGGTCGCGGCCAAAGAAAGCGCGGTTGCCGACAGCAGAGTGTCGCCCGTAGCGAGCGGAACAGAGCCAACACGGACGATGAGGCCGAAAATGACCGCAAGGAGGATATTCGTGCCGCTTCCGGCGACGGCAACGAGCGTTTCTCCCCAGTGCGGATTCCTCAGGTTGAAGGGATTGTATGGGACGGGCTTTGCCCAGCCGAAGAGGATGGGTGACCCCGTAAAGACGAGCAGCGCCGGAATGACGACGGAGCCCATGAGGTCGATGTGGGGAAGCGGATTGAGCGTGAGGCGCCCGGCGAGTCGGGCGGTCGGGTCGCCGAGCGAATTGGCGGCGTAGCCGTGCGCCACCTCATGCGCTATGACGGAAAAGACAAGAATGACGAGAGAAAGAATACTGTCCATATTGCTCGTTTCGTATCCTATGCTACCATGCGCCCCAGTACCACAGCCTCGCTTCGCTCGGCTGGCTACGGGGTAGGTCTCCTAAGGCAAGGTATCTATTTAATTTTTATGGCAAGACAATGTGAAATTACCGGGAAAAGCACGCAAATCGGCGGGCGGTACTCTAACCGCACCCGCGCGACGCAGTTCAACCCGACCGGCAAAGGGCGCCGCAAGGCAAATCTCCAGCGCCGCCGCATCTACGTCGCCGAGCTCGGCAAGACCGTCATCGTCGATGTTTCCGTAAAAGGGCTTAAAACTATCAAGAAAAACGGTGCATTCGCCGCGCTCAAGAAGGCAGGAGTGATTTAATAACGGCAAAAAAGAGCGCCGGACCATTCGTTCGGCGCTCTGCTCACGGGCTCTGTCATTGCTTGCGTGCATCAATGATCGATGCGATCCGATCAATCATCCGTTCGGTAAGATGGTCTTTGTGGAAAATCGCGCACCCCTCCTCGAGATTTCGTAACCGGCAGATACTCCAGTATTCGTCCAAGGTGAACGGGATACCGAGGTACCGAGACCATGGGCAGACTGAATAGTGAGTCCAGTCGACAGCCGTGCGACTTCCGAACCCTTGCGTATTCCACGCATGAAGCATCGGTCGGACAATCGATCCGTACGCGAGACCCTCGACGTACAGAATCGGAGGCGGAATAGCTGCCCATACTCGATCGTTTTCCATTGCCAGATGTGCGAGTAGCCATGCGTTTTCGAAGCAATGTCTGGGCCGAGGTTCGAAGGGAACGGTGGTCCATTCGTACGGCACGTAGTCCACTCCATATTCGAGCAATAGCCTCAGCCCAGCAGGGTGGACGCTGTTCAAGATCTTGAGATAGCCGGTGAATTGTTCTCCTCGCGCTCTTCTACCCGCTACCTGCTCGATAAAAGCGCGCAAGCTTGTATCGTGCCCGAGCGGGAATTTCCGAGCGAATCTCCGCGAAAGAAGATTACGGAAGTTCTTCCCTTGCGCGCTCATCAGCCATTTCCAATCGGTACGTTGGTCTATGTTTATTTCTACGGGTCGGCGCATGGCCTCCTCCCTATCAAGTTGTCCGCTGCGGACTCTACCAGATTGCATACAGTAATTCTAGTCGGCAAGAAGCACGGCGCCTTCGCCGCCCTCAAAAAAGCCGGTCGCATTTAAATTCACAAAACAAAAAGGACGGCCCGCCGTCCTTTTTTTGGTCACGCCCTCACACCACCCGGCGCTCGGAAAATACTTTACCGAGAAGGCTCCCGTCCGTCTGGATGAGAGATTCAGTAATCGTCCACCCTGCCGCACGCATTTCAGCGTGGTACATTTGGCGTACCTCGTGTCGAGTCAAGATGATTCGACCGTCCGGGCCAATGACGCGCGCCCAATATGGACCCTCACCCCAATCAAGCCACTGGTACGCGAAATTGATTGCGTTCAGTAGCGACTGGGACGTGTAGTTTTCGATGAAAGTCGGATTGAGCGTTGGACCGCAGACGACGAACGATGCGACTTTTGTCGGGAGGCCATACCCGCCTCTTGCCGCGTCCCAAACGCGCCGAGTCGTCCATGGCGAGACCACTATCTTCCCTTCGAAACTGTAGATCCCTGCCCACTGGGCTCTGCCGCCCCACATGAGTAAATGGGCGACTAGTTCCATAAGCAGGCGATTCTGAACCTGAATGATCTTGTCCTTCTGCGGGAGGCAGACTCTTAGGACGAATGACCGTCCGTTAAGCGCCTTCTTGGGGTAGGAACCGTAGCTTTCAACGTCGTTCGGTCGGTCCATCGGATTCTCCTTTAAGAGCAGTTCAGCTCGGACTATACTATGCGAAAGGTATTTTTAAAAGCACGGCGTCTTCGCCACTCTCAAACGCGCCGGTCGGATTTAAAGCATAGATTCTTGTAATTTAATGAAGCGCTTGTTATCTTGGGAACGGAATGGAGGATTTGCCCATGGCAAAACCATTTGCTGCCGGTGATCAAGTCGAGTGGCGTTATTTCGGGGGAAAAGAATGGACTGGAGGAATAATTGGGTCGATTGACCATGAACTTGGGATCATGAGTGTTAACCAGGGCCATTTTTATGGCATTGAAGCTTCCCGCGCCACTCACACAGTCCGCAGAATAAATGGCAGATGGTTGGCGTTCCGCGCAGGCCATGATGACTATATCGACCGAATACGCCATGTCAAAACCTGAACCAACCCCCGCCAAAAAGGTTCCTCTTACATAGAGGGACCTACTTTTTTGTAATCATTTGACCGTTTGAAGTGTACATACTCGCGGGAGTTGAAGAAGAAGAGATAACGAGGTCCGGCGGAGGAAAACCCGCATTAAGCACAGCAAGCCATGCGGCGGCGCGCGGCGGCAGGTCGTTTTGGATGAGGATGGAAGTCGAACCATAAGAAATGCGCAGCACGACCGCACCATCGGCCGTGTTCAGGGCGGAGGCGGTGTTTGGCGGCCAGAGCACATCGGCATATGCGCCGTCGCCAAGCGAAAAGCGCTGGCCGCGCTCGGCCGTGAAATGGCGTAGGCCCCGCTGCGCGCTTGCCGCCGCGGCAAGCGCGGCTTCCTGGCTTCGAGTTCCTTCCGCGCGCGGGCGCACGAGCGCCGAAACGCGATAGCGTTCCATAATGTGCGGCAATCCGCCGGACGAATCGGCGGAAACGGTCGTGAGCACGATGCTGTCAATGTTTCTGTGCCACATCGGCAGGGCCGAACCGAGTTCGCGTAATATTCCGGCGTCCTTCCCGGCGTTTATAAGCAGCGTTGTGCCGCTCGGGCTCCGCACCAACACCGCGTTATCCTTGTCTGTATCGAGCACGCGTACTTCGAGCACCGGCAACGCGAATGCGGTCCGATACACGAGGACATTTCCGGCGACGAAAGCGACAAGTACCACAACATAGAAACCCACAACTTCTACACGGGGCATACATAAAGTATATGGTACATTCTATCTCTATGAACTACTCACCAAAGACATTCAAGCTCCCGAAACTCGAGGGAATTTCCGAGAAGCAGCTCAAAGTGCATCTTGCTTTGTACGAAGGATACGTGAAGCACGTAAATCTCATCATGGATACCATTGCCAAGCAGGGTAAGGCCGATGACGAGGGCGGGAAATATGCGACCGCGGAATTGCGCCGCCGTCTCGCGTTCGAGTTCGACGGCATGCGCATGCACGAGTACTACTTCGAACAATTCGAAGGCGAAAAAGGAGGGAGTTCGGATTCAGGACTCGGGAAGGCGGCAAAGGAAAAATACGGCAGCGGCGAGAAGTTTATTGAACACATCAAGGAAGTCGCCGGTACGCGCGGCATCGGCTGGGTCGTCGTCTATAAGGACGCGCGTGCGGATACTATCCACACCGTTTTCGTCACCGATCACGAGCTCGGCCAGCTCGCCGGGCTCCCTATCATCCTCGCGCTCGACCTGTGGGAGCACGCGTATATGGTGGATTATGTTCCGGCCGAAAAGAAAAACTACATTGACGCTTCCCTTGCGAACGTCAATTGGAGCGTCGTCGAAAAGCGTTTCGACGAAGCCAAGTAAATCAATCCGGCGTACGCAACGAGTGCAAGCCAGAACGGGAACGGCGGGAGTGAGAATGCCGCAAGCGGTAGCGCGGCGGACTCGCGCGCGATAAATAAGAGGTAAGCATTCGCAAGGTACGCGGGGAATGCGAGCACGATGCCAATGAGCGGGGCCATAGAACCGAACAGCATTCCCGCAAAGCCCGCGAGGGCGGAAGACCCCATCGCGAGCGGGACAAACGGCATCACGAGCAGGTTTGCCGGAATGGAAACGAGCGAGAGATTGCCGGTGTCGTAGAGGAGAAGCGGCAGCACGGCGATCTGCGCCGAAAGCGTGGTCGCCACCGCATTTTTCCAGAATGAGCTTTTCATAAACGACAAAAACGTCTCGACGATGGGAGCGAGCCAGATGAGTCCGGTAGTTGCCGCCACCGAAAGGCCGAAGCCGGGGTCAAAGACGAGGTAGAGAGGGTTCCAGAGGAGCATGAGGAACACAACGAGGAGGAGCGCCCGACCGGCCGCATAGGTGCGGCCGGTCGCGCGGGCGTAGAGCGCGATGAGCGCCATGAGCGCGGCGCGCAGCGCCGTCGCCGAGAACCCAGCGATACCCACGAACATAAGCAGGGCAAACGCTCCGGCCGCCGCGCCCCAACGCCTCGGGAGCGCAGTGAGCGCGAGCGCGGCTATCACCCACTCGGCAACGACCATGACGTTGTAGCCGGAGAGCACGATTATCTGCACGAGGCCGCTGCGGACGAAATCTTCCTTTACTTTCTCGCCCAATCCCGATTTGCCGCCGATGACGATGCCGCTGGCCAGGGATGCATGGGGCTCGGGTAATGTCGCGGCGATACCATCAAGGAACGCATGCTTTACGCGCGCAAGCGCGGCCGGAAGCGAGTACCACGGCGCTGGCGATTCGACGCGCAGGTATGCGAAATTGAGCATAAAACGCACGCCGTCGCGCTCCAGATATTTGTCGTAGCGGAATATGCGGCCATTATCGTCGGCGAACGGTTCCGGGATGGCGAGCGTTCCCGACACGAATACTCGGTCGCCGACGGCGACGCTTGGATAGCGCGGTGCGACTGCCAGCATCGTCGTTGATTCATTCCCTTTTGAAACTCGTATTTCGACGCGCTGGTTCGCATCACGCACATCGGGGTCGCTCACCACGATGCCTTCATACGAAACTCGCTGCCCCACTTCGGCGACGAAGACCGTCGGCAGAGGCGATTCGGAAAGCGCCATGCGCACCGCGCCGAGCGCGGCCACGAGGCAAAAAGCGATGGCGAGCGCATAAAATATATGCCGCTTGAAGTAGTAGAACGCGCCGAACACACCCGCCGCGAGCACAAAAAATACCGCCGGTTCCCATCCCGACGTGAGCGACCGTACGAACACCCCTCCCGCGAATCCTATGACAACGGCAATAAGTGCACCCACGTAAAGTATGGTAGCGCAACCTGGGTCTTGACACATTTCCCATATAAAGATAACATATCCGTTATGTTAGCCCCGGTACATTATGGAATATAGCTTCTGGCAGACCCGACAAGGGGGAACGCCAGTTCTAGATGACTTACAAGCTGTAGCCCAAGCCGATGCTAACTCAGGAAAATCTTACTGGCTCCAGCTGAGCAAGGTCGAGAAATATACCTATCAGCAATTAATAAGGAAACTTCTCAAGAAGCTCAAAGGGAAGAATCCCTACAAGCTGTTTGAACTAAGATTTGCCCTGCCCCGGAAGATAGCAAGGACCTTTTGCGTCATCAGTCGTGATTCGAAATTATGGTTGTTACATCTGGTTATTAAGAAGAAAGATGGAACTAAGCGTTCTGATATAAAGATTGCTGAAGAAAGGGCAAAAATCCTAGAACAGACAATCCATTATCTGTAAATGAAACAATATGAAGATACAACACGCAAAATCGATACTGCTTGAAAATGATATGATTCGAAAATCATTTGGGAAAAATGATCTTGATAGCATCAAGATGAATGTCGGTCTGCAGATTCTTGAGCTGAGGTTAATCAAGAACCTTACTCAAAAGCAGCTTGCCAAAAAAATCGGTACTAAGCAGCCGAGTGTTGCGCGTGTTGAAAGAGGAGCTATGGCCCCTAGTTTAACGTTCCTATATAAAATAGCGGCTGCGGTTGATACGGAATTAATTCCACCTAAATTCGCAGTTGTTGAAAGGAACGAACAACTATATCAAACGAATAATTTTCCTTCCTACCATTTCAGCAATGTGCAGAGTCAAGGAAAGCTGCAAAAAAATGCTGAAATTTCACATGTGCAACTTCCAAGTACTCGGGAGATATTCTCGTTTGATCATCAATTAGTTACACGGTAATTCTCAAAAACATGGAAAAAGAAAACATACTTAGATACATGGGCGGCATAGTTTGTGAATCTTCTGCAGTCGACCAACAGACCCAAAGTCTTTCTGCCTTCAAGATAATTGACCAAATTAATGTGAACATTAAATCAACCGACCCGACGGTAACATCAAAATCACTACAAAAAATAACAATCCCTCTTTCGCTACAAGTTATTTCTCTATGGAAAAGAAATAAACAATCGGATCAAGGGAGGGACATCGAAGGAAAAATCGTTGTGGAGATTATTGATCCCCGAGGTGAAGTCCTCGCAAAACATCCTATTAATGTCCTACTGCCATTAAACAAAATTCGTTCCAGAACAATTCTTAATATACAGGGAATGCCTGTATCAACTACTGGTGAGTATTGTGTGCAGATGAAAGAGGTTAACACAAACGGGAAAGAATCATCACCTCTGGCCAAGCTTTGTTTCGATTTAATTCTAAACAAGGAGTGACTATCACAATAGTAAAAACGCTAGAAATAATGTCAGGAATCTAGAATCCAGAACCTCGGTCCATGGCCCCGTTCGCAAGAGCATCGGCGTCGGTGTTTTCTTCCCGCGGGACGTGAGTGAAGGAAACGGTACCAAAGGCAGAAGCGAGTTGGCCGAGGCGCGCCTGCTGTTCCTTCAAGACCGGATGTTTTACTTTATATTCTCCGCGCATCTGCTTTACGATAAGCTCGCTATCGAGCTTCACCTTTACCTCCGTCGTGTCGTGTTCCGAAAGCGGTACGAGCTTCAGGAGCTCCTCAAAGGCGAGAATGACCGCTTCGTATTCTGCGTAATTGTTCGTGCGCGTGCCGAGGAATTTGGAGACGCTCGCGACCGAATTGCCAAGCTCGTCCCGTATCATCGCTCCCGCGCCCGCAGGCCCCGGGTTTCCCCGCGCTCCCCCGTCGGCATGGATGGTGAACTTCATACCGCTATCATACCAATCGGATGTCTAAGAGTCGCAGGCGGACAGGATTCCCGCGGCTGAAGGTGTCGCGCTCCACGTGCGCGAGCATATTCACGCGGCTTCCTCCTTCTAACGCGCCTGCGGTGCGCGCGACGGGTCCTTTTGCGAAAAACGTGACCGCGTCGATGCTCCTCCTCCCTTCTTCCGCCGATATTTTTAATTTTAAATGTTCTTCGCCTTTTCCGAAGCGAGAAACCTCCCGCACGGCGACCTCGCGTAGCAGAAACACCGGTTTGGGGTTCTCTATGCCGAAAGGGGCGAGCTTCTCGACCTTTTTCAGGAGCGTACCGTCTATTTCTTCCGGCGTAACGACCGCGTCGGCGTGCATGGAGAGATCATCTTCGAGCGGTTTCCCTTTCGTGAGATGGTCGTGCGCCTCGACGAGCCGGTCTTCCAGATAAAACACTTCCGTATCGCGCACGGTGAAACCGCCCGCGGCGCGGTGCCCGCCGAATTCCACGAACGTGCCCTCGGTCGCCTGCATGAGTTCCAAAATGTGCGTGGTACCGCCGTTGCGCACCGAGCCCTTCAAGCTCAAGTTCCCTTCCCGCCCCCACAAAAATACGGGCCGCTCGTATTCGTCCGCGATGTTCCCGGCGACGAGGCCCAAGAGCGCCGGGCGCCACGCCGGATCTCCGAGCGCGATGACCGACCGCACGGTTCCGCGCTCCTTGATGCGCGTATGCACCGCGCGCGTAATGGCGCCCGCCTCGGCTTTCCGCGTCCGGTTCGCCTTCTCCAATTTTTTTGCGAGCTCGTCGGCCTCATTCTCGTCGGTGGTGGTGAACAGGCGGAACGCGTCGCGCGCGTCGCCGATGCGGCTCGCGGCGTTCACTCTCGGCGCGAGCATGAAACCGACGTCGTCTTCGGAGAGCGTGCGCTGGTCAACGCGCATCCCGCGGCACAGCTTTTGGAGCCCGATGCGCGGCGACTTGCGCATCACCATGAGCCCGAAGGTCGCGAGTACGCGATTTTCGTCCACGAGCGGCACCATGTCCGCGATGGTGGCGAGCCCGACCATGTCGAGGAGCCATTTCTCCCACCCTTCCGGCACTTTCTGGCGCAATTGCGGTTCGCAGGCGAGCGTCGCGCAGACGAGCTTCCACGCGACGCCCGAACCGCACAGCCCGTGGAACGGATACGTTTCATCGGCCCGGGCATTCGGATCGAGCACCGCAAACGCTTTTGGCAATATCGGCCCTTCGACTTCGCTTGAGGCAGGCAGGTGGTGGTCGGTAACGATGACGTCCATGCCGAGTTCGCTTGCGCGCGCGACCGGCGCGCTGTCGGTAATGCCGGAATCCACCGTGACGATAAGTTTCACCCCGCGCTCCGCGAGCTTCTCGACGCCGTCCTCGTTCATCCCGTAGCCCTCGTTGTGGCGGTGCGGGATGTAATTCTCGAAATCCGCACCGGCTTTTTTGAGGAAATCGTGCATCACGACGGCGCCCGGGATGCCGTCGCAGTCGTAATCGCTCCACACGGCGATTTTTTCTCCCGAAAGGATAGCCGTCGCAAGCCGCTTCGCGGCAAGCGGCATGTCGGTCATGAGGAACGGGTCGTGCAGGTGTTTGGCGTACGAGGGATTGAGGAATGTCTCGGCGGCTTCACGCGTCACGACGCCGCGGCGCGAAAGGAGCGCCGCAGTGAGCTCGTCGTACGCGCCGAGCTCTTCGCGAAGCAGGGCGGACAAGGGCTCGTGGAGCGGGAACATATAGGCCGTATTGTATACTGACCCGATGAAAGACTGTATCTTCTGCAAAATAATCGCGGGCGAAGTGCCGAGCGAGAAGACGCATCACGAAGACGATGCGATAGTGTCATTCCCCGACATCCACCCCGTGCGCCCGGGCCACACCCTTGTGGTCACGGCTAAGCACTATCAGTGGTTTTGGGAATTGCCGGGTGACGTCGCGAACGACTTCTTTAGGGTCTCCCGGAAGATGGCGCGAGAGCTGAAGGAAAAAACGGGCGCCGATTACGTCCAGCTCTCCATTGTGGGCAAAGACGTTCCGCACGTGCACGCGCACCTCATTCCGCGGACATTCGGCGATACGAAAGCGTTACTGTAGGGCCTCGATACCGGGCAAGGTGCCGCGCGCGAGGTATTCGAGCATGGCGCCGCCACCGGTCGAGACGAAGGAAAAGCGCGGCAGAAGACCGAGATTTTCGATGGCGGCGATAGTGTCCCCGCCGCCGACGACCGAATGCGCCTTTGAGGCGGCGACTGCGCGGGCGAAATCATTTGTCGCGTCAATGAATCCATTCTCATAATTCCCCAAGGGTCCATTCCAGAGGACGGTCTTCGCTTTTGCGGCCAGCCCGGCGAGAAGCGCTGCGGTTCCCGGGCCATGGTCCAAGATATTTTCGTCGTTTTTGATATCCCCGAAAGGAGCGATGCGAGCTTCGGAGCGCGACGGGAAAGAGCCGTCCGCGCGGGCGGATACGACGACCGAATCTATCGGCAAGACGAGCTTCGAATTCGCGAGAAGACGCCTGATATCCTTCTCGTCCGCCTGCGACGTGAGCGATTTCCCCACTTCCTGTCCCGACGCTTTGAGAAAATCGTTTCCAAGGGCTCCGCCAACGAACACGTGATCATATGTACCCAGCAAGGTCGCGAGCACCGCTTCCTTGGTATTGAATTTCGCCCCCGCAATGACGGCAAGTGCCGGGCGCTTCGGCGCGAGCGCTCGTGTCAGCTCCTGTATTTCCTCTTCGAGCAGAAGTCCGGCGTACGACGGCAGGAATTGGGGAACGCCGACGATAGACGCATGCGTCCGATGGCACGTATCGAAACTATCCTGGACGAACACATCGGCGAGCAGAGCGAGCTCCCTTGCGAAGGAATGGTCGTTTGCCCGTTCCCCGCGATCGCGTCGCAGGTTTTCCAAGACGAGGATGGTGCCGGGAGCAAGGTCGCGAACGGCCGCGCGCGCCCCTTCCCCGACGGTTTCGCCGAAGAACGAAACGCTCGGTATGAGCGTGCCAAGCGCGTTCGCGACGGGCCGGAGCGTCTCGGTCCCTTTCTGGCCGAGATGGCTGATGAGCACGACGCGCGCGCCCTGCTGCGCGAGATGGCGGATGGTCGGCAGCGCACGACGCAGACGGTAGTCATTCACTACCCTCCCGTTCTCGACAGGTACATTCAGTGCCGCACGCACCAATATCGGAATATGTTGGAAAATTCGTATATCGCGGACGGAACGCATGCCCGGTTAGGACAACACGGCATTGCTCCCCGTGTCGGGGATTCGGCAATGCCCATGCCGCAAAAAAACAAACGAGCCCGCCTTGCCCCGCTCGACCGCAGGAGCACTCACACGACGCCATGTTGACGTGCCGAGCATGCTACCGTAGCTGCCTTACCAGCAGTGCGAAATCGCGCGGGTCGACCGACGCGTGTCCCACAAGAAATCCGTCAACGCCCGAACTTGCCGCGAGGTCCCGCACGTTTGTCCGTTCGACCGCGCCACCATAAAGCACCAGGGAACCGTGGGAACTCTTTCCGGGCAGAAGTTCCGCGAGCACCTTGCGTATATAAAGCACCATTTCGGTCAGATCGTTCGGTCCGATGGAGTGCTCGGCTGCTTTGCCGATCGCCCACAACGGCTCGTACGCGATAATGACATTCGCGCGTTCCCTCGGAGAAAGCGGCTCGAGGGCGGCGGTAAGCTGTTCGCGCACGATCGCGAGATACCGTCCCTCACCGTCACGTTCCGTTTCTCCGACGCAGAGAATGGGAGTGAGGCCGTGGGTGAGCGCATGGGAGAGCTTCACAGCGACGATGGCATCGGTGTCGCCGAGCGCTCTGCGCTCGGAATGTCCGACGATGGCGTACGTCGCGCCGGCGGCGGCATAGGTCTGCGCCGTCGCTTCGCCGGTTAGGGCGCCGCCGGTCGTGGCCGATATGTCCTGCGCAGCGAAGGCAATGACGGACCTGTTCCGGAGCGCGAGCGCGCCCAACAGAGGGGCGCTCGGCGCAAGCACGACTCGGATCCGGGTCGCCGAGGCGACCCTCTTGCTCGTCGTTAAAAGCTTCCGCGCCTTCGCGAGTTCCTCAACATATGCCTTCCAGTTCGCGACAATGAGCATGTCTATAATAGTAGCAGGTAGCGGGAGCGGGTGGCAGGCGAATCCGGACCGCCCTGCGTTTCCTACCAACTGCTTTCACCGGGTGATGGCGTAGGAGCCGGGAATGAAGGCCCAGCTCCCGCCCGGGCCTGCCTGGAACGCGGTATTGGGAAGGCCGGTGTCGTAGGTGACGGTTGCGGATTGCGAAAGGGAGATTTTATACCCGGTCGCCTCCTTCACGTTCACGCTCTGGCCGAGCGTGAGGCGTCCGTGGCTTGCATAGGCGACGAGCGCGGACGCTCCCTGTCCGAGCGAGACGGCGACGTTCGACCCGCCTTGTTCCGCGCTCCTGTTCTGCGAAATGAGGAATACGAACGACCGCGGCGCGCCGGACCCGAAGAACTCGGTACTTTGGCCGACGGTGATGACGCCGCTACCCGTTGGGTTGGATGGATTATCCGCGATGATGGCCACGTTCTGGTCGCCGAGAGCCGGATCGATCCGTATCGTCGGCCCGGTTTGCGTGGTGATGTTGCCGGTCACCCAGATCGGTCCCGTGACCGTAAGCACGCCGGAAGAACTCTTCACGATCAGGTTGCAGGCGATCTTCTTTGGGCCGAGCGCCACGTCCGTACTGATCGTATAGTCGCCGTGGCTATCGCACGAACTGATCGTACCGCCCTCCGCCGCATACGATTCCCAAAGGGCGATCTGCTCGTCCGAGATCGGCAGCGCGACCTCCGCCTGGTCCGGACTATTCGGGTACAAGGTACCGTTGACGGTCGTGTTGACCTTGGTGACGTAATAGGCGTCCCCATCGATGGTCGTCGGCTGGCTCCCTAATCCGATGGTGTGCGCATACGCGGAGCTCGTGGCATGAACCCCGTATATGATGCCGTTCGGACCGGAGGAAATGACATCTCCGTATATATAATTCCCGCCGCTACCGGTGACCGGGCCGCTCGAGAACACGTTGCCGATTATTTTCGAAGTGTTGTTCATGGAAAAGCCGCCATTTCCCGCCTGGATGCCGTAATGGAACGCGATGTTGGCATTGTCGAGCCCGACATCGGCTTGGACGATTTTCGTTGCCGTTGGATTTTGGTTATCCGGCACATATCCCGTTGCGGTGATCCGCTTGATGTTGGGGTCAATGTCCTGGACCGCTATAGTGAACATCCCGTTGCCGAGGGCCGTGTTGGCTTCTCCGGTGTAGGCAGGGTTCTGATTCAGTTGATACGTCGCTTCGTCAAACGCCCCCTCGGCGATCGCGAGTGCTTGCGCAGCGGCGACCGTCACCCGTTCAGCCCGTCCGTATGAAGTTAAATACCCCACGAGCGCGGTGGAAACGGTCATGAATATGCCGGCAAAAACGAGCGCGAGCAGCATGATTTGTCCTTTTGTGTATGCGGTCATGGCGAGAAATTACGCAGGTACAACTGCTCGCGCACACGGCTTTGCACCGTCTGCTCTTTGTATTGCGCGCGGGTTTGTATATCGGCTATGACATTCGTGACCTGTGAAAAATCAGCATCGTCATACGTGAAAGAAACGGCATCCAGTGTGCCGCTTAGGCGAGTGAGTCCGGACACGCGTACGCTCTGTGCATCTGCAAGCACAAGGCGGTAAAACTCGGTGGAAGATGCGTAAAATACGACATAATCTTTCGCGCTTTCCACAATGGCACCGGAACCATTGAACGCGGGAAGCGAAAGCACGAGAGTAGTCGAGCCGGACGCGTAGGACGTACCGGAGAAGGCGTGGGAAGCGAGCACCCGGTCCGCGGGAAGTACGGCCGCCTCCAGCGCGTTCAGCGCCGCGCCGGAGGAGCCGGCGGTCGCAATGAACGCCTGCTGGTATCCGTACATCGAATTGAAAACAAAAAACAAGTTTACCAGCGCCATCAGCACCACGACACTCACGCTCATGACGACGACCGCTTCGATAAGGGTGAATCCCTGTTTCATTTTAGTCCGGAATCCTCCGTTATGAGAGTCGTGAGCGACACTGTCCGGGTCACGAGGCCTGCTCCTCTCCACGAGACGCCCACGTCGACACGCTTGGTGTCGTCGTTGAAAGCCGTGCTGGTCAGGGACGAGGTGCTCGAAGCGAGCGAGGCGAGGAGTGTGTCCTCGAACGGGCCATCCGGCGGCAGCGCCGCATAACCGCCGGCGCGCAGCCGTTCGATCTCGCCGCGGACGATCTTCAGTGCCAGGTCCTGATCGCGCACTTCCCTGCCGTTAATGGGAATGCGTTCGAGCAGGACCGAAGTCGCCACTATCATCAGGCCTATGATGGCGGTAGCGACGGTTACTTCGATGAGAGAGAATCCTCGCGGCCGGGGCGACACCATACTAGATGGCCGAAGAGAGCGAATAAATCGGCGCGATCATCGATACGGCGAACACGCCAACGGCGCCGCCGATGAGGAGCATGAGGACGGGCTCGATAATGGTCGAGAGATCTTTTGTTTTCTCTGCAACATCCCCTTCGTAGAACTCCGCGATCTGCTTCAGCATCTCGGCCACCTTGCCGGTTTCCTCACCGACCGCGAGCATGTCGCTCATGAGGATCGGATACAGTCTGGCATGCTCGGCAAACGCCGCGGAGAGCAGTTCCCCTTTCTTCACATGTGCCTGGGCCTCCTCGACGACGTTGGCGAACGCTTCGGCATGTACGACCTCGCGGGTGATGGCAAGCGCCTGGAGCACCGGCACGCCCGCCGACAGGAGCGAGGAGAGTGTGCGGGAAGCGCGTGCGGCGTAGGTCTCACGTACGAGTTCGTTGAGGACGGGGATTGTGAGCGCTATCGCGAGCACGAGCCGCGCTCCTATCTTTGATCGGACGAATGCGACGGTTCCCAGAACGAGTGCAACAAGCGAAAGGAGCACGAGCGATATATGCGCCACCATGAAGTCCGAAAGGGCGACGATGATGCGCGTGGCAAGCGGTATCTGGACCCCGAGTGCCGTAAAGGTCTTGGTCAGGGTCGGTACGACATAAATAAGCATCAGGACGCTCACGACGACGATGGCCGTGATGACGATTGCCGGGTAGATCATCGCGCCTTTTATTTTTCGTACCAGCTCCTCCGATCGTTCCATCTGGAGGGCAACGACGGTAAGCGACTCGGCAAGAGAACCCGACTCCTCGCCCGCCTGCACCATCGCAATGAACACTTCCGGGAACACTTTCGGATATGCCGACAGCGCTTCGTGGAACGACGATCCTTTCTTAACCGATTCGGAGAGCCCGGCGGCGATCCTCTTTAGGTAGGTATTGCTCGACTGCCGTTCGATAATGGACAGGGCGCGCGAAACGGAGAGCCCGGCACCCAGCATGGCGGAGAGATTCTTCGCGGTGCGCACCACCTCCATGCGTTTTACCCCCGTTCCGATCGAAATGTTGAACCGAGAAAGCGCGCCAGGACTGAATCCCCGCTTCTCCGCGATTGCAACGACGAACCCTCCTTCGTTATGTATCTGGTGGTACACATCGAAGCGCGACGACGCCTCGACGACGCGTGTTTCATCCGGCGCGCCTTCTTTCCGTACCGTAATGCGGAACTTCATGGTTATTCGGTTATAGTACGGAGTACCTCCTCGATGCTCGTGATGCCGCGCGCCGCTTTGTAGAGACCGTCCTCGAGCATCGTGAGCATGCCTTCCTTCTTCGCCTGTGCTTCCAGCGCGTCACTGGTCCCCGAACGGAGGATGATTTCCCTGATGGCGGGCGAAACATCGAGCACTTCGTGAATGCCGATGCGGCTTTTGTAGCCGTCGGCGCATTCAGGCGAGGGCATCGGCCGATAAAATGGGAGCTCGTCGAGCGTCGTTCCCGCCTTAAGAAGTTTTTCGTCCTGGAGCGCCTTGAACGCGGCGGCGAATTCCGCGTCGCTCGCGATCTTCGCGCGTGTCGTTTTGTCCATCGCGTACTGCTCCTTCGTATCGCAGAGCTTACGCACAAGCCGTTGCCCGATGATGACGCGGACGGTAGAGACGAGCAGGAAAGGCTCAACGCCCATGTCAATGAGACGCGGAATGGCGCCTGCGGCGCTATTGGTATGGATAGTCGAGAGTACGAGATGGCCGGTCAGCGCGGCGTTGATCGCCAATGATGCCGTTTCGCCGTCGCGTATCTCGCCGACCATGATGATGTCCGGGTCCTGGCGCACAAGCGAACGGAGCCCGTTGGCGAAGGTGAATCCTATCTGGGGATTCACCTGGGTCTGATTTACGCGCTTCATCTGGTATTCGATCGGGTCTTCGACGGTCGAGATGTTCACGTCCGGCTGGTTGAGGATGTCGAGCATGGTGTACAACGTCGTCGTCTTGCCGCTGCCGGTCGGGCCCGAAATGAGGATGATGCCGGTGGTCTGCTTGAGTGCGCGGTGGATACGCTCCATATTCTCGCCATGCAGGCCGAGAACCTCGAGAGTGAATCCCTCGCCGGTTTCCCGCAAAAGGCGCATAACCGTTTTCTCGCCGAAGAACGTCGGCAGGATCGAGACGCGGAAGGAGACCTTGTCGGCTTCGGTCTCCATCTTGAACCGGCCGTCCTGCGGGAGGCGCTTTTCGTCGAGTTTCAGGTTGGAGAGCACTTTGATGCGCGCGACGATGCCCGCCGCCGCGTTCTTCGGCAAGGTCATTGCGTCGTGGAGTATGCCGTCGATGCGGTAACGCACCAGCACCTCCTTTTCCATCGGTTCGATGTGGATGTCCGAAGCCCCCTGCACGATCGCATGCCGCAAAAGAGTGTCGACGATGCGCACGATCGGCAGGTCCTCGGCCATCTTCTTCAGTTCGTCGCCCGAGAGGTCCTTTCCTCCCTCCGCGACGACGCGTATTTTCTCCGCTTCGGTCGAAATGATGTCGCCGAATTCGTCCTTCAGCGATTTTTGGTATTGCAGGAGCGCGTGTTTGATGCTGTCGGCGTCAGTGAGCCGCGGCAGTATCTTCAGTCCCGTTTTTTTCCGGACCGAGTCGATGGATACAAGGTCTCCAACGTCGAGCATCACGACTTCGAGAGCGTCCCCTTCTTTTCTGTAGGCGATGATATTGTGCGTGCGTGCGATGGGTTCTGGAATGAGCGCGAGAACGTCGGCCGGGATACGATGCTCTTTCAAGTTCACGAACGGAATGCCGAGGACGTATGCCTGAATGCGCCGAAGGGCGTCGCTGGTCAAGGAGCCACGCGATACGAGAATGTCGCCCAGCGACTGACCGCGTTCTTTCGCCTCCGCCGCCGCAGCCTCGATATCTTTTTTGGCGATAAGGCCAGAATCGGTGATGAACTCCTTGAGCTCTCCCTCTGAAACGTGCATATATGAAGAAGTATAGCGCCTCCTGCCCATGTCCGGACGCTCTTTTCACACGCTATTGACGCACAAGGCGTATTTGGTACACTTGTCGGTATCTGAAATGCCCCTACGGGGCTTTCTTTATAAAAGTGCGACATACATATTCCATATGATCGATCTCAAAACCATCAATGCAGTGCTCGGAGAATTCGAAGACCGCGGCATCAGCCGCGCGACGATGCTCGACGCAATCGAGAGCGCGATGGCGACCGCGTACAAGCGCGAATACGGCAAGCGCGGGCAGGTGATACGCGCAAAGCTCGACCTCAACACAGGCACCATCGCCTTTGAACAGGTAAAAACGGTCGTTGACGAAACGAGCGTACGCTTTCCGTCGCCCGATGAAGCACCGGTGCGCCCACACTCGTTCCATGGCGAAGATGAGCATCTTGCGGAGGGCGAATTGCCGCGGTTTGATCCCGAAAAGCACATCCTCCTTGAGGACGCGAAGCGCATGAAGCGCGGTGTCTCCGTCGGCGAAGAGATAAGCTTCCCGCTCGAGCCGCAGGACGACTTCGGCCGCATCGCCGCGCAGACGGCAAAGCAGGTGGTCATCCAGAAGGTGCGCGAAGCCGAAAAACTCTCCATGATGGAGGAGTTCGGCGAGAAAAAAGGCCAGATAGTGAGCGGCATCGTCCAGCGCATGGAGCGCGGTGCGATATTTGTCGACCTCGGGCGCACCACCGGCATTATTCCCTACGAGGAACAGATACCGGGCGAGCGCTACCGCATGGGCGAGCGCATACGCGCGTATCTCTACGCGGTGGACGAGGGCTTCCGCGGCGTCTACCTGCGTCTTTCGCGGGCACATCCGAAGTTCGTCGTGAAGCTATTCGAGCTTGAGGCGCCGGAACTTGCCGCCGGTTCGATCGAGGTGAAGGCGCTCGCGCGCGAGCCGGGGAGCCGCACCAAAATAGCGCTCGCGTCCTTGGACCCGCATGTCGACCCGGTTGGCTCCCTCGTCGGTCAGAGGGGCGTCCGTGTCTCGACCGTGATGAGCGAGCTTGGCGGCGAGCGCATCGACATCATCGAGTGGAGCGACAACATGAAGGAGTTCGTAAAAGAAGCGCTTTCTCCCGCGACTCCGCTTACGGTCGAGCTTGACGAAGCGAACCATCGCGCCACGGTCACCGTTGCCGAGGACGAACAGTCGCTCGCCATCGGCCGCGGCGGCCAGAACGTTCGGCTCGCGGCCAAACTCACTGGATGGAACATTGACATCGTATCGGCAGGAGGCACCGAAGTCGCCGAATCCGACGGCGAGACCGTTGCCGTCGCGGAGGTCGATGCTGACCCCGCCGAGGCGGCCGGCGTGATGCCGACCGAGAGCGTCGAGATCGTCACCGATGATACGAAGGAGACGACCGTGCTGCCCGCCGAAGAGGAGTTGGCGATACTCCCGGCGAGCGATGAAAGCGCGGCTGACAAAGCGGAAGACAGAGACATCGCGAAAGACGAATGAGGTATAATCGACGGATATGAACTTACTGCACGACATCGATCCGGGAACGAAGGAAGCGATGAACGTCATCATCGAGATCCCGAAGGATTCGCACAACAAGTACGAGATAGACAAGAAAACCGGTCTCATCAAGCTCGACCGCGCGAATTATTCTTCGGCGGCGTATCCGTTTGACTATGGCTTCGTGCCTCAAACGCTCTGGGACGACGGCGATGCGCTTGACGTGATCGTGCTTACCACCTACCCGCTTGATGTCGGTGTTCTGGTCGTCGCCCGCCCCGTCGGCATTCTCCATATGGTGGATAACGGCGATGCCGACGAAAAGATAATCGCGGTACCGGTCGAGGACAAGCGCTGGGACGACGTGCAGGATATCAACGACGTAAATCAGCACCAGCTCAAAGAATTCGTTCATTTCTTTGAGACGTACAAGCAGCTCAAGGGAAAGCCGGTGTCGGTGAAAATCGACGGATACGAGGACGGCGCGAAGGCGATGGAGGCCTTCGAGCGCGCATGCAGGCTGTATAGCGACAAAAAATAACATGGAGAACAAAACATTTATTCCACGTGATGAACCAGTACGGGAAACCATCCCGACAATGCCGGAATCCTCGGTACCACCGAGCGCCCCGTTCCCCGGGACGCCGTCACCGAAAGCGCAGTCCTGGGGCGTCGTCATTTCGATCATCATCATCATGCTTATGATCATCGTCGGCGCCTTCTACGCTTGGGGCAAGCGGATCGCTCAAGAACGCGCGCTCATCGCGCCTACGGCCGACCAATAATCTTTGAAACAAAACCTCCCCCTCGTCTGCCGCGAACAAACAATTAAGAATATATTTGTTACTCAGATCACGTGATGGTATAATGTAAGCATCATGTATAAAAGCAACCAGCCGCGCGCATCTATGCTCGTTCCGATGGTCATCGAAAAGAGCCAGTTCGGTGAGCGCGCGTACGACATTTACTCGCGTCTTCTCAAGGAGCGTATCGTTTTTCTTGGCGGTCCGATCGACGACGACGTCGCTAATCTCGTCATTGCCCAACTCCTCTTCCTCGAGGCGGAGGACCCGAAAAAGGACATTTCGCTCTACATAAACTCTCCGGGCGGCTCGGTCACCGCGACGTTGGCCATGGTCGATACCATGAATCATGTGAAGCCCTCGGTCTCCACTGTCTGCGTCGGCATGGCGGCATCCGGCGCGGCGATCCTGCTTTCCGCCGGCGCAAAAGGCAAGCGCTTCGCGCTTCCGAACGCGGAAGTGATGATCCATCAACCGCACGGCGGCGCCGAGGGCCAGGCGACCGACATCGAGATCACCGCAAAACAGATCATTAAGTTGCGCGAACGGCTGAATCACATTCTCGCGAAAAATACCGGCCAATCATTCGAGAAGATCGAGAAGGATGTGGAGCGCGATTTCTTCATGACTGCAGAGGAAGCGAAGAAATACGGTCTTGTTGACCAGGTCTATAAATGATATCGAGAGAAAAACGGACGGAGGTTCCCAGTGGGACCCTCCGTCCGTTTTTTATGACACGTTAGTTCCTGTGCGGCAATAGCATGCGGTGTGGTATCTTTACCTGACGCTGACCGACCGTACGCTGTCCCGGGAGACCCTCCGTATTTCCTTTTACTTGAACGAGACCCGCCTTCGGGGCGGATAACTATGACGGGCGTATGTCACTCAAAATCATACTGATCATGCTCGCGCTTTCCGGCGTGGGCGGCATCGTGCTCGGCTACGTGCTTCGCGTTCTTATCGGGCTCGCTCAGCGCGGCTCGATCGAGCTCGAAATAAAACAGAAAATGCTCCAGGCGAAGGAGCAGGCAGCGAAGATAATCGCCGATGCGGAATTCCGCGGAGAGGTCGTCGAGACCGAACGCCTCGCACCCGTTGAAGAACGCGAAGAAAAAGTCGCTGCACGGGAAGAGCGCGTCGCCTCGCGGGAGGAATTTCTCGATTCCCGCCAAAGGGACCTCGACGAAAAGGAAGTCGAAGTACGCGCGCGCGAACAACAAGCCGTGCATGCGAGAGCCGCGGCAGAAAAACTGACAGCCGAGCGGTCCAAGGAACTCGCGAAGGTTGCCAACCTGTCGGAGGACAAAGCGCGTGAAGAGTTATTTTCCCAGATCGAGCGCGCCTACGAAGAGGCGATCCTTTTGCGTCTCCAGAAGCTCGAGGCGCACGGCCGGGAGCGCCTCGAGGACAAGGCGCGCGCCATTCTGACGTCCACCATTCATCGCCTCGGGAACGCGGTCAATGCTGAAGTGATGTCTCTCTCGGTGGCGCTCCCCTCGGAAGAACTCAAGGGGAAGATCATAGGCAAAGAAGGACGCAACATCAAAGCGTTCGAGCGCGCGACCGGGGTGGACGTCATCATTGACGATTCGCCGGAGAAGATAACGCTTTCCTCGTTCGATCCGCTCCGTCGCGCGGTCGCAAAGATCGCGCTTGAGAAGCTCATCGCCGATGGCCGTATCCAACCCGCGAAAATAGAGGAAACCGTGGAAAAAACGCGCGCCGAGGTGGCCGAGATCGTGAAGCAGAAAGGTGAAGCCGCTGCGTACGAGGCCGGCGTCATCGGGCTCGACCCGAAGCTCACCGCGCTTTTGGGTCGTCTCCATTTCCGCACGAGCTATGGGCAGAACGTACTCACGCACTCCATCGAGATGGCGCATATCGCCGGCATGCTCGCGGGAGAGCTCGGTGCGGACGCGGCCGTGGCGCGCACGGGCGCCCTCCTCCATGACATCGGGAAAGCTGTTGACCATGAAGTGCAGGGCACCCACGTAGAGATCGGACGTCGCATCCTGGAAAAATTCGGTATTGACCAGCGCATCATACAGGCAATGCAGTCGCACCACGAAGAGCATCCCTACGAGACGCCCGAAGCGGTCATTGTCCAGGTCGCCGACGCGATATCGGGCGGTCGCCCGGGCGCCCGCCGCGACACCGTTGACCGCTATCTGGAACGCCTCGGCGATCTGGAGCGCCTCGCCAGCACTTTCCCCGGTGTCGAGAAGGTGTACGCCATCGCGGCAGGGCGCGAAATACGCATCTTCGTGAATCCCGGCAAGGTTTCCGACCTGGCTATGCACGCCCTGGCCCGGGACATCGCGAAGCGCATACAGGAAGAATTGAAATATCCGGGCGAAATCAAGGTCAATATCATCCGGGAGAACCGGGTCGTCGAGTTTGCCCGCTGATTTCGCATTATCCACGCCCCTCTGGCAAGGGGATTGCGCAAAATGGCGCATTTCCTATACTTTCCCCCATACCCTCCTTCGCCTCGCCCGGAGCTCGGCTTCGGCAGGGCACGGCCCACCGACCGGGCATAGGCAGGGTTGTTTACTAGGTAAAACTATATTCATGAATAAAGCAGACATTGTCGACAAGGTGCACGGCGTCCTGGGCACGACGAAAGCGGACGCCGAACGCGCCGTCGAGTGCATGATCGATTCCATCGTTTCCGGCCTCAAATCCGGCAATGAAGTATCGATCGCCGGCCTCGGCATCTTCGCGACGAAGGCGCGTCCCGCGCGCCAGGGCCGCAATCCTCGCACCGGCGAGACGATTCACATCGCAGCGAGCCGCACCGCGAAATTCCGCACCGCCAAAGCGCTTAAAGACGCCGTCAAATAATAGGCAGGAAGCAGAAGACAGTATGCAGAAAAGAACGCGGCGCCTCTGGGCGCCGCGTTCTTTTTGATATTCGAAGATTATGGATTATTTCGGTCTTCGTTCGCGCGCTTTTCTGCGAGTTCCTCCGGCGTCATCACAACAAGCGATTCCGGATCTACGAGAGGCTTCTTTGTCTCTTGCTCTTTCTCCTCTCCGCTTTTCGAGAAGAGCTTTTCAAATGGATTCATCAGGGCATCGTTAATGGCTATAACCTAATGGTAGAGCACTAGGCCCGCCTGTCAACCGAGGCCGAGGCGAGGTACTTCTTTTTCTCAGTTTTTCTGGGGAAATAATTCCCCATACACCTCCTGCGGCCGCGCTTTCGTAGACAGCGCCTTGATGGTTTCATGGAGCGCCAGATAGGCAGTGACAGCGAGCGGGTCGCGCGTAACCATCGCCTTCTTTTTTGCTCGATCGGTGATTAAGACCATTGTGCCGTCAGAAATAATTTCTAGATTTTCTAACTCTGGAGTATCGGCGGTGATATGCAGTATGGTTGGTCGCCGCAGATGAGATAAAAGCTCCTCTTTTGCCACCCGCTTTATCAGTTCAACGCCTCTCGTTGTCAGAATCCCGTCGACAATAATCTGTCGTAGTCGTTGGCGATGGTGAACAGGTTTGTATGTGGTTCCTCTCGATATCTCTTCCGTAAGCACGCGCACCGCCTCTGCACCCTGAATACCCCAAAGCTTCTGGGACGGGCTTCTTGTGAGCATTTCATACGCGCGTTCGATCGGGATTTCCATAGAACCGGTCCCCGCTTCTAACGGCTCCAAGATCCAGGTATAAATTCTGCCGGTTCGGTCTTGCCGCACCAGTCCTCTCTTTTCTAATCGCCTCAAATTATAAAGCAATGTGAGCCGCTTCTTATCCAATCGCTCTTCAAGTTCCCGCATCGATGCGGGCTTTCTCGATGCATACAACGCTTTCAGCAGTGACACCTGTGTCTTATTAAACCCTCCCCTTCTAAGCTCTATGTTAAAAATATTTGACATATAATATCTTACAACTATGGCTTAGTTGCTGGGGAAAAGCAACTGCACAGAAGAGGATAGTAAATCACCCTTGCAGAATTTGATACTGATTGCAGATGTTCCTCTGCAGGGCCTTCACAAGGAGAATGCCATGAAAGTAAGACAGATTTCACCAGAGTGCGGCATAGGGATGTGCCCCACGGTGTTTCAGATATCGCCTGATTGCGGCCTCGGAGCCTGCGCGACAGTTTTCGAAGCCGAGGGCGACCTGATCATCGTCGGTACCGTCCTCACGGCGGAAGAGCTTGGGGCGGTCGCGCACAAGGTCAAATCAGGGGAAGAAATGGCGGTGCGCGTCCCCAAATCGCTCATCGCTGGCCTCAAGATCTGATTCTCGCTTACCTAGGCCGCACGAATCATGCGGCCTTTTTTGTGGAGAAGCTAATGTCAGTTGTACATAGGCATTTCTACCAAACGTCCGAGTGGATAGCATTGGGCTGCGTCGGGACTGCCATCATGCTTGAGTACATTTTCCCCCTGCCAAAGATGCCACAGTGGTACCTACCGAATGCAGGAATTGGGCTCGTTCTAGGTGCAGTAGCCATTCTCTGTTGGTGCCAGATTCTCTTTCAAAGGTCAGGACAATCCACCAAGCCAAGACGCCCAACAACGAAACTCATTACTTGGGGACCATATCGATATTCGCGCAATCCCATCTATGTGGCGCTCGTTACGCTGATATTCGGCGTCGGACTTATGGGCGGATGGCTCTGGGTCGATGGGTCTGCAATAGTGACAGCTTTCTTTGTCCGCGAGCTACTGATTCTTCCAGAAGAAGAGTATTTAGAAAAGGTATTCAATGGAGAGTATATTGAGTACAAAAAGAAGGTAAGGCGTTGGATATAATCGATTAACCGATCGCTTCGCGACCCATGCGAAGCGATTTTCTTATGGTCTCAAGTACTTCTTTTTCTGTAATTTGTCGGGGAGATACGACCCTTCGTCGTATTTCTCATAACCCTTACCATAATCAAGCCATTTCATCAGCTTCGTAACCGGATTGCGGAGCTTTTTTGGAACGGGCAGATTGCCGTATTCGCGCACGTCCGCCTGCGCCGCGCGGAGCGCATCATACGCGGAGCGGTTCTTCTTCGCGCCCGCGAGATACGCAACGCCGTGGGCAAGATTGATGGCACACTCCGGGTACCCGATGGTCTCGCACGCGCGGAATACCGCGTTCGCGACCACCAGCGCCGTCGGCTGGGCAAGCCCTATGTCTTCCGAAGCGAAGACCACCATTCTCCGTGCGATGAAGAGCGGGTCCTCTCCCGCATCCACCATCCGAGCAAGGTAGTAGAGCGCCGCGTCCGCCTGCGAAGCACGCATGCTCTTAATGAACGCGCTAATAGTGTCGTAATGTTCCTCGCCTTTCTTGTCGTAGCGCAGACGGGGCGATTCAAGCGCCCTACCAAGCGTGTCGGCGGTAATTGCGCCATACAAACTCTGCGCACCCTCCATCATGCCGAGCGCCTTGCGTGCATCCCCGTTCGCGTAGCCGAGAAGCCAATCAAAGGCGTCCTTCCCCACTTTCAATTTCGTGCTTTTAACGATGGCGCGAAGCGCCTCTTCGGAGAGCGGTTCCAAAACGAACACACGGCAGCGCGACAGAAGTGGCGCGATGACTTCAAACGAAGGATTCTCGGTCGTCGCGCCGATGAGCGTCAACTCCCCGCTTTCGACGTAGGGCAGGAGGAAATCCTGCTGGCTCTTGTTGAACCGGTGTATCTCGTCCAAGAATAAAACTTTCGGTTTTTCGCTCAGCGACGCCGATTGCGCAACGGCTTTCGAAGCCCGCTTCGCTGGCGAGGGAGAGCCGACTATTTTCTTTATGTCCTCTTTCCCCGCCGATACGGCAGACAGTTCAAATAATTCCGCATCCAGCGCGCGGGCGTAGATACGCGCTATGGTCGTCTTGCCGGACCCCGGCGGCCCCCAAAGGATGAACGAAAACAGATGCTTTTTCTCTGCCGCGACCCGGATGGGTTTACCTTTTCCTACGAGGTGCTCCTGTCCAACGACGTCATTGAGCGTCTGCGGCCGTATGCGCGCGGCAAGAGGTTCCATGTGCGGGATACCGGAATCGAACCGGTGCTATCAGTTTGGAAAACTGATGTTCTACCATTAAACTAATCCCGCTTGATGCGAGAATACCATTTTTGGGATAGCGTATGAATATGCTGCGCTTTTTGCCGTATGTCGGCGCTCTTGCCGTTCTTGCACTTGTCGCTCTTGCCATCTCCTTCTCAAGCGGCGCATCGGCGCGGTATTCCCCCTCCGCCACCACCCCACATGCCTCCTCGACGCTTTCCGTGTTGCCCTCTTTCGTTTTCCCGGCTCTTACCTTCCCCTCTCTGGAACCACGGACATCGGCAGCGACCGTCTCAGCGTCTCGCGCCAGCCCATCCGCGCCTTTGGTGCTCGCTCCCGCTGAAAACCCGGCTGCGGCGGCATCTTCTTCGCCAGCGCTTCCTGCACATACGCCACTCATTTCCTCCGGGGCGGCGCTGCGTAAGGCGCTGGTAAATATCATCTGTCGCGTTCCAGCAAATGTCGGTCTGCTCTCGATAACGGGAAGCGGCGTCATGGTACACCCGAAAGGCATCATCCTTACCAATGCCCACATCGGGCAATATTTTCTTTTCGCCGACCGCGGTATTTCCTGCGTCGTCCGCACCGGCGGTCCGGCCGTCAGTGCCTACAAGGCCTCCCTCCTCTATCTCTCGCCGGCATGGATTCAAGCGAATTCAAGCGTGCTTACCGAGGCGAATCCAAAAGGGACCGGACAGTACGACTTCGCCCTCCTCGCCGTCACCGGAAGCGCGACCGCCAAAGCGCTCCCCGCCTCGTATCCGTACGTGCCGCTCGCGGCGCAGCCGCCAAATACTGGAACTCCAGTCGCCATCGCTTCATATGGCGCGCAATTTCTCGGTCCCGAGCAGATAGAATCCGCCCTCTTCCCCACCGTTGTCTTCGGCTCGGTGAAGGACATCTACACGTTCGGCGACGATACGATCGACGTGCTCGCGCTCGGCGGTTCGGCAGCGGCACAGGAAGGTTCTTCCGGCGGCGGCGTGGTGGAGGCAGATGGGGAACTTGTCGGCATCATCACCACGAGCACCCTGCAAGATGATACCGGCGCGCGCTCCCTCCATGCCATTACGGCGTCCTATATCAGGACCGAATACGCAAATGAAACGGGAAAAACGTTGAGCGCTCTGCTTGCGAAGTCGCTCGCAAGCGCTGTCGCTGATTTCTCTCTGACGCTTCCCGCGCTTGAGGCCATTCTCGTCGCTCATTTGCCCTAGAGTGCCGGTCAAGTTCTCTGTCGGGGCGCCGAGATTTGAACTCGGACTACAACCTCCCAAAGGTCGCGTGCTACCGTTACACTACGCCCCGTTGCTTCGCACTTTAGCACCTCACACGATTTGCGGCAGGTAACTGACTCGTGCCATCCCATCCCGGCGCCGGAGCCACACGAGGCAGCCATCCACCTGCCACTCCCCTTCCCAATTCTTTTCAAGGACATACCACTCGCCTGTGCGCGCGACTTTCCGTACCTTCGCCTCATGCAGATTGAGCGACGGATCATACTCGTCCTCGGAACTTTTTTCGTCGCGGAATTCGTCAGTGAGTATGGTCTTTACTTCGACAAAATGTAAGGTATTTTCCCTCTTCGCCACGAGGTCAAGTTCGCCGGTTTTGCGCGTCACATTTCGGTCCTGGATGGAAAACCCGTGCCGCCGTAGATACTCGCACGCTACGTTTTCGCCAAGCATGCCGACCTCCTTGCGTGTGTAGGACGAGATATCCATGCCCTTTATAAATATGGCTTATTCATTAAGTATTTCATGGACGGATGGGAAAGTCCCATGTCCTTTATCCACAGTATGCACAGCTTTATCCACTTCAACACAAAACAAAAATATACGCAAAAATGACTATTTATTTGAGCGATTCTCCCAATCACCGCACAAAACCTCGTACGCTCGCTTGTGTGCGGGCTCGTCCACGATGTTCGAACCCGATACATCAATCGGGACCTCAAATTGCTCGAGTTAATTGACTCGATACAGAAGATAGAAAAAAATGCATTCGAACCCTCTTAGGGAAGTTGCTTGACGGTTAGCGTTCGTTTGTTACTGTCATCGCAGTTCTTTGATACGTTCAATTTAGGGTTTGCTGTAGCAGAGAGCGGCTTATTCACTTGGCCATTCCCTGCTATGGCAAACCTTCGATCTGAAGGAGTCCGCTGGCACCCAGCAAAAGGATGATGACGATGCTTGCACGAAAAACTGCATTGATCACGTCTCGAGATCCAAAGGGCCGACAGGCAGTATCTATCTTCGAAGCCGCATACAACCATTTAAACCTGAACGAGGGAGAAGCGCAGGTTCTGAACGAGCGCGGCAACAAGCTCAAACAAGGCATTGAACACCTGATTCACATCATCGTTATGGAACAGGCGCCAAGGGTGAAGGAAAGATGGCGTGTCCGATACCCTCACTCACCTCACGTGGCAGAAGTCGAGATCAAGGAAATCTCCGCGAAGGTTGTTCGGGTGAAAGAGTGTGGCTTCGGGCCCTTCTACACCTTCAAGATCACCGAGATTGAATTCCTGGAACTGTGCGCTTGGTAACTTGGCCCCACCGCTCAAACAGACCCGCGTTTGTTCGAGCGGTTTCTGTTTCCCTACAAAATACATTGCCGATACAGAGTATTTTTCGTCTAGGTGTGAAACGTGCCACTCAAGCACGTTTTCTGTCCGGGTGCGGGTAGCGAGAATCGAACTCGCGTCAACTGATTGGCAACCAGTTGTTCTACCACTGAACCATACCCGCGCCGCAGCATGATACCACGCCACTGCTCTGTGTTTCTAGTGCCCCGACCAGGAATCGAACCCAGAATTCGACGTCCGAAGCGTCGCGTGATATCCGTTTCACCATCGGGGCCTGCCTCGCCGGCAAGGCGGGCGCGCCTGTAATACTACGGTACTATGCTAGGATTTGGAAATGCAGTACCGCATTCCGAAAGAGGTTTCAGAAATTTCCAAACGGCTCAAAGAGGACGGCTATGAGGCATATCTCGTCGGCGGGTGTGTCCGCGACCTCATCATCGGCCTGGAACCTAAGGATTGGGACATCACCACAAGCGCTACCCCAGAGCAGATCCAGACCGTATTTCCGGATTCTTTTTACGAAAACGACTACGGGACCGTGGGGATAAAAAGCGGCTCCGAAGACAGCAGACTCGCCATCGTGGAAGTGACCCCGTATCGCGTCGAATCCGGCTATTCTGACAAACGTCGGCCAGATACCGTTCGATTCGGAACTTCCCTGCTTGAGGATCTTGCTCGCCGGGACTTTACGGTCAATGCCATTGCCCTCGATGTCTCTCAAGGACAACTCGTTGACCCCTATGGCGGTCAAAAGGACATAAAGGACAAACTTATCCGCGCCGTCGGCAATGCATCGGACCGCTTCGACGAAGATGCGCTCCGCATGCTCCGTGCGGTTCGCTTGGTCGCGGAACTTGGCTTCGGCATAGACGGCGATACGGCAGCCGCAATAAGCAAAAATAGCAAGCATTTAGGCCGTATTTCTAAAGAAAGGATACGCGATGAATTCGTGCGGATACTCAATTCGAGGCGGCCTATGGACGCGCTCGTGCTCGCCAACCAGCTCGGCATCCTCGCATTCATCGTACCCGACCTCGTGCGAGGGATCGGAGTGGAACAGAATCAGGCACACTCGTACGATGTTTTTGAACATAACCTCCGCACGATGCAGCACGCGGCCGATAAGGAATGGAGTTTTGACATCCGCCTTGCTGGCCTTTATCACGATATCGCTAAACCGGAAACACGGCGTTGGTCGGAAGAAAAGAACGATTGGACCTTCCATGGGCACGATGTAGTCGGTTCACGTGTAACGAGAAAAGCGCTCGATAACTTCCATTTTTCACGCGAAACTGGAGAAAAGGTGGTAAAGCTTGTCCGTTGGCATATGTTTTTCTCCGATCCCGAACAAATTACCCTCTCTGCCGTACGCCGGATGATAAAGAACGTCGGGGAAGAGAACATCTGGGACCTGCTTAATCTCCGAATATGCGACAGGATAGGGACTGGAAGGCCAAAGGAACAGCCGTTCCGTTTCCGCAAGTACAAAGCAATGGTAGACCAGGCGTTACGGGATCCTATTTCCGTGGCTATGCTAAAGACAGATGGAGCCAGAATAATGCAGAAGTTCCACGTGAACCCCGGTCCGGTCATTGGGTATACGCTTCACGCGCTCCTTGAAGAGGTTCTTGATGATTCGGCCAAGAACACCGAGAAGTATTTGGATAAAAGAACCGAAGAACTACTCAAACTGCCAGAAAACGAATTAAAAAAGCTCGGGGAAGCAGGGAAGGAACGTCGGGAAGCGGCAGAAGATGAGGAAATACAACGCATAATGGAGAAACATCACGTGTGCTAACACATGAGCCTTCGATTGGTTAATCCCGAGGTAATCCAAATAGTATGTGAAATCTGATTCACGCGAAACAGATATGGGAACAAAAAAGCCGCTCAAGGTGGCCGAGGCGTAAAAGGAGCAGGGGCGTAAATGGTGCCTCAAGGCCGGAGAATGTAGAGCGGCTTTTAGTTTGAAGGAGCGCTTTCACGTGGAATACCATGCCGAAGGGCTTGTGTCGCGGATCGCCGCGGAGCGTTGGCAGGCACCTCATTTAGCGCTTTGATAGAAAGAACTGGGAAGGAACTCCCCGGTGCGCCAAGCAGAACCCGGCGTACCCTGGAGTAAATGTATTCCTAGTAAAGGACATTGTAAAGGACACATCTGTGGATAGTGTCCTTTAGTATCAACCCTGCAGGTTCGGTGTTAAAATTAGTGTGGAAGTGCAGGGCAGATAATAGCCGACGAGAGCGACGTTGATGACGGCCTTCGTCGCATTTCTCCAGACCGTCTACGGGGCTTCCCATAGGACCAGGTGAACTCGCTGACGACTTCCTGGTTCCCGAAGGGCAGCAACGATTAACGAGATGGTGGCCAGTCGTCAGGGTTTGCCATCATTGAGGCCCCACGCGGGGCCTTTCTTTTTAATTTTAATTCGATGAAACGGGGCAGTAGTCCTATGTCGCGAGGGTAATCGCGACCGGACAATGATCGGAGCCGTAAATATCTGGGTAGATGTCGGCTTTTTTGACGCGCTTTACGAACTCGTTCACGACGAAGAAATAATCAATGCGCCAGCCAACGTTGCGGTCGCGCGCACGAGTGAATAGATCCCAATAGGTATATGCCTCGCGCCTGGCGGGGAAGAAGTGGCGATATATATCCACGTACCCGGCACTGATAACTTCGTCTATCCAGGCGCGCTCCTCGGGCAAAAATCCGGTATTCTCCTCGTTTTCTTTCGGCCGCGCGAGGTCTATCTCTTCGTGAGCGGTGTTCAAATCGCCGCAGAAAATGACCGGTTTCTGCTTGCGTAATGTCTCGGCGAATGTGAGGAATGCGTCGTAAAAACGCAACTTGTAATCAAGCCGTTCAGGACCCTGCCCGGCATTAGGGAAATAGACGTTTAAAAGCCAGAAGTCCTCATATTCGGCCCCAATAAAGCGCCCTTCCTGGTCGAATTCTTTTATGCCCATGCCGTAGATGACCGAGAGCGGCTCAATTTTTGAGTAGAGAGCGACGCCGCTGTAGCCCTTCTTGATCTGACAGGAGGAAAAAAACGCCGAATAGCCGACAGGGGAGAGCAGCGCTTCAGGAAGCTGCTCCGGTGCGGCTTTTGTCTCCTGTAGGCAGAAAATATCCGGTTTCGTACCCACCAGAAACGATTCCCAGTAACCATTCTTCGCAAGCGACCGCAGCCCGTTGACATTCCACGAGACGATGCGGATGGAGCTCATTTTGTCCCATTTTATCATGTATGCTTTCTATGGCCGCTCTTTACGTCGTACGTTGTGCACCGAACGGATGGAGCCAAGGGAGGGCGCATGAGTGCCGTCATTCATCGAGTGTTGCTCGCTGATCTCAAGGGTTTGGCCGAAATTTGGGAAATCCCCAACGGAAACCTCGGACTCGAAATTAACGCCGAAGGGAATCTCGTTCCGAGACTCATTGACGAGGAAGACGGTGTCGCGAGTTTGTCCCAGATGCTGGAAGTCGCCGAAAGGGATTTCCCAGATAATGATATTTTGGATCTCGTCGTACAGATCTACGAGTCACGCGGCGGGAACCGGATGAAACTTTCGACGGTGAACTACATCTGTTCCGCGGAAGGCAGAGCCTGCAAGTCCCGTTGGTGGACGTTCACCGATGACTACAAGAACCGTATGCATTGAGCTCAGAGAGGCCCTTCGGGGCCTCTTCTCGTTATCTGACATGCTGTTTTCTTGGGAGCCCAGTGGACGACCCCTGCCACGGCATCGGAATACTTGGCCACGGGGCAGGTTTCGCTCCGGCCTTAGTTACGGGATTTCCCGTGGTATTTGCGGTGAATTTCTCTCAAATGACTATCGGTGATGTGCGTATAAATTTGGGTCGTATTGATGGAGGCGTGGCCGAGGAGCTGTTGGACGGAGCGGATGTCGGCACCATTGTTGAGTAAGTCGGTAGCGAAGACGTGACGGAGCACGTGTGGGGTTACTCTTTTTGTAATACCGGCTTTGGCAGCGCATTTTTTGATAATTCGCTCGACGGAGCGGGGCGTGAGCCGCGCCGGAATGATCTTTCCGACGGGGACATTCACAAAAAGCGCCTCCGCCATGTCCTTGCGTGCCCTGAGGTACGCGGAAACGGCATTCTTGGCGACGGGGGAGAGAAAGACGACCCTGACTTTGTCTCCCTTGCCGCGCACCGAAAGGGAATCCTGAGTGATATCTATGTCCGAATCAAGCGCGCAGAGCTCGGAAACGCGCAGTCCGGTGGAGAAAAGGAGCTCGAGTATGGCGGCATCGCGCAGACCCTTCTCCCCGGAACCACGGGCGGCCTGCATAAGTCGTCCGAGCTCTGTGGGAGTGATGAGGTCAAGTTCACGTTCGGGAAGCTTGGCGAGTTCGATGCGTTCGGGAGAGATGCATTCGATGCCCTGCTTACGCAGGAATTTCAAGAATGCGCGGAGAGCAATCATATAGTAATTTTGGGTACGCCGCTTCATTGAATCGGCATTTGTCCCCTTCTGACGATTGAGCCACAGGCGGAAGTCGCGAATATTTTTTTCGCTGATGTCACCTACCTTTCGTATCTCCATCCGGGAGAAGTAACGGGTAAGGTAGTGATCATAATTTTCGACCGTTTTCACCGCGCGTCCGCGCTCTATCTCTATGTATTCCAGAAATTGTCGTTTTGCGGCCTCTGCTTCCATGTAATTACTTTAACACCCAACGTCGCACATTATTTTTCTAAGCGGTGCCCGGCACCATGTGACTCTTGCAATTTCGTGCTGGGCGTGGTAGGATGAGGCGTCTATGCTTACCACTAAGAAAAAGACGGCGGCTATCAAGAATGCCGCCCGGCACGACACGGACACCGGCTCGGCGGACGTGCAAGTCGCGCTCCTTTCGAAACAGATCGATGACCTGGCGAGACATCTCAAGAAAAATCCGAAAGATTTTCATTCTCGCCGCGGACTTCTGCAGATGGTGGCCGATCGTCGCTCTCATTTGCGCTACCTTGAGACTTCCAACAAACGCCGCTACAACGCTCTTGTCAAGAAACTCGGGCTCAAGAAGTAGCCACGAGGGTTTAGTGCTACACTGGTACGTGTGCGATTTATTTGTATAAGCATTTTTTAGGGCTATACCCTAGCAACTCGTAATTTATTTTTATGGCAGTTATCAAACATCCAGCTCAGCGTGTCGGCGTATTCATTGACACGCAAAATCTCTATCACAGCGCCAAACACCTCTACAAAGCGCGCGTGAACTTCGGTAATATCCTGGAGGAAGCAGTCGGAGGCCGCATTCTCGTGCGTGCCATCGCCTACGTCATTAAGACGGAGAGCGGCGAAGAGAAGGGCTTCTTCGAAGCACTCACCAAGATGGGCATCGAAACGAAGGTGAAAGACCTACAGGTCTTCGCCGACGGTGCAAAGAAGGCCGACTGGGACGTCGGACTCGCAATTGATGCGGTGAAACTCGCCCCGAAGCTCGACACGGTCGTCTTGGTTACGGGCGACGGTGACTTCGTCCCGCTTATCCAATATCTCGATATAAACGAAGGATGCCAAGTTGAGGTCATCTCCTTCGGCAAGTCGTCCTCGGGCAAGCTGAAGGAGGCCGCGCACGCATTCACCGACATGTGCGAGGACCCGCATCGGTTTACCATCTCTTCTCGCGGCTAAAACATTCCTGAAAAGCAGGAATCTTCACCACAACAGCACTCCGTTTAGGGATAACGCGCTCGCACCAGCCCCCCATGCGCTACTATACGTAGTGCATGGACACGTCCCCGACCGTACCGACGGCCGCTTCCGGCGCCCCGCCGTCTTCAAACACCGGGCAGACGCCGGAGAAATATATCCGTACGTTTGAGGGCGACATAGAGGCCTTCAAGAAGGGACGGATACCCAACTTCGCCCCCTTGAAGGAGCCGCCGACGCTTGCTCAAAACCCGATCCAGCCGCCGCAGACACCCGTTCCCACGGACACTGCCCCGCCCGGCAATCCACAAGACAGATTGCCGGAAAAATTTCCCGCGAACCAAACCGCAGAGGCAAAACCAAAGCCGCCGGAATCTCCCCTGGAGACGTACGCAGGAGATTTTTCACGGAGGATGCAAGAAACGCACGCCTCGAGGGCGACCGTGCTTGCAGCGCAACAGGACGCTCTGTCGGGAGCGCCCCATGCCGTTTTGGAGAAATCTCCCGACAACAGGAATATGCTCTACGTCATTGCCGCCGCCGTGCTCCTGCTCATGGGAACGGCGGGAACGTACATTGCCTACACGCGCTACCTTGCCAGCGTGGAGCCGGTCGTTCTTGCGCCGGTGGTATCGGCCCCGATATTCGTCGACGAGAGGGAACAGATACTGAGCGCGGCTCCTTCGGATGTATGGCAGGTGGTCACTCAATCGGCGGCGCGTCCGCTTGCTTTAAACGCCGTCCGTCTTCTCTATATGGATCCGGTAACAACGACCGAAGATGATGTTTTTTCCGCCCTGCAGCTACCGGCACCCGACATTTTGCTGCGTAACGTGAATGCCGCGCGCAGCATGGCAGGCGTTATCCGTTCGGGGAGCGGACAAAGCCCATTTTTCATACTATCCGTTGCTTCCTACCGAGACACCTTCGCAGGCATGCTTGCGTGGGAACCGACGATGCCGCGCGATCTTGGCGCGCTCTTTTTTGTGCCGCCGCCAGCGTTCTCTGCGGAGGCAACAAGTTCGCCGCAAGCGGCCGCATCGATTGCTACCACCTCGACAAGTTCGCCGCAGACAGGTCCGGCGCAGACAATCGCAACGACTACACAAAAAACAAGCGCAAAAGCAGCCCCTGGGGCGGCAACCACACCCGAATTTCATGACGAGATCGTCGGCAACCACGATGTTCGCATATATCGCGACGCCGAAGGCCGTACGCTTCTTTACGGCTATTGGAACCAGGAAACGCTCGTTATCGCGCGCGATCCGGCGGCATTCGTAGACATACTGGGGCGGCTTGCAACTTCCCGCGCACAGAACTGATTCTTTGCTATCATTACCCCCCATGAAAATGAAACACTTTAAGCGGGAGCTCGAGGCCGAGAAAGCGAAGCTCGAAGCGCAGATGGGGACTATCGGCCGTAAGAGCCCGAGCGTTCCGGGCGACTGGGAGCCCGTGCCCTCGGAAACCGGCATGGAGTCGGACCTTGCTGACCAAGCGGACGTCGTTATGAGCCGCGAGAGCAACTCGGCCATCCTCGCCGATCTCGAAGCCCGTTACGACACCATTCTTGCCGCGCTTTCGAGGATCGAAAAAAAGAAATACGGAAAGTGCGAAGTATGCGGCGAGGAAATAGAGGGGGCGCGTCTCGATGCCGATCCCGCCGCTACGACCTGCATGAAGCATTTATAATCCCGCCTTCGATGTCGGCGACCCGATCGGAAGTTGCAGAAAGGACGAAACGAACAGCCGTCACGGCGAATAAGCGCGGATATGCGAAAACGCTCGCGGCGCAACCGATCGGGGCCGGCGCTCAACTGGTCAGTGTCGAAGCCGACCTCACGCGCGGACTCCACGCGTTCTCGGTCGTGGGACTCCCCGATAAGGCGGTCGAAGAAGCCCGTGACAGAATCAGCGCCGCGATACGCCACTGCGGATACAAGCCGCCGAAGCAGCAGAACAAACGTATCGTTCTCTCGCTCTCGCCTGCGGATTTGAAAAAGGAGGGTTCGCATTACGATCTTGCACTCGCGCTCGCATACCTTATCGCAGCCGATGACCTACAGCCGCTTTCCGGTAGCGCGCTCCTTGTGGGCGAGCTCGCGCTCAATGGGGCACTCCGCGCGGTGAAAGGTGTCCTGCCGCAAGTTCTTGCGGCCAAACAGCACGGCGTCAAAACAGTTTTCGTGCCGCCGGGAAACTCGCGCGAGGCCCTGCTCGCCGAAGGCCTCGCCGTCTATGCGCCCGCCTCGCTCGCCGAGCTCCTTCAGCATCTTGCCGGGGAAAAGCTCCTGCCGCGCCTGGTTCGCGACAGGGGAACGGTCCCACCGCAGCCCGCGCTCGACCTCGCCGATATAAAAGGGCAGGAGAGTGCTAAGCGCGCTCTCGAAATCGCCGCTGCCGGCCGACACAATATCGTCCTATATGGTCCGCCCGGCACCGGCAAAACGATGCTTGCCCGTGCGCTCTCCGGAATTCTGCCGCCCCTCTCCGACGATGAAGTACTCGAAGTGACCGCCATACATTCGACGGCCGGACTCCTCGGCGACGGCGAAGCGATGTATTGGCCGCCGTTCCGCGCACCGCATCATTCGGTCTCGCACATCGCCGTCGTTGGCGGCGGCACCTTCCCCAAAGCGGGCGAAGTGACGCTCGCGCACAAAGGGGTTCTCTTTTTGGATGAATTTCCTGAATTTGAATCACGAGCGCTCGAGGCGCTCCGGCAACCGCTTGAAGACCGGATTGTGACCGTCTCTCGGGCGCGGGCCACCGTTACATTTCCGGCTGATTGCATGATCGTCGCTGCAATGAACCCGGCAGACACGATCTCGAACGACGCGCGCGTCGCGCTCCGGGCCGCGGCCAAACAAGCGCGCCGCATTTCGCGACCCATCGTGGACCGCCTTGACCTCTGGATCGAAGTGCCGCTCGTGCCGCATGACGCGCTCGCGAAGCTGGGCGGCGGCGAATCATCCGCGGACGTACGCAGGCGCGTTGTCGCCGCTCGCGCCCGTTCGGCGAAACGGATCGGCAAGCGCGGCGCCACGAACGCCGCGCTTACGGGCCGCGAACTGGATACGAAAGGCGCGTTCAGTGCCGCCGCGAAAGAGACCTTGATGAGCGCCGCCGCCCGCCTCAACCTTTCCCCGCGCAGTTTTCATCGCACGATGCGGGTAGCGCGCACGATCGCCGATCTTGCCGGTGCTGATTCGGTCACCCCCGCCTTCGTACACGAAGCGCTACAGTACCGTCCCCGCGGGCTGTTCGGATTCGAGTAAACGACCCAAGGTCTGGATTCGAATGTACATTCGTCGAAAATAATCCGCGGTTGCCGTCGGCAGGTGGAAGCTACTGCAACGGGTGAGGGTACAAAAAATATAATCGCTGTTTGCGCGCTCACTGCGGAGAGCACACAGAACCAACACGGCAGGTGCGGAAGGGGTTGGCGGCACCGCGGACTTCGAAGTGGAGGTGCGTGCCGGTCACACGGCCGGTGGCGCCCACATAGCCGATGACCTGTCCTTGTGTCACCGCCTGACCCATGCCGACGGCATTACTGCTGTTGTGGGAATAGAGCGTCTGCGTTCCGTTCGCATGCTGAAGCACGATGTAGTTTCCGTAGCCGCCGTTCCAACCACCCGCGCGCGCAATGATGACCGTACCGTCTGCCGCCGCACGAATGGGAGTGCCGCGCGGAGCGCCAAAATCAATTCCGTTCCAACCATGCAGTCCTTGGGTCACACGGCTTCCCGGCACCGGATGGGCGTAATAGCCGGCGATGAACGTACCACCGGCACCGCGAAGTGTGGAAACGGCGGTTTGCGGGCGCGCCGCAGGCGGCGCGACGACCTCGCCGCCCGGAATGATAACGGTCGTACCAACGGCAAGCGGCGCACTCTCGTCAAGTCCGTTGAACTGCGCGATCTCGTCTGCGTCTCCGCTGTATTTCCTTGCAAGCGACCCGAGCGTGTCCCCCTTTACGACCTTGTGCTCGATGCCGGACACCGGAAGGATAACGAGCGTATCGCCCGGATGCACGTCCCGCGCGCTCTTCAAGTCGTTCGCCCAGATAATCGTATTTATGGAAACGTTGAACATGCCCGCAATGTCCGAAAGCGTGTCATCCGGTCGTACGACGTAGACGGAGATACGACCGGGAGTCGCGGACCCCGCGACGTCGGCGATCGTGCCGGAAGGCCCGGAAAAAGCAAGCAGGGCCCTACCACCGCTTGTCTGAAGCGTGTCGAGGAGGCCTTTATTGGGATTCGGGTCCGAATTAGTGGCGGCGACGAGCGCTGGCGTTCCCGTATCCGGCATGAATGCATTCACTGCCGCCGCAGCGTTCGTAGAGAATGACCAGAACGCGCTGGCGTAGTTCGGCAGGACCGCGGCGAGCGCCACAATCGCACATCCCGATATGAAAAGCTGTTGAGTGAATTTTATAGGAAAACGAGGCGGGGCGGGTTGTCTGTCAGGATACAAGAATGGCTTACATACTCTCGTATATAAGCCATTCCTTGAATGCTTTCGTATCAGCCGATACAAGAAGTGTAGCCGAGGTGAAGCCGCCCGTCAATCATGCTTTCTTCATTCTGTGGAAAGCGATTTGTACGCTATATTCGGTAGGTGAAATACCTCCACGGATTAAATGACGCGCAACAGCGCGCTGTCCTCGCGAAGGACGGGCCCGTTTCCGTGCTCGCGGGCGCCGGAAGCGGGAAGACACGGGTACTGACCACCCGGATATACCACCTCATCCGCGAAGGCGTACCAGCGAACCGCATTCTCGCCGTCACCTTCACCAATAAGGCCGCCCGGGAAATGCGCCAGAGAGTCCGCGGCATGCTTCAGGACCGCTCGATAGAGCGGGACCAGGAGGGGCTTGGAGAAATTCCTTTCATCGCGACTTTCCATGGGCTTGGGCGCGAGCTTCTCGAGAGCTACGGCAAGGTAATTGGCATTCCGCGCTTTTTCAGCGTGTATGACCGCGACGATTCGGAAAAGGTGGTCGCCGCGGCGCTCAAAGCGCTCGACGTCGAGGCGAAAGAACTGTCGCCGCGGACGGTTCTCGGCAGGATATCGCGTGAAAAAGGGAACGGCGTACGCGTGCAGGAATTCGCTGAAAAGTACGCGCGCGGCGGATTCGGCAACCGGATCGTCGGCCTCGCATGGGAGCGGTACGAAAAGAAGCTTCGCGAGGAGAAAGCCCTTGATTTCGACGACCTCATCGCCCTTCCCGTGCGAATGCTTGAAGAGCATGAGAACGTGCGTATGCTTGCGCAAGACCGTTGGCGATACATACATATCGACGAATATCAGGACACGAACGCGCTCCAAGGGCGGCTCGCGAACATCCTCTCGGCCAAGCACCGGAACCTGTTCGTCGTGGGCGACATAGACCAGACCATCTATACCTGGCGCGGCGCGACTATCGAGAACCTTCTTGCCTTCGACAAGGATTATCCGGACGCGAAGACCATCGTGCTCGAGCAGAATTACCGCTCCACGAAAAACGTCGTCGATGCGGCGAATGCGGTCATCGAAAAGAACAAAAATCGCAAGAAAAAATACGCGACGACCGATAAAGCCGCCGGCGAACCCATCCGTGTCCATGTCGCCCGCAGCGCCGAAGATGAAGCGCGCTGGATTGCGCTAAAGATACGGCAGCTGCTGCGGGAGGGGCATAAGCCGGAGGACATCGCGGTGCTCTTCCGCACCAATTTCCAGTCCCGCGCGCTTGAGGAGGGATTACTCCGTGCGGGTGTTCCGTACAGGATTCTTGGCACGCGCTTTTTCGCGCGCAAAGAGGTAAAGGACGCGCTGGCGTGGATGCGGCTTGCGCTTGATCCTTCGCGCGAAACGGACAAATTGCGCGCGGCGGCTTCACCGCCGCGCGGCATCGGACGCGTGACACTCGGAAAACTGGTGGCGGGAGAGCGTGTCATGCTTCGCGCGGGAGAAAAAGCGAAGGTGGAGGCATTCGAGAGCATTATTGAGGAACTCGCGCGGGCTGCGATAGTACTTCTGCCGTCGGAATTCGTGAAGCTCGTCGTCGAGAAAAGCGGCATGCGTCGCGTGCTCTTTGACGAGGGGAGCACGGAGGACCGGGAGCGATTCGAGAACGTGGAAGAGCTCGCGTCGGTCGCGGTGCGACACGACCACGTTCCCGGAAAGGAGGGCATTGCGGCATTTCTCGCCGAGGCCGCGCTTGCGAGCGATCAGGACGAGATGGACCACCCGTCAAAGGACTCGGGACAGGGGAAAGAGAAAAAAGGCGTTACCCTTATGACCGTCCATGCGGCCAAGGGGCTTGAGTTCGATACCGTATTTGTGAGCGGGATGGAAGAAGGGCTGTTCCCGCATCAGGGGATGGATGAGAAAGAGCGCGATGCCGAGGAAGAGCGCCGACTTTTCTACGTCGCCATGACGCGCGCAAAAGAGCGTCTTATCCTCACGCTCGCGCTCGTCCGCAAAATTTACGGGAGCGATTATCTGTCCGAACCCTCTTCTTTTCTTGCCGACATAGACCCGTCGCTCCTCGTCTTTGACGAAGGCGAGGAAATCATCACGGCTTAGCCGCTCTTCTGTTCTGGTTCTGCAACGCCGAAATGCTCCTTCAGGGCTGTTTCGATATGCTGTTTCTGGTGTTCGGGCATCTTCTTCCACTCCTCATGCTCTTTATTCAGGAATTTCATGGCTGTATCGAGGTGGTGGGCTCGCATGCCGGAACTCGTGCCCGTTTTGTGCTCAACATGCGCGATAGCATCGCTCATGATCCCTTTCGCGCGTTCAAGGTCTGCATGTTCGAAGCCGTGCTTGTAGCGTAAGGTTGCGCGAAATGTCCTATCGAAGTTGTGAGGCGTAAGGCGTAGATCATTCATACGGTGTAAAGTATACATCTTACGTATGCGCACACGCAAATCCCTTGGACAGCATTTCCTGATGCACCGGCTCATCGCGGAGCGCATCGCGATTGTCGCAGGACTCTCTCCGCATTCCGTGGTGCTCGAGATCGGCCCCGGCACGGGAATGCTCACGCGGCAGTTGCTGCAGCGCGCGAAGAAAGTTATCGCCGTCGAAGCGGACCGCGGACTTTTTGAGAGATTGCAAAAAGAGTTTGAAGCGGACATCGCCGAAGGCCGGCTTATGCTCACCCACGCGGACATACGCACGTTCTCCCTTTCCGCGCTTCCGAAAGGATATGCACTTGTCGCGAATATTCCGTACTACCTGACCGGCGAAATATTCCGGATGTTCCTTGCATCGGACAACCAGCCGAGCGCGATGACCCTTCTCGTGCAGAAAGAAGTCGCCGCCCGCATCGCCCGCGCAAAAAAAGAGAGCATTCTTTCGCTCTCGGTAAAGGCATACGGCACGCCGAAGTACGAATTCACCGTGCCGCGCGGCGCCTTCAAGCCGTCTCCGGGCGTCGATTCCGCCGTGCTGACGGTCCGCGATATCTCACGGAAGCACTTCGCCACCAAAGAGCAGGAACGGCGGTTTTTCGAGCTCCTGCATGCGGGATTCGCGCATAAACGCAAATTCGTGCGGAATAACCTTTCGGATGCCGGCCTTTCCGCCGGGGGAATACCCGCGAAAAGCCGGGCAGAAGACCTGCCGCTTGCGGTCTGGCTTGCCCTGAGCAAAGTCGAAGGACTTTCGCTCGCGCGCCTCGACTCGCCGTCTTCGGCGAGGCGGGCCAAAAACGCATAGCAAACAATGCACAGATGAGACGGCACCCGACCGGCTATCGCGCCGGCGACTGCTATACTTTATGGCGATACTATGGGGCAAATTCTGCGAAATTGGCGAGTTACCCTAGCGGCGTTTTTTGCAGTAGCAGCCATCATCGGTTCGTACCTGCTTGCTCGCGGTATCGAGTCGCCTCCGGCGGCGCAGGCGTCGACGGAATCGGCGCTACTGCAGGCGATCGCGGAGAAGGACTCGGACGGCGATGGACTTCCCGACTGGGAAGAAGCACTCTACGGCACATCGGCGAACATCACCGACACGTTTCGTCTCGGTATGGCCGACGGTGAGGCGGTCGCGAAGGGTCTCATCGTGCCGAGGGCCATCGCCGATATGTCTACCCTGGCTTCTTCACCGGCAGTACCCGGTCCCAACGGTCTTCCGCCGGCGCCTGCGGAAGGAACGCTCACTGCCGCTTTCGCGCAGAATTTTTTCACGCTCTATCTTGCGGCAAAGCAACGCAAAGGAGGAGAGAATCTCTCCGAAAGTGATATGGCGAATGTCGCGAACGAAGCGCTAAGCTCACTTTCCTCCGCGATAACCGCCGCACCCGATTTCAAGTCGGCGAAGGACCTCACGGTGTCCGGTTCCGGTGCGGAGGCGCTCAGAGCATTTGCCGCGGACGCGGAAGCCGTGCTTCTGAAGAATACGAACAATGCGACGACCAGTGAACTTAACTATTTAAAGAATGCAGTGGAGAATAACGACATCACTGCGCTTTCGCATATCGCCTCGATAGCAAAGGGGTATCGTGATTCTGCAGCCGGCCTTGCGATGCTTCCTGTACCGCAAGAACTCGCCAGCGTCGATCTCGCTCTTATAAACTCGCTTATGCGCATGAGCGAGATAGCGACCGATTTCACGCGCGTGAACGATGACCCTCTTGCGGCGATGCTTGCACTCCAGCAATATCCGCAGGCGGTGCTCGCACTCGGGAACGCTTTTGTACGCATCGGCACTATCTACAAGGATGCGGACGTTTCTCTTCTTGCGAGCACGCCGGGCGCTTCCTTCGTCAATCTCATCTCGGATGTCGCGGCGAGCAAGCAGGTAGCCAAGAAACCATGAAGTCACGTCTATTTTCTTCAACACTAGCATCGTTACTCGTTGTCGCACTAATCGTGCCATCTGTTTTTCTAGTCGCACCGCAAAAAGTGCAAGCCGTTTCATCGTTCGAAACGAACCCAGTCATAATTACCAATACTGTAATTTCTGCAATAAAAGCCACACTCTCTGCCGCGCTTGATGTCACCAATACTGCCGCAAACGTTGCGCGGGAAGTTAATACCTACGTTCTTCAGCCGCTCGCTTTCGTCCTCTCGGGCAACCTGATGAAGCTCATCACCGCGAGTGTCATCGCCTTCGTCATCGGTAAGACGAACGGCACCGGCGTGCCGCAATTCGTGCAGAACCTGCAGGGACACATGCAAATGGTAGGTGATACGCAAGCATCCGCATTTTTTGCCCAATTCGGCAGGAATTCGAATTCACCGTTCGCCGCTGCGATCAGCTCATCGCTTCGCACGTACTACCTTCAGAATACAAGTTCTGCGGGATTCTTCGCCGCCAATCAAAACACGCTGAATCGCGTATGCCCGAATTCGGACGCCTTTCTTGCGGGCAACTGGCCGCAATGCGGCGCGGGAGCATGGTTAGCGCTTACGGGCCCCAATCCGAACAATCCATACATTTTAAATCAAGCTGCGGAGAGCCATCTGGCGTCCGTCGTGGGTGGCGCACAAGCCGCGCGCAGTGCGGAACTAGATTGGGCACAGGGATTTCTTTCCTGGTGCGGTCCGGCTGAAATGCCGACTACGGATTCGGGTGATGGGACGGCGATGGAGGGTACTGCACCCGGGGATGCTTGCACGCAGAGCGACGGCACACCGGGCACCATCAAAACGCCCGGCTCGGTTATCAAAGCCGTAGCCGATGAGGCGATTACTCTCCCGTGGAAGAAGCTCGCCGAAATGGGTAGCTTGGCGAAAGAAGTGAATCAAATCCTCGGCAATGTGGGGACAGTTCTCGCCACGGTGAACTTTGCCTCCGAGCTTCTCGGAGGCCCGGACTCCGGTGGCCTCTTCGGCGTCGGGCAGACGTCCGTCTCACAGCCCACCTCACGGCTCGTGCAGTATCAGACGGCACCGGGATACTTTGGCGTCACGCCAGGGCAGGTGTATCAAAATGCGGCCACGCTTCCGTCATCTGGTTCTGACATGTCGAACCGTATAACGCAATACCGATCAACATGGAATACGATAGCCGCGTCGGCGAACGCTGCATCGACAACAGTTGCCAGTTTGGTGAATTTCTGCACGACGGCTGCAATCCAAAATCCCGACACTGCAAGTACCTATGAAGCACAGGCAACGGCGGCACGCACGGCGCTTTCAACTGAGATAGCCCCTGTTCTCGCGAAGGCGGATGCCGCCTTCGCGACGATTGAGGAGGCGAGCGCTCTCGTACAGAAGGTGCAGACCGAACTGAACTCCGGCATTGACCCGAAAAGCGGTGCATACCTTGCCGATTTGCAGACGCTCCAGACAATGTCGCCGACCGATTTTGACGTCATAAACGTCCAACAGGACACGCAGGCTTTTGGGCAGTCAGTCGCCACTCCCGCAGGGTCTCTTACGGTAGGGGGCGGTTCGCTCATTGACCAGATGAGTCTCCTTGCCACGAATGCCCAAGCGATTAAAAACGCGGGGTGCACCACAATTTCGCAAGGAGGAACGGAGGCCGCCATATGACCCGTTTCCCCGCCATCGTCTTCATCGCCCTCGCGCTCTTTGTCGGCGTGGCGGGCGCAGCGCCCGCCACGCATGCGCAAACCACTTGTACGAATGTAGGCAGTTCTTGCACCACAGCGGATGGTTCTATCGGCACCTGTGCTTCAGACCCTGATACTAATGGTCTTTACTGTCTCTCGAGTGCGTATGGCACAGCGACGGCGAACAATCCTGGGGGCTCAGTCGACAAAGCAGCCGCGGCAACACCGAAGGCGCTCCCGCCGGATCCCGACATGAGCAAGGGATTCGGTACCATCATGACCTGGATAATGTCCCTTTTTGCGTGGCTCGTTGGGGTTGCGGCGATCACGCTCGATTACGCCGTGTATTACACAGTCGTCACGATGGGGGATTACGTGAACAAGCTTTCGGCCGTCGGCGTGACCTGGCGCATCATGCGCGATTTCGGCAACATAGCACTCATTTTCGGTTTCCTTGCCGCCGGAATTATGACGATTCTCAACGTGGACTGGTATGGATTTGGGAAGAAAATGCTTCCCATGCTTGTCGTCAGTGCCGTACTCCTCAATTTCTCGCTTTTTGCGGCCGAGGCGGTGATAGATGCCGGGAATCTTTTCGCAACGCAGTTTTATACGCAAATCAAGGGCGGCACTGTGCCCTCACAGGTCTCACTGTCTCAAACAACCATTGAAAATGAAGGTATTTCGAACAAAATAATGGCTCAGCTGGGGCTCCAGACCATCTATACCGCCGGCAGGGTGAATACTGAAGTGTACAAGGCCGGAAACACGTGGCTCATCGGTTTTATGGGCATCATCCTTTTCACTATTACGGCGTTCGTGATGTTCTCGCTCGCCTTCATACTCATCGCGCGATTCGTCATACTCCTCGTTCTTATCATTGTCGCGCCTCTCGGCTTCGCGGGGCTTGCCATACCGAAACTCAAAAGTGTTGCGGACAAGTGGTGGGCGGCACTCTTTGAACAGACCATCACGGCACCTGTACTCCTCCTCCTGTTGTATGTCGCTCTTGCGGTCATCACGGATGCTCAATTCCTTACCGGCCTCTGCGGTGGCGGGACCTGCTCAAAAAATTGGATAGGTTTCGTGAACGGGAATGATCTGGCCGGCTTCGCGAGCATGATACTTTCCTTCCTTGTCGCGATGGGACTTCTGCTCGCGGTCGTCGTCGCTTCAAAGAAACTGTCCGCCTTCGGCGGTGATTGGGCAATCAAAAGTGCCGGCAAGCTCAGCTTCGGCGCGACTGCGTGGGCGGGACGCAATACGGTCGGGTGGGGAGCCCAAGGTCTTTCCCAATACATTCGCAGAAGTCGGATTGGAGGCACAAAGGCAGGGCGTCTATTCGCTACAGCGGCCGATTATGGAGCAAAGGGAAGTTTTGACGTGCGAGGGGCCACTCTTTTTGGCGGTTTGAAAGCAGTTGGAGTCGATGCCGGTAAGGCCCAGGATGGCGGATACAGGGGACGTCGAGAACGGGCAATGAAGGGCCATGAGGATTATGTAAAATCCATTGGTAAGGCATATAGTGAACAGGGCGCGACCGCTAAACAACAACGTGCACTCGCTGAAGAGCAAGCGCGGGCAAAAGACGTTGGTGAGAGAGCGAAGGCCGACAAGGCAGAAGCCGAACGTCTGCAAAAAATTTATGACACCAATCGTCAGAAAGGCATCCTTACCGATCAGCAAACTATAAATGAACTCAATGCCGCAAAGGGAAGACGCGATGCAAGCGCGGCGGAGGCTGAGGCGGCACAAATCCGACTCAAAACAGCTAAGGATGAAGTGGATAGGGCCAATAAAGGAGTCTCAGACGCGGAGAGAAACGCGAAACTGGGATATGCCGAAAATATCAATCGTTCTGTACTGGGCTGGGCGCTATTCGGTCCGGGAGGCAGCGCTTCGGCGCGGAAGATTATCAAGGACGCGACCAAAGATCCGAACAAACAAATTCTTGATACTCTCAGAAAAGTGGTTGAAGACCAGGAGCAACCAAAAGAAGAAAAGAAATCTGAAGAACCCAAAGCACCAGGGACCTAAATTATGGACCAGAATCAAATCGAACCAACATTAGAGGCCAGTATTCGGGAGGTGATGCAGACGTTGCCGCCGCCAATTCGCAGCTACCTTGCGCAGGGAAGGTACACGTCGGTCGCGAAAAATTTAATGATGAAGCATCGCCTGCGCATTGACCAGGCGGGCATTCTCGAGCGGGAAATAATGCTTCTTCTCATGGGCATCGAGAATCCGGATGAGTTTACGCAGTCGCTTGCCGAGGAAGCGAAGCTCGACGAACAGACCATCAATGGCATCGTGCAGGACGTGAACGAGCAGATTTTTATTCCGCTTCGGGAAGAGATGCGCCGTGGCGAACAGAAACCGCAACAGTCGGGACCCGCGGCACCTGTGGCGCCGCGGGCGACCATACTGCCTCCGCGTACGACCGTCATTCCCGCGAATCCGCAGATGCCCTCGCGCCCTCCGGAAGCATTTGTCTCGGTGCCGAAATACGCTCCTCCCCCCAAATATTTTAAATTGCAGAATAAAATCCCTCCCCCGGCGCCGCCGCCCCCAAAGCCGCTCGGTACCGACAGATTGCTTGAAGACCACGAAGAACCACACATCGAATTTCACAATGTGCCGTCGCCCGGTCCGCGCATGGCACCCCCCCGCCCTTCCATAGCCCGTCAGCCGACGAGCGAAGCGGGGCCGCCTCCGAACCTGCCGGGCGCAATGCCTCCCCCAAGACCCGCTCCTCCGTCCCCCGCCGCGTCCCCGTCGCGTCCGAAAACTTCGCCTCCGCCTGCCGAAGGCTACTCCGCCGACCCGTATCGCGAACCGATCGAGTAAACGTGCGCCGTCGGTTGCATTTGGCGCATTATTCATTTATATTGCCTGTGACCCTCCGCGGGTCTTCTTTTGTCTCCATGGCTACCATCAATCAGCTTTCCAGAAAAGGCCGCAAGCATAAATCGTCCAAGACGACGGTGCCTGCGCTTGCCCGCGGTTTCAATGTGCTCTCGAATCGCCCGACGTATTACCCTTCGCCGTTCAAGCGCGGGGTCTGCACCAAAGTGACCACGAAGACGCCGAGGAAGCCGAACTCCGCCATTCGCAAAATAGCCCGCGTCCGGCTCACGAACGGCATGGAAGTCACGGCTTACATTCCGGGCGAGGGGCATAATCTCCAGGAGCACTCGGTCGTGATGCTCCGTGGCGGCCGCGTGAAGGATATCGGCGTGCAGTACACCATCGTGCGCGGCAAGCTGGACACCGGCGGGCTGGAGAAGCGCCGCCTACGGCGCGAAGCGCCCGTCTGCATAATCATGCGTCGCCCTACCAAAAAGAAGCGCACGTGGCGCCCCGACCTCAAATACGGTTCGGAGACGCTCACTCGCTTTATTAACGCCATCATGTGGAGCGGCAAGAAGGACACGGCGCGCGCGGTCGTATATGACGCGCTCGCCTCCATCGAAAAAGGCGGCGCAAACCCGCTTGAGACGTTTGAGGCGGCGCTTCGCAATGTCTCGCCCCTGATGGAAGTCCGCTCCCGCCGCGTCGGCGGTGCGAACTACCAGGTTCCGCGCGAAGTGCCGCAGAACCGCCGGCTCGCGCTCTCCTTCCGCTGGCTCATCGGCGCCGCGCGCGCGAAAAAAGGGAAACCGATGGCCGAAAAACTGGCCGCCGAACTCCTCCTCGCCGCGAAAAACGAGGGTGACGCCATCAAGAAGAAGGACGAGATGCACCGCATGGCTGAGGCGAACAAGGCCTTTGCCCATTTCGCGTGGTAAGCCTTATGAAAGGCTTTCTCCCTGCGCTCGCTCGAAAGAATGATATAAGAGTATCATTCTTTTCTCGCTCGCTTGGTAGTAATTTTAGTATATGAATCGCGATTATCCGCTTGAGAAGGTGAGAAATTTCGGCATCATCGCGCACATTGATGCGGGTAAGACGACTACGTCCGAGCGCGTTCTTTTCTATACGGGCAGCCAGCACAAGATCGGCGAAGTGCACGAAGGCGACACGACGACCGATTGGATGGAACAGGAGCGCGAGCGCGGCATCACCATCACGGCCGCGGCCATCACGTGCTTCTGGACGAAGACGGACCAACCGGACAAGAAGGACATCGCGAAGAAATATCGCTTCAATGTCATTGATACGCCGGGGCACATCGACTTCACCGCGGAGGTGAAGCGTTCGATGCGCGTCCTCGACGGCGCCATCGTCGTCTTTGACGGCGTCGCCGGTGTCGAGCCGCAATCCGAGACCAACTGGCGCTATGCGGACGAGGCGAAGGTGCCGCGCGTCTGTTTCATCAACAAGCTCGACCGCACCGGCGCGTCATTCGAGAATTCGTACAAGAGCATTCTCGATCGGCTCTCGCCGAAGGCCATCCGCATGCAAATCCCCATTGGGGAAGAGGCCGCGCACGAAGGCGTCGTGGACCTTCTCACAATGAAGGCGTATACCTTTGCGGGGAACATGGGAGAAGAGGTGGTAGCGGGCGAAATTCCGGCGCATCTTGCCGAGAACGCGAAAAAATATCGCGCCGAACTTATCGAGCGCATCGTCGAGAACGACGACACGGCGATGAATGCGTACCTTGAAGGGAAAGAACCAGCACTCGAAGAATTGAAGGCCATATTGCGCAAGGCGGTCATCGCAAACGAGGTATTTCCGGTGTACACGGGCTCGGCGCTGAAAAATAAGGGAGTCCAGCTCGTTCTCGATGCCGTTGTCGATTTCCTTCCGTCGCCTTTGGATCTGCCGCCCGCGACGGGAAAGAATCCGAAGACGAGTGAGCCGCTCGAGCGCCACGCATCGGATGACGAACCGTTCTGCGCGCTCGCGTTCAAGCTCCAGACCGACCCGTTCGTCGGCGCACTCACGTTCTTCCGCGTCTACTCGGGCACGCTGACCGCCGGCTCATACGTGTACAACTCGACGACGGGCTCCAAGGAGCGCGTTGGCCGCATCGTGCGCCTCCAGGCCGACAAGCGCGAAGAAGTCGAAAAAGTGTTCACTGGCGAGATTGCCGCCGCCGTCGGGCTCAAAGACACCAAGACGTCGCACACGCTTTGTGATGAAGCGAATCCCATCGTGCTTGAGGAAATAAAATTCCCCGAACCGGTCGTGAGTTTGCGCATTGAGCCGAAAACGAAGGCGGACCAGGAGAAAATGGGCATCGCGCTTCGAAAGCTCGCGGACGAGGACCCGACGTTCCGCATCACGACGGACGAGGAGACCGGCGAGACCATCATCTCCGGCATGGGCGAGCTGCACTTGGAAATCCTTGTCGACCGCATGAAGCGCGAATTCAACGTCGTTGCCGATGTGGGCAAGCCGCAGGTGGCGTATCGAGAAACTATCCTCGGCGCCGCCGAGGCGGAAGGAAAGTACATTAAACAGACCGGCGGCCGCGGCCAGTATGGGCATGTGAAGATCCGCATGAAGAAGATGGAGCCCGTTGATCCGGAAAAGAAAGTCGCGAAAAACGTTACGCGCGAAGACCATTTCGAATTCATCAACAACATCAAGGGCGGCGTTGTGCCGCAGGAGTACATTCCCGCGGTGGAGAAAGGCGTACGCGAGGCAATGGCACGCGGCTATCTCGCCGGCTTTCCGATGGTGGATATTTCGGTAGACCTCTACGACGGCTCCTATCACGATGTGGACTCTTCAGAGATCGCCTTTAAGATAGCGGCTTCCATGGCGTTCCAGGAGGCGGCGGGGAAGGCCAAAGCGGTCATCCTTGAGCCCATCATGCGCATCGAGGTCATCGTGCCGGAGCAGTTCATGGGCGACATCACCGGCAATCTCTCGGGGAAGCGCGGCCAAATAGAAGGCATGGACGAGCGCGGCATGAACAAAGTGATCAAGGCGAAGGTGCCGCTCTCCGAAATGTTCGGCTACACGACGACGCTCCGTTCCATGACCGAAGGCCGCGGCTCGATGACAATGGAGTTTGATCATTATGATGTGGTACCCTCGAACATTGCACAGGATATAATCGCATCACGAAAGTAAAAAGAATTCGACCACTACTGGCCGCAAACGTCCCGCCAATTGACGAACAGCGTCTCCGCATGCTTTTGGCAAGGGGATTTACGGCGGGGAACCGGTTTGAGAAAGTAGAAGTCAAAGAGCAATCACCCGCGCATCAAGGATTTATAGAACGTTCATTATCCCCGCAACAGGTTGCATTTCCCTACGGCTTCTCGTATAGTGCGCCTAACGCATCTTGGCGTCGCTCTTTGGCTTGTCTGCTTTTGTGAGTCGGCAAGCCCGAGAGTTTGTTCCGACTCACCCCAGTACCACAACCTCGCTTCGCTCGGTTGGCTACGGGGAAGGCGTCGGAATATTCATGGTTTATTAGAATATTACCGATAATTACTATGGCAGAATTTAATCGTGCAAAGCCGCACATGAACGTGGGCACCATCGGCCACGTTGACCACGGCAAAACGACTCTCACCGCCGGCATCCTCCACGTCCTCGATATGTTGAAGGGCGAGGGCTACGGCGCCCGCGTTGAGGGCGTTGACAAGATAGACAGCGCGCCGGAAGAGAAGGCGCGCGGTATTACTATCGCGCTCCATCACAGCGAATACGAGACGCCGAACCGCCACTACGCGCATATCGACGCCCCGGGACACGCCGACTACATCAAGAACATGATCACTGGCGCCGCCCAAATGGACGGAGCAGTCCTCGTGGTCGCCGCAACCGACGGCGTGATGCCCCAGACCCGCGAGCACATCCTGCTTGCGAAGCAGGTGGGCCTCAAAAAGCTCATCGTCTTCCTCAATAAAGTGGACATGGTGGCTGAGGCGGACCTCATCGACCTCGTCGAAGAGGAAATTCGCGAGCTCTTGACCAAGCAGAACTACGACGGCGCCAATACGCCGATAATCCGCGGTTCGGGCCTCAAGGCACTGAACGCCAAGGATACGACCGACGAATGGGCGCAGAAAATAAAGCAGCTGGTGGACACAATGGACACCTACTTCGACATGCCCGAGCGCGAACTCGCGAAGCCGTTCCTCATGCCTATCGAGGACATCTTCTCGATTGAAGGCCGCGGCACGGTCGTTACCGGTCGCATCGAGCGCGGCGTCGTGAAAGTCGGTGAGGAAGTCGAGATCGTGGGCATCAAGCCGACGTCGAAGACCACCGTCACCGGCATTGAAATGTTCAACAAGCAATTACAGGAAGGGCAGGCAGGCGACAATGCCGGCGTCCTTCTCCGCGGCACGAAGAAAGAAGACGTGCATCGCGGCCAGGTGCTTGCGAAGAGTGGTTCGGTCACGCCACATACCGACTTTGAGGCGGAAGTGTATGTGCTCGGAAAAGACGAAGGCGGACGCCACACGCCGTTCTTCTCCGGCTACAAGCCGCAGTTCTACATCCGCACCACGGACGTTACCGGCGAAGTAACGCTCGCGGAAGGAAAGGAAATGGTCATGCCGGGCGATACCGTGACCTTCAAAGTGAAGCTCGTCGCACCGGTCGCTCTTGAGGACAAGCAGCGCTTCGCAATCCGCGAAGGCGGCAAGACGGTCGGCGCCGGCGTCGTAACGAAGATAACCGCGTAAGAACCGAACTCGTTCCACTCGTACAATGCCAACAAAAGCGGCGGCAAAGCCGAAAACAAAACCAAAAACGAAGAAGGTCGCGGCGCCTAAGGTGCCGCATGCAAAAGCTGCGCCCAAGAAGGCCGCAGCGCCGGCAGCGGCGGAGCACAAACTCCGCATTCGGGTCCGCGCGTATGAGCACAAAATACTCGACCTCTCGGTAAAGCAGATAATGGACACCGCCGCCCGCTTCGACGCCGTCGTCGTCGGCCCGGTGCCGCTTCCCACCGAGATAAAGCGTTGGACGGTGAACCGCTCGACCTTCGTCTACAAGGACGCGCGCGAACAGTTCGAGATGCGCGTCCATAAGCGCCTCATCGACATCCTCAATCCCTCGCCGAAGGTCATCGAGGCCCTCACGAACCTCAACCTGCCCTCGGGAGTGACCATTGATGTGAAGATGGTATAAAACCAAGGAGCGTCCGCGCGACTATGGTTTTAACTAATCCCGAGTCAGTCGAGGGAATGGTTTAACAAAGACGACCAAGAAAACGCACAACCGCCCGCAAGGGCGGTTGTGCGTTTTCGGCGATATTGCCTGCGGTGGGGGCACCCGTGGTACTCTTTAGTTTCCAATGAGATATCTCATTACGATCTCTGTAGGAATCATCGGAAGACGTTGGCCGTGGTTCAACCGGATGACCTATCGGCCCTTTAAGGGGGCTCGCATGGGATTCTGGTATCGGCTGCCCTGGAACAGGGAGTTGATCAGAATATACACTTCGATGTAGTGCGGATTCGGAGCGGCTTTCTTGCATCTTTCTGTCGCCTCGTGTAGAGTGCTTAAATCGCTATGTCCCCCATGAGATAGGCGGAGCCGCCATCTCACGGGGACCTCCAGCAAATCGCGCAACAGCGATTGCTGTCGCGCGATTTGCTTTTAGGGCAATGACCCCAGCCGCATATTTGCAAGAGCGAATTGGCGGTTGTGGTAAATCAGATTTATAGTTCGTCAGCGAGCGGCAAGACGCTTCGCGCAAAACGGGATGGGCCTATTCGGCCCCCGCATCTTGCGAGACGCTCTTGAGGCGAATATGCAGCGGGGTTCATGATTTTCTACCGCTCGCATTTGCTCGCGAAGAAAATCTATGAAATTCATTCTCGCCAAGAAAGAAGGCATGACCCGCGTGTTCGGGGAGGATGGCCGTGCCCGCGCGGGGACTATTCTCACTGCCGACCCGGTGACGGTCACGCAGGTCAAGACCAAGGATGGCAAGGACGCCTATGCGGCTATCCAGGTCGGCACGGGCGTTCGCAGGCCGAAGAACGTCGGCAAAGCGCTCCTCGGCCACACGAAAGGCAAGGGCTACACCGACATTCGCGAATTCCGGACCGAAGATACGGCTGAAGTCGGCGGCACGATTGACGCGTCGGTCTTCGCTGTTGGCGATACGGTCCAGGTTTCCGGCGTTACTAAGGGAAAGGGCTTTGCCGGCGTCGTGAAGCGCCATGGTTTCCACGGCGGCCCGCGCTCGCACGGCCAAAAGCACACGGAACGCTCGCCGGGC
>Ga0075905_12_pt1 | contig 69736 bp, 66 predicted proteins | sample RifGroA1_FD_68324 | JGI IMG/M metagenome (GOLD analysis project Ga0075905, IMG submission 68324) | Parcubacteria bacterium GW2011_GWA1_56_13
CCGTTGTCTGTTGCCTATATGGCCAGGCGAGACTGCTCCCTCACGGGAGAGGAAGGTGGGGATGACGCCAGATCAGCATGTCCCTCTGATACCTTGGGCCGCACGCATAATACAATGGCCGGTACAACGGGTAGCAATGCCGCAAGGCGGAGCCAATCCTTATAAAACCGGCCCCAGTACGGATTGAGGTCTGCAATCGACCTCATGAAGCCGGAATCGCTAGTAATCCCGGGTCAGCCAAACCGGGGTGAATACGTTCTCGAGTCTTGTACTCACCGCCCGTCAAGTCAAGGGAGTTGGGGGTGCCCGAAGGTCTGCCTCGCGCAGGACTACGGCAAATTCAATGACAAGGACTAAGTCGTAACAAGGCACGGGTAGCGGAAGCTGTTCGTGGAACATATCCAAAATGGAACCGATTTTCCCGAAAGGAAAATCATGTCGATTTACTTCGCAAGAAGTAAGAGAGATTGTGTTTGTCTCTAAACAACACACGGAAGCCGGATAACGTAACCCGGTGGTCGCTTGAAGGCCACACGTGAGCCTTCAAGCGGGAGCAGAATAGGCGGAACAAAAGAGCGCATACATCACAAACAAGCCCGGAAGGGCTTTTTGTGTACGTGTGAGGGGCGGAGCGATGTTCGGCGAACAAACCGAACCGCGAGTCGGGTGAGGACATGACGGGCAATCCTCTTTTGTAAAACCCAAGACACCGCTGTCGGTATGTCATACAATGAAGACAATGGCACCCATTGATATCCACCATCATACGATTGACCGGCTTGCGTTCATCAATGGCTTTATAGCTGGCATAGCGCTATACCCGCAAGTATGGGTCGTGCTCGCAAACGGCTCAACAGCCGGCGTATCTACCGTTACGTTCGGCATCATATTTTTGAACAGCATCGTCTGGTTGTTCTATGCAATTCACCGCGGCCTTATATCGATAGGGATCGCTTCCGTGCTAAATGCCGTCGCGAGCTCCATTCTCATCACAAGCACCATTGTGTTTAGATAAAGCGCGGCTACGACGTCCCATCCCTCGATGGGACGTCGTACGTTATCTGCTCGATTTTCAAAAGAGCGAGACGGGCAACGCAACGACGCCAGACGCGCCTTCTGTTTTTGTGCCGACGCAGTTTATCTTCAAGGGTAGACATCCGCACGTTGCGGATTCTTTTCGGTTCACGCGTGTTTCCACGATGGACCATCTGTGCTTTTAGTATACGGGGGCGAACGAGAATGCTAAAGCGACCTGGGGAAATCGAGTGCAAGTGCCAGGGATCGAACCTGGGACCGCCCGAGTATCAGTCGGGTGCTCTACCAGCTGAGCTACACTTGCGAGTGAGGCAGAACGAAATGAGCTTCTCGGTTTCATCCTCGCCGAACGAGCAAGATGTATGCTAATTCATACATCTTGCGTCAGCTGATACTATCAAAAATCATCTCTCCTTTCCACCAGCAAAAATAATGGGTTATACCCATGGCGCCGCGCGTTTTCTGCCACGTGCGATTATACTGAGAGCGTATGCCGCGCAATCTTCTTATCGTGGGCGGTTCGGCGCTCGCAGCCGTTCTCATAGGCAGCGGACTATACTTGTATTATGCAGAAACGGGCCTCCCCAATACCGAATTGAGCATGGCGAACCCTGCCAGTTCCACCGACACGACGCCCGAACCGTCCCCTTCCGTGTCCTTCCGTGTTCTGGATTCCGGAACGCAAGCGACCAACGCTCCGGCGCGCAAAAATTATGCAGCGTACTCCAAGGACGGTTTTGAAAAGCTCTGGACTATGGCTCACGGCAGTAGCGGAGCATCCGTACCCGAGATTGATTTTTCAACAGAATACGCCATCGGCGTATTTGCTGGACAAAGGCCAACAGGCGGTTATGCGATAGAAGTCGCCTCCGTGACCGACGAGGATGTGGTGCGCACCGTGAACGTCCTGCTTACAAAGCCCGGCACAAACTGTATGGTGACCGAAGCGTTTACCAGCCCTTATCAGATAATCGTCGTGCCCCTAAGCGACGCCGCGCTCGCGCACACGGACGCCGAAACGTCGGCACCATGCAACTGAACCACATTTGGGTAAAGCAGATAACTTTCTCCCCGCGCTCGTCTCAAACAAATGAACGAAGACGTTCATTTGTTACTCGACTCGCTTGGTAGTAGCATTCCCTGTGTGGATGCTTCGGCGCATTTCCGCGGCAAGCGGATTACGGTGATGGGTCTCGGCCTTTTGGGCCGGGGCGTTGGCGATGCGCGGTATCTGGCCGAACAGGACGCGGAACTCATCGTGACCGACCTGAAATCGCGCGAGGAGCTCGCAACCTCGGTCGCACAGCTTGAGGCGTTCACGAACGTCACCTTCGTGCTCGGCGAACACCGACTCGAGGATTTCCGCGGTCGCGACCTCATCCTCAAAGCCGCGGGCGTCCCGCTTGATTCGGCGTATATCGCCGAAGCGAAGAAGAACGGAATACCAGTCCGCATGAGCGCGGACCTTTTTGCCGAGATGTCCGGGGTCGCGTGCATCGGCATCACCGGCACGCGCGGCAAGTCCACCGTCGCGCACATGCTGCACACCATTTTGAAAGCAGCGGGGAAGCCGGTACTGCTCGGCGGGAACGTGCGCGGCGTCTCTACGTTGGCGCTTCTTGCCGAGGCGACACCCGCGCACATCGCAGTACTGGAGCTGGACTCGTGGCAACTACAGGGTTTCGGCGAAGCGAAGACGAGTCCGCATGTCGCCGTATTCACTACGTTCTATCCCGACCATTTGAATTATTATCACGACGACCTGAATGTCTATCTCGCGGACAAGGCGAATATCTTTCTCTACCAAAAGCCAGAAGACATGTTGGTACTCGGTACACAATGCGCGCCGACGGTCATAGACAAATATGGCGACAAGATTGAAGCGAAAACAGTAGTCGTTGACGAGCTTAAACTGCCGGACACATGGACACTTAGGGTTCTCGGGGTACATAACCGGTACGATGCGGCGCTCGCGCTTGCCGCCGCTCGTATGGTGGGCATACCGGATACGACGAGCCGCGAGGCGCTACAGTCGTTTCCGGGCGTACCGGGCCGGCTCGAACTGCTACGGGAAGTGCGCGGCGTGAAAATCTATAACGATACGACTTCGACCACGCCGGAAGCGACCATTGCGGCAATCGATGCCCTTCGACAAAGCTCAGGGCAAAATCAAAATCTGATTTTGATTTTGGGCGGCTCCGACAAGAAACTCGACATGGATAAACTTCTCGCAAAGCTTCCCGAGGTCAAAAAAGTCATCCTGCTTGCCGGAAGCGGTACGGAACGCATCCGAGAGACAGTGCTCGGCGCGCCGGTGTATGACACGCTCGTGGAGGCGGTAACCGACGCTTTCGATGCGGCGACGCCGGGCGACGCCGTACTGTTCTCTCCGGCGTTTACTTCGTTCGGGATGTTCAAGAACGAATTCGACCGCGGCGACCGGTTCAATGCTATCGTGCAAACACTATGAAGAAAGTGTATTTCATCGGTATCGGCGGGATAGGAATGAGCGCGCTCGCGCAGTATTTCAAGGACCGGGGAGCGCAAGTAACTGGCTCGGATAGAGAAGCGAGCCCGGTGACCGAGCTGTTAGAGAAAAAAGGTGTCAAGGTCATGATCGGCCAGCGGGCCGAGAATGTTCTTGCGGATGTCGAGGTAATCGTCTACAGCGACGCGGTTCCGGCGGACAATCCAGAACGCGCTCGTGCCGCCGAACTCGATATTCCGCAGAAATCATACTTTCAGATGCTCGGCGAGATATCGGCGGGAAAGCGCACAGTTGCGGTTGCCGGTACGCACGGCAAGACGACCACGACCGGCATGCTCGCGAAAATACTGAAGGACGCGGGCGCCTCGCCGACTGCGGTCGTGGGTTCCATCGTGAAGGATTTCAATTCGAATTATATTTCGGGAACGTCCGATCTGTTCGTCGTCGAGGCGTGCGAGTATCGTGACCACCTCCTCGAGCTCACCCCGCAGGTGCTCGTCATCACGAATCTCGAATGGGATCATACCGACTTCTTTCCGTCGCTTGAGGCATTACAGGCGACGTTCCGCAGAGCCATTCAGCGCGTAACGGGAGGCGGCGCCGTCGTCACCGATCCGAATAATCAGAACATTGCGCCGCTCCTGGCCGAAGCCAGCATACGCATCATCGATTACACAGCGGAACCCCCGTATGAACTCCGTTTGCTCGGCGGGTTCAATCAGATGAATGCCCGCGCGGCCGCAGCGGCCGCGCGCACTGCACATCCCGGCATCTCGAATGATGCGATCCGCGCGTCGCTAGCTTCATTCCACGGCACCTGGCGCAGATTTGAATACAAAGGAAAAAGCTCTCGAGGCGCGGATGTGTACGATGATTATGCGCATCACCCGACCGCGATACGAGAGACGCTTCGTGCGTTGCGCGGCAAAACGGGCGGGAGGATAATCGTCGCATTTCATCCGCATCTCTACAGTCGCACGCGCGATCTTTTGGACGGATTCGCGACTGCGTTCGGCGAGGCCGACAAGGTACTTATCGCGCCGATTTATGCCGCGCGGGAGGTGGATGACGGGAGTATTTCAAGCGAGATCCTTGCCGAGCGCATTCGACAGAATGGCACAGAGGCCGTTGCACTCGATTTCGGTGCTATTGAGCGAGCGCTCAAAGAGGTGGAAACGGATAGCACCATCCTGACTATGGGCGCCGGCGACATCTACAAGATCGCCGACGCGCTCGTGGCGGGGACATAGTATGGGAACGTCTCTCGACATGGCTCAAGGCAAGCTTTCCGTCGTCGCGACGCCGATAGGCAATTTGGAAGACATCACGCTGCGCGCCCTGCGGACGCTCAAGGCATGCAACGTCATTTATGCCGAAGACACGCGCGTCATTTCGAAGCTGCTCGCGCGATATGAGATCAAAAAGCCGCTGCAACGGCTTGATGCGGCGACGGAGGTGAAAAAGGCCGACGATATACTCGCCCGGCTTGAAGCGGGGGAGCACATCGCATTGGTCACGGACGCGGGCACGCCGGGGATCTCCGACCCGGGGGCGCGGCTCGTGGCGCAAGTGCGCAAGCGCTTATCAGGAGCGACCATCGAGGCGATACCGGGACCTTCCGCACTTACCACCGCGCTTTCTATCGCCGGAGTAGACACGACCGGATTTACCTTCATGGGATTTCTGCCGCATAAGAAAGGGCGGCAGACCGCGCTCGGGAAAATCGCGGCGATGGTTCGATCGGACTCACCACAAGGCGGAATTCCCGTCGTACTGTACGAGTCGCCGCACCGGATACTGAAACTATTGCGGGAGCTCAATGCTCTCGAGATATCGCGGGTCATCGTTGCGCGCGAGCTCACGAAAATCCACGAAGAGGTCATCGCCGGTACGCCAGACGAGATGCTTGCGCACTTCAGCGCTCGCCCGGATACGGTGCGCGGGGAATTTGTGGTTATAATCGAGGCGAGGTAATTCGAGACTACAGATATAGCCACCCCGTGAGATGGCGGCTTCGCCTATCTCACGGGGTTTCGCGTAGTGTGATACACTACGCTCATGTCCCGCTCCAGCGTCCTTTTGCTTCTCGGCGTCCTCATCATACTTACACCGTTCTCCGGATTGCCAATCGCGGCCCGTACCCTGTTTCTCGTCGTTTTCGGCGCCTGCATTTTCGGCATCGGTCTTTCATTGCGCGTTCATAGAGAATAAGGTTTTTTTGCTATACCCGCACACCATAACGAGCCGTTGCGTCTTAATCGGCCGTTCGTTAACTTCCCAAAGCATAGAAAGGAAGGAAATCGTACCTCCAAATTGGGAAACTTGTTGACGCAAAAGCCGATTTACGGCTCGTTTGGTGTTCGGGTATACTAGAACGCAATGGAGAATCCAGAGCGCGTTACCTACTTCGCGGCGACTGATGCGCGAGGGAAACATGTTCCCTTCGGCATCAAGGCAAAAGACCGGGACCGCCACATGTACGTCATCGGCAAGACCGGCATGGGCAAGTCGACCTTGCTCGAGAACATGGCGATCCAGGATATCAGGAACGGGGAGGGATTTGCCTTTATCGATCCGCATGGGGGGACCGCCGACCGGCTCCTCGACTATATACCCGAGAATCGCATAAAGGACGTGGTGTATTTCGCGCCGTTCGACCTCGAGCACCCCATCGCGTTCAATGTGATGGAGGACGTCGGGTACGATAAGCGCCATCTCGTCGTTTCCGGCCTCATGGCGACTTTCAAGAAGATATGGGAGGACGCATGGAGCGCGCGCATGGAGTACATTCTCACGAACACGCTTCTCGCCCTGCTCGAATATCCGGGCGCAACTCTGCTCGGCGTCAACCGCATGTATACCGACAAGGAATACAGGAAAAAAGTGGTTGAAAATGTGAAAGACCCGGTCGTGAAAGAGTTCTGGGTCAAGGAATTTACGACGTACACCGACCGATACACGCAGGAAGCGACGCCCGCCATCCAGAACAAGGTCGGCCAATTCACCGGCAATCCGCTCATCAGGAATATCATCGGTCAGCCGAAATCTTCCTTCGACATCCGCACGATGATGGATGAGAAAAAAATCCTCATCATCAACCTTTCCAAGGGGCTCGTGGGCGAGACGAACATGCGCCTGCTCGGTTCCATGCTCACAACACGCATTTTTCTCTCCGCGATGAGCAGGGCAAACCTTTCTGCCGCAAAACTCGCCGAACTCCCACATTTCTATTTCTATGTCGACGAATTCCAGAACTTCGCGAACCAGACGTTCGCGGAAATACTTTCCGAGTCGCGCAAATATAAATTGGACCTCGTCATTGCGCACCAGTACATAGAACAAATGGAGGAAGAGGTGCGCGATGCCGTCTTCGGCAACGTCGGCACGACCGTCGCCTTTCGCGTCGGGCCGTTTGATGCCGAAGTGCTGGAGACCATTTTCATGCCGCGATTCACAAAAGAGGACGTCGTCGGCCTCGACCGGCGGCAGGTCTATCTCACGCTCATGATAGATGGCGTCGGGTCGGCACCTTTTTCCGCGGTGACCATTCCGCCCATCGAACCGCCCCCGGTCTCCTATAGGGAGCAGGTCATCGCCTCGTCACGCGCCCAGTTCACCGCTCCGCGTGCCGACGTGGAGCACGTCATCATCGAAGAGCTCGCCGCAAGCGCCGCATCGGCGATGCTGCCGGACGCCAGGATGCGCAAAAAGCCCGCAGTGCGTCCGCCCGTCCCCACAGAAGCAGCGAGGAGCGAACCGCGACAGGCCACCCAAGAGCGGACGGAATTTCATCCACGGACACCACCGGAAGCCGCAAGGCCATTCGTCCATCCTTCAGTTCCGCGCCTCCCGCGCGAGCCGGCGAAGCAATTTGCTCCAAGGCCTCTCGTGGCAAAAGACGCCGAGGACCTTCCCGCCAGAGGCGGGCTCGTCCGAGGACCTTAAGGCCATCCTGCGCTCCATGACGGCGAAGGACGGCGAAGAAAAAGAAAGGAAGCAGGAACAGCGCCAAGAATCACTCAAAGGCACTCTTGCCGCCGTCTTACAGAGGAACCAGTCCGCTCCGCAGAAACGCGAACGAAGTGAGGAACCGGCTCCGGCCAAGCAGCAGCCGGCCGCGCCAAAGAAAAAACCTTTCGAAGTTCCTGAAGATGCTCTCCGCAAGGTGCTCAAGGGCGAACAATAGCCCGTGTATGCGCATCGCCGGACTTCTCGCACTGGCTGCTTTTCTCCCGGTGGTCGCGTACGCGGCACTTGTGAATATCAATACGGCGGATGTCGCACTTCTTGAAACGCTTAAAGGCATCGGCCCTTCAAAGGCCGCTGCCATTGTTGAATATCGCACCGAGCACGGTCCGTTCACGGCTGTCGAGGATATCCAAAAAGTAAGCGGGATTGGTCCGGTCACCTTTGCGAATTTGAAGGGCTCCATCACCGTCGCCACGCCCGCATCGCAACCTTCCGCCGACGGAGCGGGTTATGAAACAGTGAAGGCGGTCGAGCCGCCCGGAGTCAGCAAAGGCGCACCGATTACCAGCACGGAGACGAACATTCAAACGCATGAAAAAGAAGTTCGCGCCCCCGCGGCGGCGACAGACCTCGCCGCCGCGGGGGCGGCATTGCCTCCTCAAACCAGTCGCGGTGCTGGCATCTTCCATTCGCCGTGGACACTCGGTCTCCTCGGCATCATAGTGCTCGCGGGTAGCGCATTCATATTCCTATAATGAAACTTATTCTTGTAACCCCGGTACCACAACCTCGCTACGCTCAGTTGGTTACGGGGCAGGCTGGTGGCAAAATTGAATATGCGTGATAAAAAATTGATTTTAGTAACAGGCGGGGCGGGGTTCATTGGCTCGCATCTCTGCGCCCGCCTGGCAAGGGATGGTCATCGCGTCATTTCTCTCGACAATTACTTTACCGGCAGCCGTGAAAATCACATTGCGGGCGTGGATTATCGTGAGGGTCACACGAAGGACATCGAGAAGCACGTGAACGAGACACCCGATATTATTTTTCATCTGGGCGAATACTCGCGCGTCGAAAAGAGTCTTCAGGAGCCAGCACTCGTGTGGGACTTGAATAAAGACGGAACGTTCGGCGTGCTCGAATTTTGGCGCAAGCACGGCGGCAAACTCATCTACGCTGGCTCCTCAACGAAATTCGGCGATGGAGGCCTCGGCCGTGATCAGAGTCCATATGCCTGGACGAAGGCCAGCAACACCGAGCTGGTCAGAAATTACAGCGCCTGGTACGCCCTACCGCACGCCATCACCTATTTCTATAACGTGTACGGTCCCGGGGAACGCTCTGGCACATACGGTACCGTCATCGAGATCTTCCGGCAGAAACAGCATGCGGGCGAACCGCTCACAGTAACGGCACCGGGAACGCAAAAACGAAACTTTACTCATGTTGACGACATCATCGAGGGTCTTCTGCTCGTCAGTGCGAACGGGATGGGGGATGACTTCGGCATCGGTGATGAACACGCATACTCGATATTGGAGGTCGCACGGCTATTCGGCGGCGATATCGTCATGAAACCCTCCGCGCCAGGCAATCGCATGACTTCCGATATCGACGTCTCGAAAACACGCGCGCTCGGCTGGGCTCCGAAAAAGAAATTGGCCGACTACATCGCGGAAGTTCGCAAGACATGAAGCGGATACTCATTTTCTCTCTTGCGTACTACCCACACGTCGGCGGCGCCGAAGTGGCCGTGAAGGAAATCTCCGATCGAATGTCCGACATCGAATTCCACATGCTCACCCTGAATTTCGGTGCCGATGTGGCACAGGAGAAAATAGGGAATATTTTCGTGCATCGGGTCGGGAACGGGCACTCCTATCTCTCAAAGATACTTTTCGTGCCGCGCGCCGCGTATGCAGCGCGCGCGATGCATGCCACACTCCATTTTGACTGCTTGTGGGCAATGATGAGCTACATGCTTTTTCCGATTGTGCTGCTGCGTTTTATGAGACTGAAAGTGCCATATCTGCTCACGCTCCAGGAAGGCGATCCTTGGGAACACGTGTTTTCACGATGGTTTATTCTTCCGCTACGACCGCTCCTCTCGATGGGATTCAGGCACGCGTCCGCCATACAGACCATTTCAACCTACCTTGCGCGGTGGGCGCGTCACATGGGTTTCGAAAAAGAGGTGGTCGTCATTCCGAATGGCGTAGACCTTGAGCGTTTTGCAAGGACGGCGCATCCATCGGTTATGACTGCGGGCACGCTGAATCTAGTGACTGCTTCGCGCTTGGTACGCAAGAACGCCATTGATGATGTGATCCGCGCTCTTGTACTTTTGCCGGAGAATGTGCAATTCATAGTCTATGGCACCGGCCCCGACGAGGCGAAATTAAAAAAGCTTTCTCAGGAACTCAATGTTTCTGATCGCGTATTGTTCAAAGGATATATTCCGCATGCCGAATTGGCGCGCGCATTCGGGACGGCTCATATCTTCATCCGTCCCTCGCGTTCGGAGGGCATGGGCAACTCCTTCATCGAGGCGATGGCGGCCGGGCTGCCGGTCATTGCCACGCAGGAAGGCGGCATCGCTGATTTCTTATTCGATGAAAAGCGTGATCCCGATAAGGAGGCGACGGGGTGGGCGGTAGATAAGGACTCTCCGGAGCAAATAGCGTTCGCCGTTAAAGACATTATGACGAATCCAGGGAAAGTGGCGCGCGTGACGGCGAACGCATCTCGGCTCGTGCGCGAAAGATACGGCTGGAATCTCATCGCCCGGCAGATGAGACAGGTATTCGACCAAGCGCTCGCCAGCCGCTAAACTGCCCGTATGAAGCTCGTTATCGCGACACCGCTGTATCCGCCCGACATAGGCGGGCCGGCGACGTACGTAAGGCTTCTTGAGGACGGGCTGCCCAAAAACGGCATTGAGGTTGACGTAGTGAAATTCAGCGATGTCCGGCGCCTGCCGAAACTCATCCGCCATTACGTGTATTATCGGCGCGTCCTTCGCGTAGCGCGCAGCGCCGACGCGGTGCTCGCGCTCGATCCGGTCTCGGTCGGATTGCCCGCGATGAAGGCGGCGCAGAAAGCGGGGAAGCCCTTTGTGGTGAAGATCGTCGGCGATTACGCCTGGGAGCAGGGAGTGCAGCGGTTCGGCGTCACGCAGGAGCTTGATGCATTCGTGCAGAAAAGACAATCCTCCTGGTTCGTACGCCGGCTGCAGGCGATAGAGAAAAGCGTTGCTTTCGCTGCAGATAAGGTCATCGTACCGAGCCATTATTTGCAGCACATCGTTGCGGCGTGGGGCATCCCGGAAGAAAAAATATCCGTGATACACAACGGCATCGAACTTCCGGAGCGCATACCGGAACGCCAGAAAAAGGAGGGAAAATTCCTCATCGTGTCAGCTGGCCGGCGCGTTCCCTGGAAGGGCTTCGAAGCAATCGAGCGCGTTGCGCAGAAACACGCACACTGGCACGTCTATATCGCTTCGGGCCTGCCGCGGGACGAGGCTCTCGGCTGGATAAAAGCCGCGGATGTTTTCGTGTTAAATTCACACTACGAGGGGCTCTCGCACGTGCTCATCGAGGCAATGGTAATCGGAACGCCGGTCATCGCGACGAACGCAGGGGGCAATGCGACGCTCGTCGTAGACGGAGAGACGGGACTTCTCATACCTCCGGCAGACGACGCTTCGCTGGAGCGGGCGCTTATCGCGGTGGAGCACGATCCCGCGGCGGCGAAGAAGCGCGCTCGCGCCGCACAAAAACAAATGAATGATTTCTCAGTCCTGCATATGCTCTGGACGACGACGGAGCTTTTAAAAAAACTATGAAAGTCATCTTCATTTCGAATGACCCCACGATATTCGACGCCACAAGTGCTGTCCGCGCACGTATGCGCGCGTATGCCGCCCTGATGGCAGAACTTCATATCGTTTCCGCCGCCGGCCTTTCCGCGCGTGAAGAGCACGAAGGGAACCTACATCTCTATCCGGTGCGCGGATGGAAACTCTTCCGCGTGAGCGCGCTCGCGAAGCGGGCACACGCGCTCATACTTGAAAAAGGGATCGAAATTGTTTCTGCGCAAGACCCTTTCGAGCACGGCCTTGCGGCGCTTCGAGCCGTGCGCGGCACGAGCGCGAAACTGCATATTCAAGTGCACACGGATTTCCTGTCCCCGTGGTTCATTCGGAGCGGCAACTGGCGTTCCCCGCGCGTGCGCATGCCGCTCTTGAATCGCTATCGTCGGGACATCGCTGACCGCGTTCTGCCCGCGGCACATGGCATTCGCGTCGTTTCAGAACGGGTGAAGCGGTCGCTTGCCGCGCGCTATGGCAGCCGCATTCCCGAGCCCGCCATGATACCGGTCGCGGTTGATCCGGCCGTTCCCGAAGCGGTCCGGTTGCCGGCGCATCCGGGATTTACGTTCATACTTATTGCGGTCGGCAGGCTCGAACCGGAGAAACGGGTCGAGGATATTCTGGCGGCTCTGAAACTGGTCGTGCCACATTACCCGATGGCGGGACTGTTCATCATCGGGGAAGGGCGCGAGAAGAATCGGCTCCAACGTATGGTCAACCGCCTCGATCTCTCGAACAATGTGATTTTTGTCGAAGGATGGCTCCCGCCCGCGCAGGCCTGGGGAATGATGCGGAGCGCGCATGCCTTCATCCAGGCGAGCGCCTATGAGGGCTACGGTCGCACGCTCATCGAGGCGGCGCTCGCGAGGGTCCCTATCATCACGACCGACGTCGGCATTGTGGGAGAAGTATTCAAGGGATACGAAGAAGTACTCTCGGTACCGGTTGCCGATCCGACGGCGCTGTCGCTCGCCATCGTCGGGCTCATCGAGGATAATGCGGTCCGACAGGAGCTGCCGATCCGCGCCGAAGCCGCCGCCCGCGCGCATCTCGCGACTGTCGGCAATGTACCGGCTCGCGTTGTTGCCGACCTTGCCCGCGTCCTCGCGCCATGAAACTACTCGTCGTCACGCAGGCGGTCGATGTAGAAGACCCCGTGCTCGGGTTTTTCGTGCGCTGGATAGAAGAGTTCGCGAAGCATGCGGAGAACATCGAAGTCATTTGCCTCCGGGAAGGAGCGCACGCGTTACCGGCCAATGTCCGCGCGCATTCGCTCGGCAAATCCTCCTTCGCCAAGGCCCAGCAGGGCATAGGAACGCGCTTACGGTATGTGTTCAGATTTCTCTCGCTTGTGTGGCGGCTTCGTCGCGACTATGACGCCGTTTTCGTGCACATGAATCCGGAATATATCGTACTAGGCGGCCTTTTTTGGCGGCTATTGCATAAGCGCATTGCGCTCTGGTATACGCACAAGAGCGTCGATTTGAAACTGTGTGTCGCGGAACTTCTTTCAAACATTATTTTTACAGCCTCAAAAGAGAGCTTCCGGCTCAAAAGCAGGAAGGTGCGCGTGATCGGGCATGGTATCGACACTGTCTTCTTCACCCCCGACCCGAGCGTCGCGCGCGGCGACTGGTTGCTCTCGGTTGGGCGGCTCATGCCGAGCAAGCGGCACGACCTCGCCATTCGCGCGGCAGCAGGGGATGGTAAGGAGCTACGTATCGTTGGCGATGGGCCCGAGTGGGACCATCTTGAAGCGCTTACTCAGGAACTCGGTGCGCGTGTCCAATTTCTGGGAAGCCTGGATCAATCGAAACTGCGCGACGAATATCGTAGAGCCGCTTTTCTTATTCACACGAGCGAGACGGGGAGTCTCGACAAGGTAGTCCTCGAGGCCCTCGCGTGCGGACTGCCCGTCCGTACCAACGACCCGGCGCTTAAAGCGCTTGAGAGCGAAACCTTCGCGTACGTTCGGAAGTATCACTCGCTTGGGCGCCTAATTCCCGCTATGCTTCAGATATTTCAGATGCCATGACCTACCAAGCCCAAGTCGGCAAATCGCATTATTCAGGCAAAGCGTACCGCTCTCTGGAGCGCTGGACTTCCTACTGGCACCAAATGGACCTGATGCGTCGCGCGAGCCCGCAAACGCTCCTGGAGATCGGTGTTGGCGATGGTGTGGCGGCACGCGAACTGTCCGCCGCGGGCATATCCGTGACCACGGTGGATATCGCGGAGGACCTGGGTCCGGATGTCGTTGGTTCTATCACCGCACTGCCGTTTCCCGACAAATCATTTGATGCGATCCTCGCGGCGGAAGTATTGGAGCATATTCGTTTTCAAGACGTACCGCAGGCGCTCTCGGAGATGCGCCGCGTCGCCCGCACGCAGGTCCTCATATCCCTTCCGCATCCCGGATACGTCTTTTCGCTTATCGCGAAAGTGCCTCTTCTGCGGCGCTTCTCGCTCCTCTTCAAGGTCCCCTTTTTCTGGAAGGAGCACTGTTTTAATGGCGAACATTATTGGGAATTGGGCAAGAAAACATTCTCTCTTCGCACATTCATGCGGCACGCGGAGAAGGCAGGACTCGAACTCCTCGTTTCCCGTTCGTATGCGGATGATCCTTCCCACCGCTTTTTCCTTTTTAAAATCATATGAGACGCTATTCTCTTTTCCACACGCTCCGCTACCTGTACGCCGGACAATCGTTCGCTCGCATTCTAATGAATTACGAACTTGCCCGGCACACTCTCCGGGGACGGGTCCTGGATGTGGGCGGAGGCAGAAATCCGGACTACTACGCGTATCTTCGCCGCGCGGGCGATGTATCCGTGGAAGTCATCGACGGAGCCCTTACAGGGATTGATTTTGAAAAAGACCCGCTGCCATACGGGAATCGTCATTTCGACACTGTCCTTTTATGCAACGTACTTGAGCACGTCTACGACCATCAGTTTCTTTTGAAAGAAATACGGCGTGTACTCGCGTCTCACGGCACGCTCCTAGGGTTCGTGCCATTCTGGACTGGCTACCACCCCGATCCGCACGACTATTTCCGTTATACGGCTGAGGCCCTGCGGCGCGCGCTCTTCGATGCAGGATTCACCAATGTGGATATCCGCAGCGTCGGCAGAGGTCCTCTGCTTGCGAATTTCAACACCATTGTCCTTTCACTTCCGCGCTTCGCACGGCCGCTTGCGTATTGCGTATACGCAACGTTCGATGCGCTGTTCGTGCGGCTTCGTCCGCGCAGCATGGAACGCAATCCGCTTGGCTATCAATTCAACGCGCATGTATAAAGTATTCATTCCAGAACCTCTTCCGAACATACCGCAGGTGGCGTTCATTGCCGACCGTTCGCAGGAGGGGAACAAGCTTTTTCAGACGATACCGCCCGATGCCTATAAAAATATCTTTGCCCGCGTACTCGACGCTACGCAAGCTGACATCGTCATAGCGCCGCATGAATACGTTCAATTACGCAACCATCCTTCATATCTGGCGCGCTGCCAAGACACAGCCCGCATGGCACATATTCCGCTTCTTGTTTCCGCCTATCAGGACGATGCGCGTCCGATTGCACTGCCGGGAACATTCGTTCTCCGCCCCTCCGCCTATCGCACCGCGCTTTCCGCGCGCGAGATACTCATGCCGGCATACGTCGAAGACGTCGGGGCAGCATGGGGGATCGAGCCATTGCCAAAAGGAGAAAAGCCGATCGTCTCGTTTGTCGGGAAGGCCGACTTTTCGAGTTTGGGCGAGCGGATACGGTACGTCATCCGCAATTATGCGGTGCGCCACGGACCGCGTAAGCAGGGCATATACTTCAGACGCCACGCCCTCTCAAGTTTGGCGGCCGACCCGCGCATCGTGCTCAACACCATCGTCCGGAAGCGCTATTCGGCGCACAGAAACACCATCGAGGTTCCGCCGGCACAGGCACGGGCGGAATACATACGCTCGATCCAGCATGCACATTTCACGCTCGCTCCGGGCGGCGACGGCAATTACTCGCTACGCTTTTACGAAACGCTTGCGCTCGGACGGATACCCATTCTCATCGACACAGACATGCCCCTCCCGCTTCAGGACCGCATCGACTATAACGCTTGCATCGTGCGCGTTCCCTGGCGGGACATAGCGCACATTGGCGACTATGTCATTCGTTTCTTTAATGACCGGAGCGAGAATTCTTTCATCGAGGCCCAGAAAAACGCGCGCAACGTCTTTGGATCCTACTTGTACATGCCGCGCTTTCTTGAGCATCTATTCGCCGACATACTGCCCAAGCGCGGTTGATTGCGCAAGAATTCCCTTATACTATGTCTTCGTGTCCGCACCGAAGATCTGCCGAATGATTCAGTTCGTGCTGCTTTGCGCAGGTGTTACGGCAATTCTATTCTTCTCATCGTTCCATTTGTTCGACAGCCCGGAAACATGGATGGACGAAGGACTCATCATACAGTCGGCGGTCGGACTTCTTCACACTGGAGAGGCCGCATTGCCCGTGGCGCCGGGCATTTTCGAGCCGGCGTGGTACATTACCACAGGTTTTCCTCTGACGCTCCCGCTTGCGGCAGCATTCGCGTTTTTCGGCGTGTCGCTTGAAGCCGCCCGCCTGGTGATGCTGGCGTTCCTATTATGTTTTTATGCGGTTCTCTTTCTATATGCACGCAGAGCCATAGGCGGCACTGCCGCCTGGTTTGGGTTCTTTCTCCTTGTCTTTTTCGCTCCAATTTACGGCAATGGCCGCAACGTGCTCGGCGAAATTCCCGGGCTTTTGTTCATGCTCCTTGCATTCCTGCCGCTCTTGTATGGAGGGGAACTGACACGTACGAAAGTCCTGTGCATCGGCGCGGGAGCGGGCCTTGCGGTTGCCACAAAACCGATATTCATTCTGTTCCTGCCAGCGTTGCTCGTTACGGCCCTCCTGCACCGCCGTGAATTCTCGTTGAGGACAGCGTTTCCGTTCGGTGCGCTTGGCGTTGCCGTTCCCCTTATCGTTTGGTTCTTTCTCCAGTTTGACGGGGTGGGAATTTCGCAAGTGCTTGCCATATACGCCAATCCGCACGCCGTCGACATCAAAAGCGCTATCGCCGCTAATGTGCACCGGCTGTTCGCAGAAGGACAGCCGCTCTATTTCTTTATGGCGCTCGTTGCCTGGTGTGCCAGTTACGCCGTGCGCCGAATACGCAGGGAAGCCGTTTCGTTCGCCGAAGAATCGCTCCTGTTCTTTAGCGTATTCGTGGCGTTCGCGTATCTGCGCACTGCGGGGTACTACCGTTATTTCTTTCCCGCCCAGATTTTCGTGCTCTTGTATCTTCCGCAGTCGGTCCTCTACCTCGCCCGGGGCCGTGCTCGCATGGTTTCCCTCGCCGTCATCGCCTGTCTCTGCGGACTCGTTCTGTTCCAGGCGTACGAAACGGCATTCCGTTCGTGGACGGCGGTACATTATAATTCGACGCGCACTGAAACGCTCGCGCGATATGTCGCCGGGCTCCCCGCCAAAGCGAAGATCTTCGTGTATCAGGCGCCCGAGGCCGTACCGTTCCTTTCGGGGCGCGCTGTGTACCAATATGCGGAGATCACTCCGACCATTCGCTTCGGAGAAGCATACGTTCCGCTCATCCTGTCGGGGGAAGTGCCGCGCATCATCACTCGCGCGGACCTCTTTGAAGCGCATCGGACCGACCTCTTTGCGCACTACGTACTCTCCGGGGAAGCGGACGGCTACGCTATGCTGGTCCATACGGCCCTCTCGGGGCAATCACGATGAGCACACCAACTTTTTTGCTCCTTATCCGATACGGCGTCGCCGGCATGACAGGTGCACTCATCCAGACAAGCACGCTGTACATATGGGTCGACGTATTCCACTTTGAGGATTGGTATCTCGTCGGGGCGGTAGTCGGCTTTCACCTGGCGCTTCTTGCGACCTTTGCGCTCCAAAAATACTGGACGTTCCGTGACCGCGCGTACGCCGGGATACGAAGGCAATTCTTTTTCTACACAATCATCGCGCTCGCGAGTCTCGGGCTGAACATCCTGTTCCTGCACACGAGCAAGCTCTTTCTTGAGCGTCTCGGGTTCGATTTCTTCCACGGCTGGTATCTGCTCGCGCAGGTTGGCAGTATCGCTATTGTCGCCGCCACGAGCTTCGTCGCGAATTATTCTCTGACGTTCCGCAGGCCTGTATGAGCAAGACGGTTATATTACTGCCGACCTATAATGAGCGCGAAAATATCCGGCTCATCGTGTCGGAGATATTCGCCGTCGACCCCCATCTCGGCGTCATGGTCATTGACGATAATTCTCCCGACGGAACGGCGGAAGAAGTGCGCGCGCTCATGCGGGAGTATCCGAATCTGCGATTGCTCTTGCGGCGGAGGAAGGAAGGGCTCGGCGAGGCGTATAAAGCGGGAATGCTTCAGACACTTGCCGATCCCGCCGTTGAGAGAATATTCACCATGGACGCGGACGGTTCGCATGCGACGGAATATCTGCCTGACATGCTCCGCGCCGGCGAAACGCACGACCTTGTCATCGGGTCCCGATACGTACCGGGAGGAGGGATAGAAAACTGGGAGCCATGGCGATACCTACTCTCAGAATGGGGAAATTTTTACGCACGCACTATCACGGGGCTTGCTGTCCGGGACCTGACCGCCGGGTATATGTGCTTCCGAGCCGACCTTTTACGCAAGATCGACCTGTCGCGTCTGCAGGCGTCCGGCTACGCTTTTCTCATGGAACTGAAATTTTGCGCCACTCGCTCGTTCAGGTGTAGCTTTAAAGAGGTTCCTATCCACTTCAAGGCCCGGAGGGGGGGAGAGTCGAAAATCTCCGGGCACATAATACGCGAGGGGCTTTCAACGCCATGGAAGCTTCGGTTTAAGAAAAAATGAACTGTCCGGTCTGCCGCGGTCCCGCACGTCCCCTGTATAAAAAAGGTAGATTTGATGTTGCTAGATGCACCCAGTGCAGGACTCTCTTTATAGAGAACCCGCCTCCCGACACCTCTGCCATATATGACGAAACATATTTTTTTGGAGGCGGCGGAAGCGGAGGATATGGCTCCTATGATACGGAAAAGGAGATGATGCGAGGCACCTTCGAGCGCTGCCTCGACCTTATTTCGCGTTACCAAGCAAAAGGAAATCTTTTTGATGTGGGGGCTGCCACCGGCTATTTCTTGACGCTCGCGAAAAGGCGCGGCTTTGGCGTTTCCGGCGTTGATGTCTCTTCTACCGCCGCACAGGAGGCAAGGAGAAAGGGAATTGACGTGCGGGTGGGAACACTCGAAACGATTGATTATCCGTCCGCCTCGTTCGAGGTGGTAACTTTGTTTGATGTGCTCGAACATGTGCCGCACCCAGATTCATTCATTAGGCATGCTGCAGACCTGCTCGCTCCGGGAGGGATTCTTATGGGAAGCACTCCGGACAGTGGAAGCGCATACGCGCGTATCATGGGCAGACGCTGGCATCTGCTCTTCCCCCCGGAACATTTGGTGCTGCTCAACGACTATAGTCTGCGCCTGCTGCTTTCCAAGCATGGACTGGAGACAGTATGGACTGGCCGCATCACGAAGCGCTTCAGTTTACCCTACATTTTTCAAACGACGGCCCGCTGGCTCGGCGTCCCATTGCTGAATCGGATAGGGAACATGCTCCGCGGCACGCGGCTTGGGGCACTCGCTATACCGCTTGATTTGCACGACAATATATTTTTTGTGGCGCGCAAAAAGACACCACCGGCACCGGCTCCTTGTTAGCGCCACGCGAAGATCATGTAGGCATGCGCAACATCGCGGTTGATTATTTGATGCGGCTGGGAGGTGGATTTCACAAAAGTGCGGAATCCCGCTGATTCGAGTAGCGCAAGCATTTCCGAGAGCGGCCGCGTGAAGGAACCGGGAATATAGTGGTATTCAAGCTGTATCGTCTCCACCTGAGAGAGCTTCTTTCCCGTCCGCAGTTCTTCAAGAACGTCGAATTCCGGCCCTTCAATATCAAGTTTAAGCAGGTGTACCGTGCTGACGATGTATCGCGAGAGGGTATCGACTTCTATCTGATAGGAATGCTGTGGGCGGTTTTTCTTCCCCGCGTGGTTCGCTATGCTCCCGCTACTGCTTGTCTCTTCCGTATCATCAACAAACAGATTTGCCGTGCCCCTGCTCGCGCCGAGGGCATAGGGGAATACTCGCACATCCTTTTCCCATCCGTTCGCCTGAATATTCTTCTCGAGGACTGTCCGGGCCGCAGGATTTGGCTCGAAACACTGAACGTGGGCGCACGGAGCGCGAAGTTTGATATAGAGAAGCGAAACGCCTATATTGGCTCCGCAGTCGATGACCTCTATCGGTGCATCCGTCGGGCCGATGAAATAAGTCTCCTTGAAAAATATCTCGGTAAAAAGTCCGACAAACGAGTCAAGAGAAGGAAAGTAAAAAACATGTGGTCCGACGGGGACGCGCGCAAGCAAACCCTTTTTCGGCGGCCGAAGCTTGTTCCGCAGATGCGCGAGCGCGAACGCAACCGTTGCTTGAGAGCCGAGAAGCGTGCGGAGCTTTAAGAAATAGTCTATATGGCGGGAGAATTTCACTTTGGTGGTCATTTTAACGCATTTCGTCGAATGCTACTATGGCGGCATGCGTGTTCTGAAATTCCTTGTCGCCGGCGCAACGGGCGTCAGCGTGAACCTCGGTATCTTTCATGTGTTGTATGTGGCCGGCATTCCATATCTGGGAGGCTCTGCCATCGCCGTCCTTCTTTCCATGACAGTCGGCTTCCTACTACAGAAATACTGGACGTTCGAGGATCGGACGCCGGAGCGCATGCCCGTGCAATTTTTCCAGTACGCAATGCTCGCACTCGGCAATGTGGCGTTCAATACCGCCGTCATATATATTCTCATCGGCAAGCTTGGTGTTTTTTATCTATTTGCGCAGGCGATCGCCGCGGCGATCGTCGCGACGTACAGTTTTTTCGTCTATCGCCTATTCATTTTTAGGTCGCGGGTGGACAGTGGAAAAGTAGCGGGATTGTGATTATACTGAACACCATATCGTGAAAGATATCCATACTTATTTCATCACCGGCGTTGCCGGTTTTCTTGGAAGCCACCTCGCGGAGAGCTTGCTGAAGGACGGGCATCGCGTCATCGGTTGCGACAATCTCGTCGGCGGCTATCTCGACAACGTGCCGGCGGGAGTAGAACTGCACGCGATCGATTGCAGCGACCGCGCCAAGATGGCCGAACTCTTGCGTGGAGTTGAAGTGGTGTATCACACTGCGGCATACGCCTACGAGGGACTTTCCGTTTTTTCACCATATCTCGTGTCTGAAAACATTTTCGGTGGAACGGTTTCGGTTGTCTCGGCTGCAATCGCGAACAAAGTGAAACGGTTCGTACAGTGTTCTTCGATGGCGCGGTATGGCACGCAGCCAATAATCCCGTTTACCGAAGATATGGACTGTCGGCCGCAGGACCCGTACGGCATCGCGAAGTATGCGGCGGAACTTACGGTGCGCAATCTCTGTGAGGTCCACGGCATGGAGTACGTTATTGCCGTGCCGCATAACATCATCGGCCCTCGTCAGAAATATGATGACCCTTTCCGCAATGTTGCGTCAATCATGATAAACCTCATGCTACAGGGGCGGCAGCCCATCATCTATGGCGACGGAGAACAAAAACGCGGCTTTTCCTTCGTGGATGACGTGGTCGCGCCGCTGAAGCGCATGGGCACCGACGCCGCACCTGTCGGAGAAGTCATCAATATTGGTCCTGATGACCAGTTTATCACTATCAACGAGCTTGCCGCGACTATCGCCAGACTGCTCGATTTCAAATTGGCGCCGGTCTACATGCCGGGTCGGCCCCAAGAGGTGCGATATGCGACTTGCAGTGCTGACAAAGCACGCAAGCTTCTTGATTACAAAACCACCATGTCGCTTGAGGACGGTCTCACCAGCATGATCCGGTATATCCGCACTCGCGGTCCAAAGTCGTTCCTCTATCACCTTGACCTTGAGATCGTGAACGACAAGACACCGCGGACCTGGAAGGACCGCCTCTTCTGATGCCATGTACCGTGGTAAAAAAGTAAGCATTGTTCTCCCGGTATATAACGAGCGGGAGAATATACGCACGGCGATAGAGGAATTCCTCCAGCATCCAGCCGTGGATGAAGTGGTCGCCGTGGACAACAACTCCAAAGACGGCAGTGACACCGAGATTAAACTCACCTCGGCGAAGTATGTGAAGGAAACGGTGCAGGGATACGGAGCGGCGCTGCGGCGCGGCATGCGCGAGGCAACGGGCGATCTTATCGTAACGTGCGAGCCGGACGGCACGTTCCGCGCGGCCGATCTGGACCGGTTCCTGGTCTACAGTCAAGAGTACGATACGGTATTCGGCACGCGCACGTCGCGGAATCCTGTTTGGTCCGGCGGCGGCTCTGGTGCGAACATGGATTTCTTCTTGCGTATGGGGAACTGGGCGGTCGCGAAGTTTCTCGAATATCTCTTCAATGGTCCGTCCTTTACGGATATCGGCTGCACCTACAAACTTATTCATCGTCTCGCCTATGAGCGGATTAAACATTCACTCACGGTCGACGGTAGCTGGTTTTCTCCGGAGTATATGATTCGCGTGCTTCAGCATCGGCTATCCGTCGTCGAGATTCCCGTACGGTACGGCGCGCGCATCGGGACTTCGAAGATAACTGGCAGACGGTCCAAGGCAATCGCGCTCGGGTTCAGGATGATTTGGCTTATCGTTGTCGAACGATTCAGGTCATGGCTGTCGTAATCAGCGCATGAACAGGTCCACCCTTATGACGTACGCGGCCGCGATAAGAGATTTCCTGAGGGCCCGTCGTCCAATCGTGATGCTCATGGGGATCGTGCTCGCGCTTACCCTAGTCCCCATTCTCGACACCTACCTGATAGTCGGGGACGCATGGCGGGGCATCCTGCCCACGTTCACCGACGAAACCATCTACCTCGCGCACGTGCAAACGGTAGGGGAGGGGTATCTGAGCGACGGCAACCCATACTTCCTCGAGCATCGCAATGACCCACCACTCGTCATCTTCGGCGGCGCGTGGCTGAACGCAGTTCCTCTTTTGGCGGGCATGCCGCTCAATGTGGCACTGATGCTTAATTTCATTTTGTGGAGTTTGCTGTTCGCCGTTTCCCTGTATTGGCTACTTCGGGAGTTCCGCATTCCATCGTGGCTCGCCGTGTTCACTACGGTACTCGTCTACTTGCAGTCATACGCCCATGTCTGGCGGCCGGCCAACCTGCAGCCAGTGTATCCCTTCTACTTTTTGTTCTATATCGCGCTTGCGCGCCTTATTCGCGAACAAAGCCGCAGAAATATCACGCTGCTCGCCCTTGCGACCGGCGCGCTCTTTTATCTTTTTGCGTATCTCTGGCAGATCGCCATTATCACGCTCGGTCTCCTTCTTTTGTATGCACTCGTCCGGAAGGACTGGCCATTAGCGAAAGCAACATTCATTTCGTCGCTTATCGGTGGCCTCATCGGACTCCCGGTGCCGCTTTACATGCTCTGGATCTCCCATGCCTCACCGTATTTTTGGGAAAGCATCAGCCGTTTCGGGCTTGTGAGTACGCACCTGCCCATGGCAGAAATCATCTACTCGGGCGGGTGGATCGGGTTGCTACTCGTCTTCCTCGCGGTACTCTACTGGCGCTCGCGCCCGCTGCGCGGGGATGAAGAGTTCATCCTGCTCGGCTCGTTCATCGCCATAGGCGGTCTCGGCCTATGGGTCATGCAAGGGAGTAATCTTATAACCGGCAAGTTGCTTGAGACCGGTGAGCATGTTCGTATTTTGATGCTACCCTGGCTCGCCTTCTCCACGGTCATTGTCGGCATGTATGTATGGAGGCATCGCGTGCAGCTGTCGGGACCACTGCGATTACTCTCAGCCGGTATGTTCGCAGCTCTGTTGGCGGTGAATTTGTACTATACGTACTATTACTTCGCGCCTTTTTTCAAGGTAGAGGCGAATCGTGAATTCTGGCAGACCGAACAGTCATATGCCGCGCCATTCGCGTGGCTGCAACATGGTGAGAAGGCACCCGTCGTCGTGTGGAGCGATCCCAGCAATTACGCTACGCCGAGCCTGCCGGTCTTTACCAGGCATTTCACGCTTTTCACGGAGTTCAGTATGTGGCAACTGGTGTCTAATAGCGAATTTCGCGAACGGTACCTCGTCTCCCAATATTTTAACGACCCGACCGTAGAGGACTTGAAACGAGAACTCCCAAGATACATGGGGCGTCAGGATGCCTTCCATAACGCCAAGACCATCGAGCGCGGGATAAAAATCTGCCGAATATTCTTTTTCTGGGACGCAGATAAAGACTGTGGCACGCCGCCGACCTCCATTGGTCTATTGGGAGAGGAATTCTTTACGAATATGGAGCGGAGATTTCGGACCGATATCAAGCCGAACATTAAAACGTATCTGGAGAAATATCACGTCTCTTACATACTGAAGGATGTTGCCCGCGACGCACAGTATCATCCCGAAGCGTTGGGCGCGGTGCGTGTGTACGCCGACGGCCATTTCGAGATTTATCGCCTGCCATGATAAAGAAGATGTACTACATTGCGAATGCACGCATGCCGAACGAGAAAGCGCACGGCATTCAGATCGCAAAGATGTGCGAAGCGTTTGCAGAAGCTGGCGAGAATGTAGTCCTTGTCGTGCCTGGGAGAGGATCTCCGTCGGCGGACCTGCGCTCTTTTTACCAGCTTCGCGTCGATATTTCCCTGGTGCGCCTTCAGGTTCCGGATCTGTATACGTGCGGGAGGACGGGTTTCCTGGTGAGCTCCGTGCTCTTTATGATGCGGTGCGTTTTTTTCCTGTTCGAAAAACGCATTCGCGGCGAGCGGTTTCTCATATATACGATCGATATGGATACATTCTCAACGATGGTCCTGCCACTTTTGGGGATGTGCGTCACCGAAATACACGCGCCAAAGAAGGCAACGGCGGTCCAGCGTTTCTTCTTTAAGCATGTGCGGGGAGTCGTCGCAACAAATGCGCTGACCAAGGCATCGCTCGCGAAGACATTCTCATTCCCGCTACCTCGCATGATCGTAGAACCGAACGGGGTGGACGCTCAGATGTTCGCATCTTTCATGCCCAAGGACGAAGCGCGTCGGCGTCTTTCATTGCCGCCGGCGGAGAAGATCGCACTGTACGTGGGGCGATTGTATCCTTGGAAAGGTCTTGAAATCCTTCCCGTTGTCTGCGAGAAACTCGTTAAGAACGGAATATCCTGTTACGTGGTCGGAGGCACGGCCGAAGAGCTCGAACGTCTTTCAGGAAACGACCTCCCGCCGAACCTACACTGCGTGGGAGCCAAGGCAGCGCGCGACATACCGGCGTGGATTGCCGCTTCCGATGTGGCATTGGTATTGGGTACAGCGCATAATGAGGAATCATACCGCTTCACATCTCCGATGAAATTATTCGAATACATGGCATCTCGAATCCCGATGGTGGCAAGCGGGACCCCTGCGCTCAAGGACGTGCTTACGGACCGGGATGCGTTGTTTTACGAACCGGACAATCCCGCCTCACTCGCCCAGAGGATTACCGAGGCGGTAACTCACTCAAAAGAAAACGCCGTTCGCGTGAATCGCGCCTATGAGAAAGCGCAGGAACACACCTGGGGCGAGCGCGCGCAGCGTATCCTCGCTTTCTGCGCTTTCGTGGCAGGGCGTGCAAAAACCGTATGACGATAGGCATTGTCACCGGCTTCTCCGCAGCGCACGCCGCCGGTCTTGAAGAGTTTTTCCTCAGCCTCCTTGCCGGCCTGGATAAGATACGGGCATCCGGAATCGAATGCCGCATCTATACGAAAGCAGGAAACGGCCTTCGGGAAGAACTGCATAGACGCGGTCTCGCTCATTTTCCGACCATCGCAGTGCCACTCGGCCCGTTATGGAAATCGGTTGGTTTACTCCTTGTCCCTCGGTCGGACGTATATCTCTGGAACGGGCCGCTCATGCCGCTATGGATTTCTCGCAGGTCTGCGATTTTGGTATACGATTTTGCCTATAGGCACTTCGGGTCCCCGTCAATGTGGACATGGTTCCTGGACTTTTTCTCACGACTGTCATTTCGCATGGCGCGGAAAATCATAACCATTTCGCACGCGACGCGGCAGGACCTGATTCAGCAATACGGTGTTCCGGCCGGGAAGATAGAAGTCATTTATCCTGGACGGAAAGAATTCTCACTGATCGCCGAGAAACCGATCGATGTGCCGCCGCGTGGGTATTTCTTGTTTGTCGGCACGACAAAGGAACGTAAAAACGTCCTGAATCTGATACGGGGGTTCGCGAATATCTCCGCCAGAGTGCCGCAAGACCTCGTTGTGGCGGGACGGTGCGACTTCTCTTCGCTGTACGGGAGGAATGTTGCCGCCTTCGTGGCCGAAAAGAATTTAAAGAACCGCATCCATTTTCTAGGTCCCATAAGCGACGAAGTGCTCGCATTCCTGTATCGAAACGCCATAGCGTTCGCGTTTCCTTCCGCGTTCGAAGGATTCGGCATGCCGGTCGTGGAAGCGATGAGTGAAGGCACGCCGGTCTTGACATCGAACGTGAGTTCGCTTCCGGAAGCAGCCGGAGATGCCGCACTGCTGGTGGACCCGTTCGACCCGCAAGCCATCGGAAATGCTCTCCTCCGGCTCGCGCGTGACCCCGGCCTTCGGCAAGCGATGATCGAGGGAGGAAGGAAACATGCCGCCAGATTTTCCTGGGAAACGAGCGCGAAACGATTCCTTGATGTATTATCGGCCCTATGAAGAAACGGCGCGCCCTCATAACCGGCATTACGGGCCAGGACGGATCCTACTTGGCAGAGCTGCTGCTTGAGAAAGGGTACGACGTGCACGGCCTTATCCGGCGCTCGAGCCGCGACCCTCTCGTCCGCCTTTCATCCCTCAAGGATCAAGTGGTGTTCCATTACGGCGATCTGCGCGATCTCGCGGCGCTCGAACGCGCCATCGCGCAGTCGGACCCGCACGAGATCTACAACCTCGCGGCGCAATCCGACGTCGGCATCTCTTTTAAGGTGCCGGAAGAAACATATGAAATCAACTATGCGGGCGTCGGCCGCCTGGTCGACGCCGCGATGCGGCACAATCCGGACGTGAGGATTTACCAGGCATCAACATCGGAAATGTTCGGTGCGACTCCGCCGCCCCAGCACGACGAATCCCCCATGTTGCCCGTCTCGCCGTACGGCATAGCAAAACACAAGGCGCATGAGGATTATGTAAAAGGGTATCGCGAGCGACACGGCCTTTTCATCTGCTCGGGCATTCTTTTCAACCACGAAAGCCCGCGCCGCGGCGAGCATTTCGTCACGCGGAAGATTACCATCTCCTTGGCGAAAATACAGGCAGGTCAGCAGGAACGATTGATGCTCGGCAATCTGAACGCGAAACGGGACTGGGGGTACGCGCCCGATTATGTGCATGCCATGTGGCTCATGCTGCAGCAGGATCGCCCGCAGGATTTCGTCATAGCGACCGGAAAACAGCGATCGGTGCGCGAATTTCTGGCGCTTGCCGCTGCGGCGATCGGCATGCCGCTCACATTCGAAGGTTCGGGAGAAAAGGAGGTCGGCCGCGACGCGTCGGGGACCGTCCGGGTCGCGGTCGATCCGCGGCACTATCGTCCATCGGAGGTGCATTCATTGCTCGGTAACGCGAAAAAGGCGATGCGGGTTCTCAAATGGAAACCGAAGGTTTCGTTTGCCGAACTCGTCCGCATCATGGCTGAAGCCGACCTGAAGGCCGTGCGCGATGGGCTCAAGGTCTCGTAACCATTCGACGCGCGCACAGCGTTATAAAAAATACATGAGCAAAGAACAGGACGCTCTGCTCGTCTTGTATGAGCAATCTCATGCGGACCTAGCGACGTCGGGAACGCGCGTCGCGTGCCTCAACTTCTGGCTTGAACAAGAACTCAAGTCACGCGGCATCGCCTGCCTCTCGCTGGGTGACTGTCCATCAGATGGCGTACGTACGGCGGAACTGGTGAATGCAACACGGGCCGCCGCACGAGAATGGTACCGACTGCCTGCGATGAATTTTTTTATGCACAAAGGGATACCTATTGGCGAGGCATTCGAGCCAATGGTCGATACGTATCTTGGACGTCTTGCGTACTGGCGTTACTCCTCAACGAGGATACTCGATGCTGTACCTGAGACCACAGAGCTCATCATCCCGCATAGTACTGTGGAAATATCGGCGACGGCAGGCCCGCTCGCTCATTTTGAAGTGCGGGCCGCAGTGGATGCGGCGCGCTCGCTCGCGACGGAACGCGGTCTCGCATTCCGTACGCTCGGGGATGCATCCCGACCTCCGGCGCGGCATGTGTATCCGCGCTCGCGCCTCCAAGAGACAATCGTCGCGTTCTACAACTTTTGTATCGGTTTCGCACCTCGTCGGCCGCTGAAAATCTTCGCGAGCGAGTATTGGCGCAACATAGCTCCGTTCATCACGCGGATGGATGACGCGGAGCTTGTGCTCATGGAACGCGGCGAGTTCAAAAACATTCCCTGGCGGCAATTGTGGGGGCATCGGATACGCTTCATGCATCCGCGCGCCGTTGCGCGCGGCACGTGCCGCGCCGCGGCTCGTAGCGCCACAGAGGGATTTCGCGCTGCGTGGCCGGCCGCGCGGCTGGCACTTAAAGATTGGGAGGGATGGAAGCGTGCCGATATCCCATGGGCGGTCGTGGAACCGGCCCTGGAGTATCTCGTCGGGACGTACGCCGAGCGCATCGTTGCAGATATGGAAGGGCTCGAACGAATCGTGGTGCGTGAGAGGCCCGATAAGGTGCTATTGCGTGCTTCAGTTGGCGGTCGGCAGCCGCATTTCTTTCTTGCCGCGAGGGTCGCTCGGCGACTCGGTATCCCCTCGATAGAACTCCAACACGCGGGTGCGTACGTGGACCCGCGTTCGGTGCTCTCGCGGCTTGAGACGGACTACCTCGCCGCGTACGGCTCGCATGAGCGCGAATTTTATGAGCAGAATGGCTATGCGCCGGAGCGCATCATCCTCGTCGGGTCTCCGCGCTTCGACCGTTGTATTGCCGAGCGTTTGCAGGCACAGGCGCACGGCACACGTCTGCTACAAGAAGCCGGACTTGACCCCGCGCGGCCAGTGCTCCTGGCGGCGGTGCCCGACGAGGGGGTCGGCTTCGGCATCGACTCGTTCATGCTCGCCGACTTTTTCCGCGCCGTAGCGAGCATACCGGCCCGCACGCCGGGATTGCAGGTCGTCTTCAAGTTCCGTCCCGGCAATCGAGAGCAGGCGTCACGTGACTTTGCGCGCAGTCTTGTTCCTGATGCCGTGTGCATGGCAACCGAAGATCTCTTTTCTCTCATCTGCGCATCGGATATAGCGATATGTGGCAACTCTACCGTCATCTATGAGGTGCTCATCGCCGGTAAACCGCTTTTGCTCCACCCTTGGCGCAAGGACGACACGTATCATGCGCGGATGTACGCCCCTGCGGCCCCGATCCTATACGCCGCCGCGGAACTCGCAGAAGCAGTCGCGCGAGCGCTCTCCGACGACGCATATCGGCGAGAACTCATTGCCCGTGGCCGGGATTTTCTACAGGGGTATTCTTTTGACGGAAAATCGGCGCAGCGTATGGCGTCGCTATTGCATAACAATTTAGCCTGCGTACCCTCTGGTATAGTCGCTCTATGAGAACATTACTAAAACGACTCGCGCACGGGACGGTCAGAATACTTGAACACATTCAAGTGTTCTATATTCCGAGCGAGCTTCCCTTGAAGACGAAGTTGTCATTTCTTTTCGGACGGTACGAAATTGAAACGTCAAAATATATCCGGAAGAATGTCCGCGGGGGTGTGGCATTTGATATCGGTGCGCATATAGGGTATTACAGTCGCCTCCTTGCTCCACTCGTTGATACGGTATATGCGTTTGAACCTGAACCGCGCAATTTCGCCCTTCTTGTTAAGAATACTAAGAAGTACCGAAACATTGTGCCAGTTAATGCGGCGGTTTCTGATATAGTTGGCCGGCAGGATTTTTTCATTGTGAAAAATTCAACGTTTAGACATTCTTTGATAAATGAAGGAGATTGCGAGAGTGTGACTGTGGACACGACAACGCTTGATGCTTTTGTGAACAAAAAAGGAATAAGAAATGTTTCGTTCGCAAAAATAGACGTCGAGGGGCATGAAAAGGACGTACTAGTTGGAATGAAAGAGGTCATAAAGAACTGTCATCCGCTTGTCATTGCTGAAATGCCGATGAATGATACCTATACTCCTGTGTCCGCAGTAATCGGACGGCAAGGCATACTGAGGAATTATATTATTGTATGAAGGACCCTTTTGAAGCTTTCGGTGCACTCGCCCGTTCGGACGCCTCGGTTACGCTTAAGGCGGGCCGTCGCAACATGCAAGCCGAAGCCGAAAGTTTCATACCTGAAGACATTGTTCAAAAGCTCTCGCTTACATCAGGCCAGTCATTGCTTGAAATCGGCTGCGGCCCCGCTACGATACTGAAAGAGCTTGCGCCGTATGTCTTTCGGACTGTCGGTATCGACCATACAGACGTGATTGCGGTTGCGAAAGAACAATGCAAAAGCACCGGCATAGTATTTATCGCCGGCGCGTTTCCAGAAACTCGTTTGAACGAGACTTTTGACCGGATTCTTATGTACTCCGTGATTCAGTATCAAGCAAATCTAGCTGGAGCTTTTCGTTTTGTTGATGCGGCGCTCGCATTGCTAAATCCAATGGGAAAGCTCTTGATTGGGGATATTCCAAACGCTGACAGGACCCGCCGCTTTAGGGAAAGCGAGGAAGGAAAGAAATTTGAAATGGAATGGGCCGCGCGAAAAGGAATAGAGCTTGCGACCTACGAAGACCCATTCACGCTCTTTGCAGATGCCGTTACGCTCGGATTCGACGATGCGCGAATAGACGAGTTTATCTCGCATTATCGCAAACGCGGTTACCAAGTATCGACTCTCCCGCAATCACACAAGCTTCCTTACGGATATACCCGAGAGGATATGCTCATCCAATCACTATGACGTTGCGCATTCCAAAATCTCCGCCGTCAGTCGATGTAGCATCCTCCGTATCCGTGGAGGAGATGGAAGCACTGCTTTCTGAATGGTTCGACGGGCAGGTCGTCCTCACGAGTTCCGGCAGGTCCGCGCTCCTCATAACCCTGCAGGAACTCGGGTTCGACAGATACACGCATCGCGTCGCGGTACCGCAGATGATAAGCAAATGCGTACTCGATGCCGTCACCTGTTGCGCATTCCCGGTCGACGCCGCCGGGCGGTCTGCCGCCGATGCGACGATTCAATACCCTCAGTACGGATTCATACAGCTCACACGACCATCCGGAGTCGTCGTAGAGGATATCGCACACGCATTTTTCTCTGTTCCCCAAAAGGATGCGCCGCGCACCATCGCAACTTTCAGCCTGCCGAAGTTCTTTTCGACCACCACGATGGTTGGCGGCGTCATAGTGGCCGACCCGTCGCTCGCGCGTCGTTTGCGCGAACGGCGCAAGAGCGCTCCCGTTAAAAGCGCGGAAACGCTTGCAAAGGAGGCCTCAATATTCCGCACCTTTTCCGGAGGCGGAAGCGGGGAATTGAGCCTGCTGTATACCGCCAGATTGCTCAACCCGCGTATCGAGAGCGTCGAGCTCGGCGGTCTGCCGACGAAGCGCTCCGAGATTGAGGAGATTCGGCGTAAGCGTCGGGACATCATGGAGACATTGCTTGTGGCGGCTAGACACCTCGTACCCCGTGGTTGGGGAGATATGCTTCGCGACCATCTTCCCTATGCTTTCCCGGTATTCGCTTCGGGAGATGTTCTCGAGCGGCTGAATCGCGAACTGCGTGAAGCGGGTATCGAATCCGACCTCTATCGGATAGATGCCGACCGGGACATGATGCATCCTCGCTATGAACCTATGCTTCTTATCCCGTACTCCCATCTCGTCTCCGAGGAGGTACTGAAGGATACGGGGTCCATACTGCGCTCACGGTCTGTATGAAGATACTATCCTGGCAACAGATAAGCGATGAACAGTGGGATGCTTTTTGTGATGCGTCCCCAGAAACATGGGGGCGACACCGTAGCATGAGTCGTCACGGCATGCTTGCAGACCCAAATAATTCAGATCACTCATTTGGTATTATGCAAAACGGCGTACTTATGGCCATTGCGCCACTTATATTGCGGGCTATACCTGACACGCATGAACGGGAATTCGCGTATAGTCGTAACATGGCGACGCCTGCGCCGGCATTAGCACAAGGATTGTTTCTCGAAAAGCACGAAGAACTTCTCCAAGAATGTATGAGAGAAACAGACCAACGAGCAATACGTCTTGATGCTGTTCGTGCAAGAATATTCATCGATCCACTCACTCGTCCTATGCAAGTGGAAATATCTACACAGAACCCGCTTGCTCAATTCGGCTATACTGACGCGAGCACTATCGCGTATGTAATTGATTTATCTAAAAATGAGCAGGAACTACTTGTGCGAATGTCAAAGGGGCATCGTTCTGATATTACATTTGCACAAAAGAAGGACTACACTGTAGAGTTTTTTGACTGTACCAATATCACAGAAGACGTGTGGCGCGTATTTATTGATTTGTACCATGCGGCCGCGGGGCGCATTGTTAACTCACCTGAACAGTGGGCAGAGACATTTAATCGCCTGTGCGGAGGATTCGCGTCACTTGCTCTTGCGCGAGGGGAAGATGGTGGTCCGTATCTCTCTGGTGTGCTTATAAGTACGTATAAGCGCCGAGCCTATTACAGTATGGCGGCGACCAATCCACAGTACCGTAGTCTGCGTGGAGTAGGAGCATTTTTACAATGGCATATCATCGGAGAACTCAAGCGTCGAGGATTCGAATACTATGACATGGGTTGGTATGATGGTACGCAGCGAATAGAAATGAGTAAAAAGGAAATAGACATCATGAACTTTAAGCGTCACTTCGGTGGCGACCCTGTACCACTTTGGGCGGGGATAAAAGAGTATAAAAGTTGAATATTACAGTGGAAGCATTTACTATGGTATCCATGAATGTGTTAGGCATAGGGGTAGACGTAACCGATATTAAGAGATTTAGAGACCAAAAGATGCGACGTAACGCGCGATTCATCGTTAATACATTTACCGAAATCGAGAGAGAATACTGTTATGCGTATAAGGATTATGCGCCTCATCTCGCGGGTGCCTATGCAGCAAAAGAAGCCGTACGAAAAGTGTACGGTGATACACCGATTCTGTTCTTAGAGATTGAAGTTCGCCATCATGCATCGGGCAAACCAGAAATATGGATTAAAGGTAAGCGCTCGAGAACGTTTCTTATTTCAATCTCACATAGTGCAACGGTGGCGATTGCTGTAGCATTCAACCAACTATCATGAAAAAATGTATTGTACTCGATTTAGATAATACGCTCTGGGGGGGAGTCATTGGCGAGGAAGGTTTTGACAATATAGAATTATCTCTAAAACCTCCAGGAGCAGGTTTTATGGCGTTCCAGCAGGCATTACTGGATTTATATGACCGTGGCGTCATTCTTGCAATTAACAGCAGCAACAATCTCGAGGACGCTTTACAGGTCATACGAACACACCCCAATATGATCTTAAAAGAAAGGCATTTTGCGGCACATCGCATCAATTGGCAGGATAAGGTTGAGAATATGCGAGCGTTAGCCAAGGAGCTCAATATATGTCTTGATTCGATGGTGTTTCTTGACGACAGTCCTCTTAATCGTGAGTCGATGCGAACATTCCTTCCTGAAGTCGAGACGCCAGACTTACCTACGGATACGTCTCAGTATTCGAAGTTTCTCCATGCCCTGCCACATTTTGAGCATAAAACAATCACCGACGAAGACAAGATGAGAGGGAATTTGTACGTAACCGAGCGATTGCGCAAGGAGACAGAAAAGAAATTTGAAAATCGCGAAGAATTTTTGAAAAGTCTTGGTATTGAACTTGCGGTTCGCGAGAATGATCAATCAGCGATTTCTCGCGTTACTCAACTTACTGAGAAAACGAACCAGTTCAACATCAAAAAAAGACCATATACCGAGGATGAAATAAAAATGTTTATGCAAGATGATACATATGCAATATTTCACGGGCGCGCCATAGACCAATTTGGTGATCAGGGTGTCATCGCATTTGCTCTCGTACGTAAAGCTCAAGAAATATGGCATATTGAGTCGCTCCTGATGAGTTGTAGAGTAGTCGGTCGTGGCATTGAAGACGCTTTTCTCGCCGCAATTGCGAAGCGCGCGAAGGACGAGGGCGCACAGACTCTCGGTATAACGTTCGAGGCGTCAGAAAAGAATGAGCTTGCCCGTGCATTTGTAGAACGTTTGTTTAAAAACGCGCAGAATGTTCCTGTGATACAATTCCAAACACCGAGCTGGATAACTCTTGCATGAAAGATTTTAACACACTCGTGACAGAGCATTTTAAAATTAATTCCGCGAATATTACGGATATGCTTACCGCGCAGGACGTCCCAGAATGGGATTCGATGAATTATCTTCTCTTTATCGCGGACGTTGAAAAGGAGTATGATGTCTCGTTCACTATGGATGAAGTACTCGGAGTACAGACTCTGGGAGATATTAAAAAGATACTGCGAGACAAATCGGTCAACGTATGATCCAAGCAGAAGATAGGAAATTTGTCTCTCTTCGGATCGGCGAAATAGCGTCTTTTGAGCGTACGATTCGTGCTGACGATGTGCGCGCTTTTGCCGATCTGAGCGGCGATTACAGCCCGCTTCATATGGACGACGACTATGCTCGTTCTACGCAATTCGGCGACAGACTGGTGCACGGCATGTTCCTCGGCAGCTTAGTCTCACGCCTTGTCGGGATGCATATGCCGGGCAAGCACGCTCTTTTGATGAAAGAATCACTTGAATTCAAGAAGCCGGTTCGTATCGGAGACACCGTAAGGATCGAAGGAGAGATCATGATCGCGAGTCCGTCCACACATATTATTGAACTCGACATTCGTCTCTATGCGGAGAACATGCTGGTTGCTACCGGAAGGGTACACGTGCAGGTACGTGATGAATGATATGAACGCCGATCCCCTTGCGATCATTTCAGGCGGTACAGGCTATCTCGGTACGACCATCGTTGCGGAGCTTAAAGAGGCTGGCTGGAGCGTCGTATCACTTTCAAAAAATACGTCCGAATCAAGCGCCGAAGTGTACACCTGTGATGTCACTGATGAAAAGGACGTACAGGCCGTGATCGCAAAAATTGTTGCGGCTCACGGTCCGATATCCGCCTGCATCCATGCGGCCTCGCCGTCTTTAGAACGTTTGCCGGTGCTCTCAATTTCTGCAGAATCTTTTGATGTCACGATGCATACGAATGTGAGGGCGGCGTTTCTCCTGGCGAAAGAGACCGTAAAGCACATGCCGGAAGGTTCCGCATATATTGGTGTAACCACACAAGCCATAGAGCCAGGCATGCTGCAGCCATCGGGAGCTTATATACCTGCGAAGTATGCACTCAGGGGTTTCTTGCGCGTATTATCGGCGGAGACGAAACAGCTAGGGATCCGCGTTTTCGCCGTTTCCCCCAGCTTTCTTCCGGGCGGTCTGAACGATGATTTGCCGCAAAATGTTCAGGATTTTCTCGCGAACAAAAGCGGGACCGATAAACAATCAACAAGAGAAATCGCGACATTGATAAAGAAACTTTGCCTCCATGAGGGCGGGTTTCTCTCAGGCTCATCGATAGCTTTCCCATCTCTTGCGAGCAGTCCTCTCTAGTATGGAGCTCTTCAGAACCGACAACGGCGCTTCGGTAAAGGATACAGATGTTCTCGCGGCTTTTAGACAAGTTGGTATAAAACAAGGAGACCTTCTGTTTGTGCACTCATCACTCAAGGCGTTCGGCATGCTTGCGCAACCGGATACTCAGGCACTGATGGCGGCACTCGTTACGGCGTTTACTGAGATTATTGGAGAGAAAGGGACCCTAATTATGCCGACTTTCACAGACAATTTTCTCAAGGGGAAACCGTACCACACAGACGATCGTTCAACGGTCGGTGCGCTGACTGAGTTCTATCGAGGGCAACCAGGCGTTTCGCGTACACTCCACCCATTCTTTTCTGTTGCAACACGAGGCCCACGGTCTGCCGAGCTTGCAGACATAAGTCACGACTCGTTCGACGCGCATTCAATATTTGGCAATGTGCATCGACTGGATGGCCTACTGGTTTTTTTTGGTGCGCGTTTTCAGTCATGTACCTTTGTTCATTACGTCGAACAGATCCACGGTGTGCCGTACCGCTTTATGAAGACGTTCGAAGGCGTTATAGTGGACGGTGAGCGCTCGTATCGCGATTCCTATACGTATTTCGTGCGACCGCTCGACGGCAATGTTGATCCTGAATTTTCAAGGTTAGGCAAACGCCTTTTAGATTCCGGTATGATGCGCGAAGCGCCGCTCGGGCATGGCAGGGTGTTCGCCGTGCGGGCGCGAGACCTGTTTGACGAAGGCAGTAAGCTGCTCGATGCGGATATATATTCTCTTCTCAAGCAAAAACCATGACCCATTCTTCTCAGGAACACTTCACCGATGCCGGAGCGGGTGAGGCAATGCATGCACTCGCGACTGAGCTTTTTCCAATTTGCCGTAGCCTTACGGGAGCTGGCGTTCGCGAGACACTACGCATTCTGCAGAAAATTATCCCACTCACGATACATGAAGTACCGAGTGGCACAAAAGTCTTCGATTGGACGATACCGAAAGAATGGGTGATTCGCGATGCATACATACTTGACCCAACAGGAAACAAAATAATAGATTTTAAGAAGAGCAATCTACATGTAGTGCACTACTCGGTGCCGGTCGACACTGACATAACGCTCTCGGAGTTACAAGAACATCTCTACTCACGACCCAATCAACCGGATGCTATTCCATACATCACTTCATTTTACGAAGAACGCTGGGGCTTTTGTTTGGCACATCGAGAGCGAGAGAAGCTTGCTGAGGGTACTTACCATGTGCATATAGATAGCGACCTCAAGAATGGCTCGCTCACGTATGGTGAACTTGTTGTGCCAGGCGAACACAAGGAGGAGATATTTATCTCGACTTATGTTTGTCATCCGTCGCTTGCCAACAATGAACTCTCCGGTCCTGTCGTCACAACATTTCTCGCGCGATGGATTATGAGTCAGCCGCGACGTTACACCTACCGTATCATTTTTATCCCCGAAACTATCGGTTCTATTATGTATTTGTGCCACAATGTTGAAGCAATGAAAAAGCATGTTATTGCTGGATTCAATATGACCTGCGTTGGAGATGAGCGGGCCTATTCGTACCTTCCTTCACGCCTCGGTGGCACGTTACCAGATCGTGTAGTACATCTTGTGCTCTCGCACAGACATCCTGAATTTATAACGTATTCATTTTTAGATCGTGGTAGTGACGAACGCCAATATTGCGCGCCTGGTATTGATTTGCCTGTGGTTTCTGTTATGCGAACCAAATATGGCAGATATCCAGAGTATCACTCTTCTCTCGACAATCTTTCCCTTATTACTCCAAACGGTCTTGAAGGTACCTATGGTGTGATGAAGGATTGTTTGGAATTGATCGAACGCAATCACCGATACAGTACCACAGTACTTGGTGAACCACAGATGGGTCGTCGGGGTCTTTATCCGACGCTTGGCAACCAGTATGACTTACACACTCATCGAATGATGGATGTACTTGCATATGCTGACGGGAAGCACGATCTTGTTGATCTATGCACAGTTCTTGGGATTACACCTTGGGATCTTTATCCAATTATCGAGACGTTACGAGATGCCGGTCTTATAGAGTTGTGTTAGTGGATCTTTCAGTGGCATGCCTTGAAATTTGTAGATATATGTATTAGAATGCGAAGATTATGGCAAGTAAAAAGCCGGCTAAGAAACAGGCGTGGAGCGCTCCAACGAGTTTTCTTAAAAGCAAGACAGTCCTCATAACCGGTGGCACGGGCACCTTCGGCCGCGCGTTTATTCAGCGCCTGTTCAAGGTTCCGGGGCTGGCAAAACTCATCGTTTTTAGCCGCGACGAACTCAAACAGAGCGAGCTCGCGGCCGACTATCGCGACGAACCGCGATTACGCTTTTTCATCGGCGATATCCGCGACCCGGAGCGACTCAAGCGCGCGTTGGAAGGCGTGGATATCGTAGTGCATGCGGCGGCGCTCAAGCGCGTCGAAGCGATAGAGTACAACCCGTTCGAGGCGATACAGACCAACGTCGTAGGCAGCAAGAACGTTATCGACGCAGCCATCGACCGGAAGGTCGGCAAAGTACTCCTCGTCTCCTCGGACAAGGCGGTCGAGCCCATCAATCTCTATGGCGCGACGAAGATGTCTGCGGAAAAACTCTTCGTTGCGGCAAACGTGTATGCCGGAATGGGCACCACGGCACTCAGCGTTGTGCGGTACGGCAACGTTATCGGCAGTCGAGGTTCGTTCGTAGAGCTCGTCGAGCGGCAGCGCGAAAACGGCAGTATCACGGTCACCGATCGTCACATGACGCGGTTTTGGATACGCATCGAGCAGGTTATCGACATCGTCCTTGAGACGCTCGCTCTCATGCAGGGCGGTGAGATTTTCATCCCGAAGATGAAGAACATGCCCATTACCGATGTCGTGAAGCTCCTCGCGCCCTCGTGCAAGGTAGAGGTTATCGGCGCGCGTCCCGGCGAGAAGCTGCATGAGACGCTGATGACCAAGTACGAGGTCAAATACGCGCGCGAATTGCCCCGCTTGTTCGTCATTACACCGCGTGCGGGCGGCGGCCCCGTGTGGCTCAAGCGCTCCCGCATGGTCCCTGACAACTTCCTCTACACGAGCGACAATAAGAAGTTTCTCCTCTCGCGGAAGGAAGCGGCGGAACTGTTCGCGAAATAGCCATGACGCGCTATCGCGTCGCGGTGATCGGCTGTGGCAAGGTGGGTGCCCTTTACGAGCGCGAGGCGGGTCGCCCGAAACCCGCGAGCCACGCCGGCGCCGCAGTACGTGATCCGCGCACGGAGCTCGTCGCGCTCGCCGATACGTCGCCCACGGCGCTCGCGAGAGCGAAGAAGCTGTTCCCACGTGCACGCGCTTATTCTTCGGCATCGGAATGCCTGCAGACGGAGCGTCCCGACATCGCCGTCATCGCCACACCCGTTTCGGCCCGCCTCTCTCTCGTGCGGCTCTGCCTGCGCTACGGTGTCCGAGCCATCATCTGCGAGAAGCCGCTCGCATCCTCGGCGGTTGAGGCGGCGAAGATCACCCGCGCGGTCGAACGTTCCGACGCCGCGTTCGTCCTGAACTATCCGCGACGGTTCGCGCCGCTCTTCTCGCGCGTTCGCCGCGCTATAACTTCGGGTGCGCTCGGCGCGGTACAGCAGGTGACCTGTTACTACAGCAACGGGTTATACAATAATGGCGGTCACGCCATCGATTCGCTACTTTACCTGCTCGGAGAGGACATGAAAGTGCGCTGGGCCGCCGTCAATAAAAGAGCGGCGCACCCCCCTGGGGATCCGTGCATGGATGCGACACTCGAGACGAAAAAGGGGGCGCGGGTGATGTTGCAGAGTGTGGATCAAAAAGCGTACGGGATATTCGACATCCGCCTATTCGGCACGAAGGGCGAGCGCTCGTTCATTGACTACGGCACCACTCTCATCGAAGCGGCGCCGCGAAGATCCTTCTTTAAAGAGGTGCGCCAGCTCGACCGGGCGCGCGCGCGCGTGCACACAAGTCCGGAGGGAAACGTACTCGCGGAAACACTCAAGGCGCTCGCGAAGAAAGAGCGTCCGAACGGTGCGAAGCAGGGATTCACGGTCCTGCGGACGCTCGATGCAATACGCCATGCGGCAAAAAAGAAATAACAACATAACCTTTCCACCCGTGTACCACATAGACCGTCGCGAGATAGCGGCGGTGACCGCCGTCATGAAAAAAGGCCCGTTGTCGGGGTTCGTTGGGGAGCCCGGTCCGGAATTTTTCGGTGGCTGTGCCGTGCGGCGGTTCGAGCGGGCATTCGCGCGGAAATTCGGAGTGAAGCACGCGACCTCCTTCAATTCAGCGACGACGGCGCTTCATGGCGCGATAGTGGCGCTCGGTATCGGTCCGGGAGACGAGGTCATCGTCCCGCCGTACACGATGTCGGCGAGCGCGACTTGCGTGCTGATGAACGGCGCGGTGCCGATCTTCGCCGATATCGAGCCGGACACCTTCTGTATCGACCCGAGAGACGTCGCACGCAAGATAACCAGGCGGACCAAGGCGGTCATGATGGTGAATCTGTTCGGGCGGACGGGCGACATGAAGGCGCTCCTCTCGCTTGCGCGCAGACACCGGCTCGCGATTATCGAGGATAACGCGCAGTCAGCGGGTGCCCGCTTCCATGGCCGCTATACGGGAACGATCGGCGATATTGGCGTTTTCAGCTTCAATGTTCATAAGCAGATACAATCCGGCGAGGGTGGGGTACTCGTTACTAACAACCGGAAGTTCGCGGACCGCGCACTGCTTGCACGCAACCATGGCGAGAACCTCTCCGGCGAGTACTCCGGCGCCGGTCCCATCTTCGGCACGAACTACCGCATGACGGAGGTGACAGCCGCCATCGCCGAAGTGCAGCTCGAAAAGCTCGACTTTCTGAACCGGAAGCGCGTCGCACTCGCGCGTCGCCTCTCGAAGCGGCTCGCCGGCACCCCGGGGCTTACTCTGCCGCGCCCGCCCGAGGGCGGAAGCCACGTGTATTACGCTTATCCGCTGCGTTTCGATGAGAAGGCGGCCGGCCTCTCGCGGGCGGAATTCGTCAGGAAACTGCAAAAGCGCGGCTTCCCGATCGGCGCGGGATATGTAGAGCCGCTGTATCTCCTTCCTCTTTTCCAGAAGAAGCAGGCATTCAATGGGACGCACTTTCCCTTTGACTACAACGGCAGGGCGGAGCCCGATTACCGCAAAGGCCTGTGCCCAGTGACCGAGCGCATGCATTACCGGGAATTCGTGGGGACCGACGTCTGCCAGCATCCCTACACCGCGGCGCACATCGACGCCTTCGCCGTCGCGGTGAAGGAAGTTCTCGCGCAAGCGAAGAAGCGATGAAAGCGCTTTTCGCCGCACAGGACCCGGGCGGAGCGAACGCGATTCTGCCGGTAGCTGCCGCGCTCATGGCGCACGGCGATACGGTCGTAGCGCGGGTCGAGGGCGCCGCCCAACACATGTTTGCGGCGCGCGGCTTTCCGCTCGGCGCGATCAAGCCCGACGTGGTCGTCCTCGGCACGAGCGGAGGGGAGAGCGTCGAGAAGCGGGTTACCGATGAGTTTCGCCATGCGGTGCCGATTGTTGCGGTCTTGGATTTCTGGTCCAATTATTGGCAGCGCTTTTCCACGCTCGGTGCCAAGGATTTCGCGTACCTGCCGGACCGTATCTGCGTGATGGACGAAGTCGCGCGGGACGAAATGCTCGCGGAGGGCTTCCCGCCGGAGCGCATCGCGGTGACCGGCAATCCGCATTTCGACCATTTTGCGGATGGCATCACGCGCGACCGCGAAGACCCAAAGCGCGTCCTGTTCGTATCGCAGCCAATCCGAGCCGATGCTCGCCTTCCGGGTTTCGCGCCGGCGGCGGCCGACGAATTCAGTTTGCTTGCGGACGTAACGGCGGCCCTGCCTCCCGGCCATACGCTCTCCGTCCGGCTCCATCCGCGCGACGAGCGGAGCAAATACGACGCATATCTTGATGGGCGGGTAACGCTCGCGCCAGAAAAAACGCTCGAAGAAGCTCTTTCGGCAAGCGGCCTCATCATCGGTCCCGCGACGCCCGTCCTCATGCAGGCCGCCGCGGCGGGGAAAAAGGCGCTCTGCTATGAACCCGGGCTCTCGGCCCCGGACACGCTCGTCAGCAACCGCGTCGGCGTGACGACACGCGTTTCCTTGCCGGAGGAACTCAGGAGCGCGCTCGCGGCGTATGTGCGGCGAGACTGGCCATACGCTACGCGACCGTTGCGGGACGTATGGCCGCTCGGCGCGACCGAACGCGTTGTCGCCGTTGTCCGTTCGCTTGCGGAAAGAAAATGATGCAAAATAGGCCATGAAGATGATTCCTTATTCAACGCAAGACATCAATGAGGCCGATATACGGGCGGTCGCGGCTGTCCTGCGTTCGGGATGGCTCACGCAGGGCCCCGCACTTGAGCGATTCGAGAAAGCTATCGCAAAGAAAGTCGGCGCGAAATTCGCCGCCTCCTTCAACTCCGGCACTGCCGCCCTCCATGCCGCCTACTTCGCCGCTGGGGTGGGGAAAGGAGATGAGGTCATCGTGCCCGCGCTCACGTTCGCCGCGACCGCGAACGCCGCACTCTATCTCGGCGCGAAGCCGGTATTTGCCGACTCGGATATGCACACCGGCACTATGAGCGTATCTGACGCGCGTAGGAAGATAACCAAGCGGACGAAAGCGATCGTGCCGGTGGATTACGCCGGTTGCCCGGCCGCTCTTTCGGAATTCCACACCCTCGCCAAGAAGCGCCGCCTCGTTTTCATAGAGGATGCCGCGCAGGCGCTCGGCGCGACATATCGCGGCCGTCCGGTCGGCACGCAGGCGGATATGACAATGTTCAGTTTTCATCCGGTGAAGTCCATCACGACCGGCGAGGGAGGCGTCATTGTTACCGATAACGAGGACTACGCTCGTGCCATGCGCCTCTTCCGTAGCCACGGCATCAGCAAAGATGCGACGACATTTGCGCGCAAAAATCACGGCGCATGGTATCAGGAGATGCAGGCGCTCGGCTTCAACTATCGCATGCCGGAAATGTCCGCCGCGCTCGGAGAAAGCCAGCTGAAACGGCTCGATACGTTCATAACGAAGCGGCGCGCGGCCGCAAAGCGGTACGACAGATTGTTCAAGAATGTTCCCGGTCTCATCCTGCCGCCTCCAGAACGTATCCACGAAAAGTCGGCGTGGCATCTCTACCCGGTGCGGCTTGCGCCCCGTATCGCGCACAAACGCGACGAAGTTTTCGCGAAACTGCGCGAAGCGGGCATCGGCGTGCAGGTTCACCACGTACCCGTACATCTCCATGTTTTTTACGAAAAACTCGGATACAAGAAAGGTCTTTGTCCGAATGCCGAAGCATTTGTTGCTTCCGAGATTTCCATTCCATTATTTCCAAACATCACGCTAAAACAACAGCAGTTTATTGCTAATACACTGAAGCGCATCCTCGCACCGACATGACCAACTCTCTTAGGAACAGGACGGGCCAGAAACTATGGCGAAAGGCAAAGAAACTGATACCCGGAGGGAACCAGCTCCTTTCCAAGCGTGCGGAAATGTTCCTGCCGGAGGAATGGCCCGCGTATTATTCAAAGGCAAAAGGATGCGAGGTGTGGGATTTGGATGGGAAGAAATACATCGACATGTCCATTATGGGCGTCGGTAGCTGCATTCTCGGCTATGCTGACCCGGAAGTGAACGCGGCGGTAAAGAAAGCCGTTGATAACGGTTCCATGTCTACCTTAAATGCGCCGGAAGAGGTGGAACTCGCCGAACTCTTATGCAAGGTCCATCCGTGGGCGCAGATGGTCCGATACGCCCGTACCGGCGGGGAGGCGATGGCCATCGCGGAGCGCATCGCGCGCGCCCACACTGGCAAAGATGTCATCGCGTTTTGCGGCTATCACGGCTGGCACGACTGGTACCTTGCGACGAACCTTGCGCGCAAAGACGGGCTCAAAGAATACCTGCTCGCGGGGCTTCTGCCCGCCGGGGTGCCGAAAGGCCTACGCGGGACCATCCTGCCGTTCCACTACAACAATATAGAAGATCTCGAAGCTATCGTTCGGAAGACGGGCAAGCATCTGGCCGCCATCGTAATGGAGCCGATACATGGCGTCGAACCGCGGAATAATTTCCTGAAAAAAGTCCGCCGCATCGCCGATAAAACCGGTGCCGTCCTGATTTTTGATGAGATAACCGTCGGATGGAAGCTCACGTACGGCGGCATGCATTTGAAATACAAGGTCAATCCGGACATCGCCGTTTTTAGCAAGGCGATGAGTAATGGCTACCCGATGGCAGCCATCATCGGAACGCGCAAGGTAATGGAGGCGGCGCAGAGTTCTTTTATATCCAGTACCTACTGGACCGAACGCATCGGGCCCGTTGCCGCGCTCGCGGCGCTTAAGAAAATGAAGCGGATAAACGCCCCGAAACGCATAGAAAAAGCGGGCAGGGCAGTACGCGCCGGCTGGACGAATCTCGCGCGCAAACACGGCCTCCTCATCACTCTCGGTGGAGTTATCCCTATCAGCAGTTTTACGTTCCAATACGGCAAGGACAGCCAGGCGCTCAAGACGCTCTTCGTGCAGGAAATGTTGGACCGAGGATTCCTCGCGACAAATATGTTCTTCGCTTCTTGCGCACACACAGATGCGCGTATCAGGAACTATCTCCGTGCCGCGGATGAGGCGTTCGGCGTCATCGCCGAAGCGATAAAAAAGGGTGATGTGCGCAAACGGCTTCGCGGTCCCGAAGCACACACGGGTTTTGAACGCCTGAACTGACTATGGCAAAGGTCGTTGCAATCATCCAAGCACGTATCGGTTCCACCCGCCTGCCGGGGAAGGTGTTAAAACCCATTTTGAGAGAGCCGATGCTTGCGCGCATGCTTGAGCGCGTGAAGCGCGCAAAAGAAATTGAACGTGTCATCGTGGCGACATCCGAAAAATCGAGAGACGATGCCGTCGCCGAGCTCGCCAAGCGTGCCGGTGTCAGTGTCTTCCGCGGAAGCGAAGATGACGTGCTTGACCGCATGTATCGGGCGGCGAAGGATGCGAGCGCCGACGTGATCGTCGGCCTCACGGGCGACTGCCCGCTCCACGACCCGGGAGTTATTGATGAGGCCGTGCGGCATTTTATCGCCGCGAACAATCCCTTCGCCTATGCAGGCACCCCGGCGAATTATCCGGAAGGTCTTGATACCGACATATGCACCTTCACCGCATTTGCGGAAGCGGCGGAACAGGCGCGGCTCCATTCCGAGCGCGAGCATATCGCCCAGTACTTCAAGAATCATCCGGAACGCTTCCATGGATTACCATGGACAGTGGGCGAGGGCGACTATTCATCAATGCATTGGTCGGTTGACACTGCGCAGGACTTTGAATTCGTGACGAAAGTATTCGAGAAACTCCACCCCGCCAATCCGAGTTTCAATAAAGACGATGTTCTTGCGCTACTCGCGCGACAGCCGGAACTTCTGGAGATAAACAAAGGCGGCACCGGATACGAAGGACTCGCGAAGTCTTTGAACATGGACGAAGAGATGAAAAAAACGCCATGACGGACAAAAAAACAAAACTTGTACTTGGTACCGTACAGCTCGGCATGAAATACGGCCTCAATAACACGCACGGCCAGCCGACGCGCGAGGAGTCGTTCTCCATCCTGGACGCGGCGCTTGCCGTCGGCATTGATACGTTTGATACCGCCTATGCCTATGGCGGGGCGGAAGACGTGCTCGGCTCATGGATACGCGAGCGCTCGCTGGCAGGCAAAGTTCGCATCATTTCCAAGATGAGGCCGCACGCGCTCAACGACTATCCGGATGGCACAAGAGCGTCCGACGTAGTCATGAGGGAATTAGAAAAATCACTCAAGCGCCTCAATTTGGAATCCCTGGACGGCTATTTGTTCCATTCGCCCCACTACATATATCTGCGCCACATGGTGGAAGGCATGCGAGAGGCACAAGCGGCCGGCCTCGTGAAGAACATCGGCGTCTCCATTTATGACGAGCCGGAGGCCCTGCAGGCCGCCGAGCTTGGCGTTGATTACGTGCAGGTGCCCTACAACGCGTTTGACCAGCGCTTGGACGCGACTGATTTTTTTGAGCTGGCGAAGAAGAATAACGTAACCGTATTTGCCCGCAGTCCGTTCCTGCAGGGCCTCTTGGTCATGCCGCCCGAACGAGTGCCGGAGCACCTCTCGTACGTTCGCCCGTACCTGCTCCAGTTCGCGGAAATCGCACAGCGGCACAATCTGTCGCCCGCGTGGGCTGCTCTTCTGTTCGTAAAAGAGCATTGCCGCGCTCAACAGGTCGTTTTTGGCGTCGAGACGCTTCCCCAGCTCGAAGAAGACAAGGCCATCATGAACGAGCTCGCATCCGGTGCGAAATGGGCGTCCGAGATAGAGACCGCCTTCAGACAGATGAATCGCGGCGCCATTAATCCGAGCTTATGGAGCAGGATAAAGAAATGAGCCCGGACGCCATCATTGTCTTTCCGGCAGGCATTGTCCCGCTCAACGACGTGAAAACCGAGTGGCGTAGCACCACATATGACGAGAATGACGCATTCGGCACACTCGGCGGCCACGATCGTGTGAGAGCTGCCGCACTTCTGGCACGGCGATATCCAACTGCGGCGGTTGTCACGACCTCTCACACGCTCGGGCGTCCTGCCCCAACGCTGGCTGACGTATACGAAAACGAGCTCATCGGACTCGGTGTAGCGCGTGAGCGCATACTGAAAGAGGAGAGTTCTAACACAACGCGGGCAGGCCTCGTAGCCTCTCTCGAACTTGCAAGACGAAAGAGGTGGAAGCGCCTCTTGTTCGTTTCAAGCGGTTTCCATGTCCCACGCATCCGCGCGTTTCTGGAGCAAGAACACAACGACATTGACGTGAAATGCGCCGCTTCCGAACCGTTACTCTCGGCGGCAGACCCCTCTTTTGCCGCGCAGTTCGCCGCGGTGCAGGACACACCCGCTTACAAAAAACGCCTGGTCTCCGAGGAGCGCGGCATTCAGGCGATCAAATCCGGGGACTATCGTTCGGCGTCGGCAGAGGACAAACTGGAGCGCGAGGCGTAACATCTTTGCATATGCGGATAGGAATGAAAGAGGTAGGCCCGGGGAACCCAACCTATGTCATTTTTGAAGTTGCGAGCACGCACGGCAATGACTGGGAAACGGCAAAAGCGTACATCGCGCAAGCGGCAGACGCCGGCGCCAACGCGGTGAAGTTCCAGCTTTTCACGGCCGATACGCTCATTAACCCGCTTACGCCTGGGCTCAAGGGCACCTACGACTACTTTAAAACTGCCGAGACGCCGCGTGAATGGTTCCCTAAGTTGAAAGTGCTCTGTGATGAGAAGGGAATTGACCTCTTATGCACGCCCTTCGATATCGACTCCGCGCGATTCCTCGACGAGGTCGGCGTCCCGGCGGTCAAAATCGCTTCCGGCGAATTGACGAATCTGCAACTGCTCGAGAGTGTCGCCACTTTTGGCAAGCCGATTATTGTCTCAACCGGTATGGCGACGATGCAGGAGGTCGAGCGAGCCGTGCACATTCTCCGCACGAACGGCGCAAAAGAAATCGCGCTTCTCCAGTGCGTCTCGGTCTATCCGACGAGTTTTGAAGACGCGAACGTTTCGGCGATGAACACGCTCGGAGACGCCCTCGATACCATTATCGGTTATTCAGATAACGGTTCTGTAGGCGCATTGGTGCCATTGATGGCTGTCGCGATGGGTGCATCCATCATCGAGAAGCATGTGACTTCTAAGAAGGAACGCGGCTCGCTTGATGATGTGTTCTCGATGTCGGTTGAAGAGTTTGCGCAGATGGTGATGAAGATTCGCGCTATTGACGCTCGTGCAGATAAAAAAGAAGTTCTTAAAGAGCTTCGTGAAGAATTCGGTGCGGACTTTGACAAAGCGCTTGGCGATGGTATCAAGCGTCCGGCACCACATGGTACGCTCGTTACCCACCCGGGTGTTGAAGGCGAGTTCCGTATGAAGGAGGCCGATGAACGGCAATGGGCTCGCCGCGGAGTGTATCTCAATCAAGCGGTCGCGAAGGGTACGACAATAACAAAAGAAATGCTCACCCTGCTCCGGCCCGATATCGGCATCTCGAGCGTCGACTATGAACGTGTCATCGGCACGGTTGCCGGAGAGGACTTACCGCCGATGCTGCCGCTCAAGATGCAGGGAGAAGCGGTGGTCCTCTTCCATAAAGCGGACATCGCGCCGACCTATGCCGACCCGAGCGAAGCGGGCTTCGTGAAGATGCTCGGAGAGACAGCGCTCTTCGCCTAGTGCTATGCATACTCCCGAACATTCCGGTACGCGAGTGGTGACGGTTGACGGTTCAGACGTCATTGAGTGTACGGGGTGTGGTTTTAAACATGTGATGCCGCTTCCGACGCCTGAGGTACTTAAGACGTTTTATGAAGATGAATTTTATCAAGAAGAGCGAAAGGACTATTTTAAAGAAGTCGAGGAGGACAAAGACTGGTGGATGCTCACCTACAATCACTATTATGATCTGCTTGAAAAGCATACGAAGGGCAGAAAACTACTTGATATAGGGTCAGGCCCAGGGCTGTTTTTGGAATGTGGTAATGCACGCGGGTGGCAGACACTCGGCTTTGAGCCGTCACCGCGAGCGGGTGAGTACGCGCGAAGTCTCGGTTGCGAAGTGGTGACGGACTTTTTTACCGCTGAACAGGCAAAGCGCTACGGCCCGTTCGACGCGATTACGCTCAACTTCGTTCTCGAGCATGTACCGAACCCGACAGAACTTATTGCGCAGGCGCGAAGCCTGCTCGCGCCGGGCGGCGTGCTCTTGGTCGTCTCACCGAACGATTTCAACCCGCTCCAGAAACTTCTGGTCGAGCATCATGGTTATACATCGTGGTGGGTTGTGCCGAAGCACCACCTCAATTATTTCGATATCGAGTCGGCTTCCCGCCTTCTCGTATCCCGCGATATGGCGGTGATCGAGCGGGAAGCGACGTATCCCCTGGAGCTCTTTTTGCTCTCCGGCCGCAATTATGTGGAGCATCCAGAGCTTGGCAGAGTCTGCCACAGTGAACGCAAGGCGTTCGAGTCCGCTTTGTATCGCCATAAGAGCGACTTAATTCAGAAAATGTTTATTGATTGGGCGAAGCAAGGTATCGGGCGTGAAGTGGTCTCTATTAGCAAAAAAGGATGAGAAAGAATAAATCTACAATGGATTCAAAAAAATGGGTCGTGTGTCTTGGAGGAAGTGATTCAAAGATACCTATCATACAAGCTGTGCAAGACCGCGGTATGCGATGTGCAGTAGTGGATCATGATTCAGACAGTCCGGCTAAGCGATACGCCGATTTATTTTTAAACATAAGTATTTTTGATTCGGTAGCCATCATAGATGCGTTGAAGCAAGCTAATATACTTCATGCAACCGCCTTTGTATTTGCGTACACGTCGTTACAAGAAGGTCAATTATCAGCAAGCCGATTGACTAAGGGACTTAATATTCCTATTAACTTAAAAGAATCATGGTTGGAGAATTCTTGGAATAAAATAGCATTCAAAAGATTTTGTAGTGCAACGGGCATCACGACTCCAGCGTTTACAGAATCTCTCCAAGGTGGTGGCACACACATGTTTTTGGAAAGATATGGTAAAGCGGTGTGCAAGCCAATAGAGGGAGGTGTCGGATCAAAGTCTGTTTTTTTTGTTGATATGTTGAACGATGAGCAGGTTATTGATAATTCGTGTTTTCTAGAGCAATATATAGACGGTGATCTTTATTCGTATAACGGCATTGCAATAAAAGAGGAAGTGCCGTTTTCTCTAGTATTGCGTAAATATACACGCACAGACGGTAAAAATATCGCTGGATTTTCTTCGCGCGTGGACAGAAAGCTAGGAGCGCGTATCATTAATCAATGTAAAGTCGCCGCTTTATCTATGCATCTACGTGATACGTTTTTCCATTTTGATATTCTCGTACGAGATGGTGTCAGCTATTTCATTGATTTTGGTCTTCTTTTGGATTGCCGAGTTAACGAGTTGTTGCTATATGGCGGTTTTAATGCGTATGGGTATATTTTGGATGAAGTATTAAACCTTCCTACCATAGAACACGTAAGATATACTAAAAACGAAACTGAAACAGCCATAGCTTTCGTGTATCCGATTCAAGAAGGTCGTCTGCGCAGTCTACCAACTTCTCTCTCCACCGTACTTCCTGGGTGCTCTGCATACATCTGGAAAAAAGAAGGAGACTTTGTCAAAGTTGAAGGAACAGTGGAAGATGAAATTGGGTATGTTGTGGGCCGTGATGTCGATTGGTCTAAGGTAAAAAATGTGGCGGGCATGCTCGAAGAAGAGATTATTATTGAACCGGTATGAATGGTAAGAAACATATATTAATGATTGGCGGAGGCCTCCAGGAGGTCGAGGCAGTTCGACAGCTTAAGGCCGCTGGATGGACTGTCGGCGTCTCGGATCGGGATTCTGATTGCCCGTGCGCAAACATTGCTGATTATGTATTAGAGGCAGACGGTCGCGATCCAGAACGAATATTGCAAGAATTGTTGATTAGAACACCTGACAATCTCCCACGGGTAGTATTTACACTGACAGAACTGACCACAACGGTGGCGATATTATTACACGCACTAAAACTGCCAGCTCCATCGATCCTATCGGTAGTGGTGAGTCAATCGAAAGCATTATCGAAAGATTGTTGGCTACGTAAGGGAGTACGGACGCCGAACGGGGTTGTTGTTTCTGATGCCCAGGGATTGGCATCTATCCCCACACGAAGCGCACCGCCCTATGTTATAAAACCAGATGTTTCTTCTGGCGGTAGAGGGGTTGTTTTAGTAAAGTCTGCAGACAAATTATCCGAAGCCGTACGTAATGCTATTGACTGTTCAGCAAATAGCCGATGTGTAGTTGAAGAATACATACACGGGACTATTCACGATGGTAATGCATATTTTTCCAATGGCATATTTGTTCCTCTAAGTATTTCTGATCGGTTCACCGGTGATTCAATTGCGGTCGAATCTGGTGCAATTTGCCCCTCATGTTTGCCACCGAACAAGCAAAAAGATTTTTTCTTTCTTTTTGAAGAATCTTGTCGGGCATTGGGAATTGAACAGGGTCCCGTTAAAATTGACGCGTTATACGATGGAAAAAATTTTTACGTATTAGAGGTCGCAGCACGTTTGCACGGTCCACGCGGTAGTTTGTATTTGATCCCCGCCAGTTTTGGTATATCACTATGTGTACCGGTATTTGATGCGATTCAGAGCAATAGCATGGATATAGAATGGGATGCGACACGCGTAAAGCAGTTTTGTGTATACGAGGATATCCGAATTGCCGAGCGAGGTGTAATAATAAGTATTGAAGGTATTGAGATTGCTAAACATGAAGAGGGTATTGTAGATATTCAACTATTAAAAAATATAGGCGATGAGATACGCACACCACACGATTCAAACGAAGTTACTGGGTTTATTTTTGCCGTTGGAAGTAACGAAATAGAATGTAGAAAACGGATAAAGACCGCTCATGATGTGTTGCACATACGTCTCGTGAATAGGCCGCATACTGAGCTTAATTAAACATAAATCCATGAAACGTATCGCAATTGTACAAATCGCCCCTTCCGATGTTAAGGGAAGATTAAGGGACTACAATGTAATTCGTCCACTGCAGGAAAGCGGTTTATTTGACCATATCGTGTTGGCATATCCTGACCTTCCTGGGGCGGAAATTATCGATGATTTGGCCAAGGAATGGGGAATCGAGTCATTTCGAGGCGATGTAATGAATGTGACCCGACGCATTTTGAACTGTGCAAAAAAATACGATGCGCATACTGTGGTGCGAGTGTTGTCGTGGTATTTTTTTATTGATATTGATCTTGTCAAACGAATGGTTCGATTTCTCGAAGAAAGCGATTCTGACTACGTGCCTCTCCCTCGTGATTTTGACATCCGGTTTGGCGCTGATGTTACACAAACTCGATTTTACGAAAAAATGGATTCTTATTTTAATAAGGACTCGACTCTATTAAAACTATATGCATTTAATCCGTGGGGATTCTGCGAGCTGCACCAGGAATTATTCAAAGTCAAGGAATTCAAAGATGTTCCAACATATACCGCAAATTATTTTAAACAATTGAGACAGACTATGGATCTAGTCTGGCCAGAACAATGGGATTCACAAGACACGCCCATAGATCCATACAGAATGGTAATAAAATATAAAAAAGGAAGCGGGAAGCATGCGTTAGATCTTGCTTGCGGTTATGGAATGGGGAGTAATCTATTGCACGAGAATGGTTTTTGCGTATTGGGTGTAGATATAGATCCTGCTGTTATTACTACGTGCAAAAAGAGATATGAAGAAAACAGCAAGCTTTCATTTTTATGTGAAGATTATCGCAATCTCTCTTTTCAGAAGGAATTTGACATCGTAACTTCAATCCATACTATGGAGCATGTTCCCGATGATTCCGATTTTCTCAGTCATTGTCATTTATGGTTGAGAAAAGGCGGCACGCTATTTTTAGAAGTACCTCTTCTGATGAAGAGACCATTTTATGGAATTGGCGAGCCAATTAACCCAAAGCACGTGAAGGAATACGATCTGAAGGCTTTAAAGACTCTAGTGTCAAAGTATTTCCATATTATCAAAGTATTCGGAGTTACTCGCGGGTATTATGTTGAGGAGTGCAAAGCGAGAAACGCGGCATTAATTATAGCCACAAAGACAAGAACGGACGGACTGTGATATAACAAACCTATGACTGATCTTGCCCGTAAAGCCCAAGAGATACGAAGTCATGCGCTGTGCATGATTCATGCAGCGCGTTCTGGACATCCGGGAGGTTCACTTTCTGTCGCGGATATGCTCGCTGTACTCTATTTCGATGAACTCAATCTGCGTCCACGATCTCCGCGCTGGAACAACCGGGATAGATTTATTCTTTCCAAGGGGCATTCGTGTCCGGCGCTCTATGCCGCGCTTGCGATGCGCGGCTATTTCCCGAAGAAGGAGCTCCTCGGCCTGCGCAAAATCGACCATTTCCTCGAAGGGCATCCCGATGTAAAGATTCCCGGCGTTGATGCGCCCTCCGGCTCGTTAGGCATGGGGCTTTCGCAGGGCCTCGGCATGGCGCTCGGCGGACGGTATCTAAAAAAGAAATTCCGCACGTATGTCCTCCTCGGCGATGGCGATATGCAAGAGGGAAACACCTGGGAAGCGTTCATGGCCGCGGGATTCCATAAGGTCGATACACTCGTCGCTTTACTGGATGCAAATGGCATTCAGGGTGACGCACGCGTTGAAACTCAGATGGACTACGAGCCAGTTCTAGAGAAAGTGCGTGCGTTCCGTTGGCATGTTGAGGAGATTGATGGTCACGACGTACGGCAGATACGGCGCGCGCTCAAGAATGCACGTGCCCAAAAAGGGAAGCCCTCGTTCATCCTCGCGCGTACAGTGAAAGGCAAGGGAGTGTCTTTTATAGAAGACCAACTCGCTTGGCATGGGAGTGTGACGATGAAGGACGAAGAACTCGCGCAGTCGCTTGCAGAATTACGCGTATGAAAAAAACCAAACTCCAATTCTGGAAGAAGGGTGAGAATGTTTCGTTACGCGAAGCTTTCGGGCGTATATTGGTACATCTCGGTAAAATGCGCGATGATTTCGTGCTCTTTGATGCGGACATCGCCGGCGGTACGGGAGCGAAGCCGTTCGTGACGGCGTTCCCCAAGCGAGTGATGCAATTTGGCATTGCAGAGCAGAATATGATGGCGGCCGCAGGCGGTTGTGCGGACATTGGCATCATCCCGGTCGTGAGCACCTTTGCCGCGTTCGGCGCAATGCGCGCGCACGAACAATTCCGCACCGCTATTGCGTATCCGAACCGCAACGTGAAGCTCTGTTGCTCGCATCTGGGCGTTGATACGGGACCTGACGGCGCGACCGCGCAAATGCTCGAGGACCTTGCGGTGATGCGCTCGATTCCGGGCGTTACCGTCGTCGTGCCGGCCGATGCCAATGAGCTTATGCTCGCTTTCGACGCTGTGCTCAACCATACCGGCCCAGTATATATGCGCATCGGACGCAGTCCCACTCCGGTTATTTCTGATGCGAAGCAGCCGTTTGTCATCGGTAAGGCGACGCGCATGTGTGAGGGCACTGATGCTACTATCGTCGCATGTGGCGTTATGGTGGCACGTGCGTTTGTCGCGGCCGACGTGCTCAAAAAACAGGGCATTCATGTCCGTGTCGTGAATCTCTCGACCGTCAAACCGCTCGACGAGCGGGAGCTCCGCGCGGCGGCGCGAGAGACGGGAGCAATTCTTACTGCCGAAGACCATAATGTTCGCGGCGGCATGGGAAGCGCGGTTGCCGAGTTTTTCGCCGAGCATCACCCGGTGCCGATGAAACTGCTCGGCGTTCAGGACCGCTTCGGCAAGTCGGGCGAGGCGGCGGAACTTGCGGAGAAATACGGACTGACCGCGCGGCACATCATACAAGAGATTAAAAAACTTATCCGCCGGAAGCATTCCTAAATATATGCATACTCAAAAATCACGGGTTGTCTTCGTTACTGGCGCGAGCCGCGGCATCGGGCAGAAGGTCGCCAAGATGCTCCTTGTGGCGGGGTATCGCGTCGCCTGCGGATATCGTACTCATAAAGACGGTGCACTTGCACTTGCGCGCACATACCCCGAGGCATTCCCGGTACGCTCGGATGTAAAGAGCCGCGCATCAATAAAGAAAGCGCTTACTGCGACAAAACGCCGCTTTGGGAAGAGTCCTGATATCCTCGTCAACAACGCCGGCATTGCCGATGAACGTCCGCTCGAGTCCATCACGGACGCGCAATGGGACCATCTGCTCGCAGTAAATTTGCGCGGTCCGTTCATTGTCGTGCAGGAGGCATTGCCCGCCATGCGCGCGCAGAAGTGGGGAAGGATAGTGAACATCGTTTCCATAGGAGGGCAGTGGGGCGGTATGCGACAGGTGCATTACGCCGCGGCAAAGGCGGGGCTCATCAATTTCACCCGCTCCCTGGCGAAGTTGTACTCGCGCGAAGGTATCACCAGCAATGCGGTTTCTCCCGGGCTGGTAGAAACGGATATGAGTAAAAAGGAAATGCGCTCAAAGGCGGGGAAACAAAAAGCCGCACAGATTCCGATCGGCCGACTTACCAAACCGGAAGAAATTGCCGCAGCGGTTATGTTTCTCATATCAGACGACGCCGCCTCCATTACCGGCCAGACGCTGAATGTGAACGGCGGAATGCTGTTCTCCTAGCATATATGAAGACCATTCTTATCCTCGGGGCCGGCAAGGAGCAGGTAAATGCCATCGCCCGCGCAAAGGAAAAGGGTATACGCACCGTTGTTCTTGACATGAACAAAGAGGCGGAAGGGGCTTTGTACGCGGATGAGTTTTACGCTATCAGCACGCGGGACATCCCCGCGATACTCGCGTTTCTTAAAACGTACAACAAAAAGATAGACGGTGTCATGACCATAGCGAGCGATATTCCGCATTGTGTGTCGGCTGCCGCGGAGTTCTTGGGCGTACCGCATATTTCGCTTTCTGTTGCGCAGGTATGCGTGCAGAAGTTTCGTATGAAAGAAACGCTTCAGGAGGGGGGCGTCCGCGTACCCGCGTTTGCTCCGGTCGATTCAGTCGAATCGCTCATGGCCTTCATCAAGACGGTAGGGTATCCGGTCGTCATAAAGCCGGTGGACAATTCGGGCGCCCGGGGGGTTTTGCGGCTTAGTGAAGATATAGATGTGCCGTGGGCGTTCGAATACGCAAAAAAATATTCTTTTTCCGGCAACCTTATTGTGGAACAGTATATCGAAGGGCAGCAGATAAGCACCGAGGGCATCATGCACGAAGGCATCTTTTATTGCACCGGCTTCTCCGACCGCAATTATGAGCGGATCGAAAAAACAGCGCCCTATCTCGTGGAAGACGGCGGAGATATCCCGTCTGCGTTAGATCCAGGCGAACAAGCGCTCGTCAAGGCAGAATTTGAGAAAGCGGTACGGGCGCTTGGTATAGACTGGGGCCCCGCTAAAGGAGACATGGTACTCGGTAGGGACGGGAAAGCGTATGTGATAGAGGTGGCGGCAAGGCTTAGCGGCGGCAATTTTTGCTACGACAAGGTGCCGTGGTCGACCGGCGTTGACATCGTCGACATACTTATTGACATGGCGGTCGGAAATTCCGTCGATGCAAAACGTTTTGTGCCGACCAAGGATATGGCGACTTCGCAGCGGTATTTTTTTCCTTTGCCCGGCACGATTAAAGAGATACGGGGGTTAGAGAAGGCCGAGCGCATGCCTCACGTCAAAAAAGTAGACCCGTGGGTGCAGGCGGGGGATGAAATCTCCGCCATCGTGAACCATCCATCTCGAGTCGGGTATGTCATTACCTGCGCGCCAACGCTCGCGGAGGCGGTGCAAGCGGCCGAAAGAGCAGTGCAATCCGTGGAATTTATCATGGAGTAGAAATATATGCATAAGAAACTTGGCGTCGCAACGCGCTTTTACGGGCTCACCGAGGGGGATGTACAGCGCCTCGCGGCGTGGGTGGATGCGGCTCGTGCGGTTGTTCCCGCATCAAGCATATTTGTGGCCATTAACAGTGAAGCCGACCGTTCAGGGAGTCAGGATTTCATGCGCGAACACTATCCGGACGTTGTGACGTTTCCGGTCACACCGTGGGGAAGGGTGGTGCAGGCGCCAAATGCTCTTCTTCTGAAGTGTGCGGAACGGCAAGTGAGCCACCTGCTGTTCGCGAGCACCGAATACCCGGTGACCCAGTCGCTCCTGTCACTGCTCCAGTCCCACTCCGATGATCAAACGCTCGTGGTCGGCGCACGTCTCGCGGGCCATGATTTTAAGACGCCGCCGGGCGGGCGTGTGCTCGTATCAGGCGCAAGCGGCCTCCAGATTCCCTGGAACACGTGCGCTTTGTGGTCAACTGGGCACCTCATCCACACCGGCTTCGTGTTAACCGCTGACGCGGTGCATGATCCCGATAATGCGGGAATGGAAGAGATGGGGACCATCGCCGCGCAGCAGATATTATGGCCGGGCAGGGCGGCGGCCAAGCTCGTCGCTCCGCGCGCGGGCGACTTAGTCCCGAATACCCACGGGTGGACTATCCAGCGCCGTGAACGGCATGCGCGCATTCTGGAGTCAAAAAACTCCCGTTCCGTGACGCAACTGGAGCGTCTCTCGTTATCTGCTCCCGAGGTCTGCCATATCGACGATGCCTTAACTAGTTAGCGCAATGGCGTAGGAAAATTCAAATGATATGGTATTATTTTTCCGGAACGCGCCATAACCGGCACTACCCTTACAGGAGGGCATCGTGGAAGATAGGCGTAAGATCGAAATCCTGCGATTGATTGACCAATACAATCGCGACGACAGCGCGGGTGTTCCCGTATCTCCATTCATCGCGCGGTACGAGGGGACGCTTGCCAGCGTGAGTGAGAAAGTCGGGGTTCACGTCGAGGAGCTGGACGAGTTCCTGACCATCATGGATAGCGAGTTGCCGAACGATTATCTCACGGGGTAAAACCCGGCAGACATACTGCGGGCACAACCGGCTCCTCTCGCGAGGAGCCAAGTTTCTTTTGCCCGTCCACGCGGGTTATAGTTATGACGACGATATGAAAGGCACGATACAGGCGCTCCGACAGGCGTTCGGCAGGTACCGCTGGCACATTGGAGCGCTGGTGGTGTTCGGTATACTGAGCCCCCTCCTTGAAGGAATCGGCATCAATGCGGTCATTCCGCTCATGTCATTTTTCATGGGCGGCGGCGACGGCGCGACGGATTTCATCACGAATGCGATACGGGGCACGTTCGGTTTCTTCGGGATACCGTTCAGCTTCCGGTATCTGCTCGCCTTCATCCTCTGCTTGTTCATAGTGCGAGCGATTTCCGTCGTTGTGTTCGGCTATCTTCGCGGCTGGATAGGCGCGGACTTTCTCGGGAAAGAAAGCGAGGAAGTACTGCGCCGGGCGCTGTTTGCCTCATGGCCGTTCTCGCTGAAGCAGAAGATAGGAACGATGCATAACACGCTCGTGCGCGACGTCCAGCAAACGGGAGTTCTCCTGGGCGCGATGGTTCAGGTCATACAATCCTTCAGCGGCTTTCTCATGTACCTCCTCGTGGCGGTCAATATCTCGCCGGTAATGACATTCTATGCGATAGGTGGCGGAGCCGTTCTGCTGTTCCTTTTGCGGCCGCTCCTTCGCCGTACGGAGCGCATCGGGCAGCAAACCGCGAGAGTCGAGAAGCAGTTTGCGCAATTCCTGAGCGAGCACATCATCGGAATGAAATCGATCAAAGCCGCGGGAATGGAGCGCGCCGCCATCAAAAATGGTACGGCGCACATCCGCCTCTTGCGTCATCTCTCGATACGCCAATCACTCGTCGGCTCGGTGAGCTCAAGTTTTTTCCAGCCGTTCTCCATTGTCCTCGTGGTGCTACTGTTCCTCTTGACGTACCACACGCCGACATTCAGCATCATTTCCTTCGCCGCTTCCCTCTATCTGATACAGAAAATATTCGCCTACCTTGAGTCCGGACAGAACGCCATGCAATCCGTAAGCGGGCTGCTGCCGTATGCCAAGAACATCGCGGAATTCAAACACAATCTGGACCAGCATCGCGAATCATTCGAAGGAACAAAGCCATTCGTGCTTAACAAGGAACTCGCTTTCCAGAGAGTTTCATTCGCGTATGGCGAGGACAAGCCGATCCTGAGCGGCCTTACGTTTTCCATACGCGCAGGGGAGACCGTCGGGCTCATCGGGCCTTCGGGCGCCGGAAAGACGTCGGTCGCCGACCTGCTGCTACGGCTCTTCAAGCCGACCGAGGGCTCGCTCACGCTCGATGGCGTGCCGAGCGAATCAATATCCCTCGAAGCGTGGCGCAAGAATATCGGTTACGTATCGCAGGACGTATTCCTATTGAACGCCACCATCGAAGAAAATATCCGATTTTACAACCAGGACTTGACCATAAAAGACATCGAGAGCGCCGCGAAGCAGGCGAATATATATGACTTTATCAAAGAGCTGCCCGAAGGATTCGGCACGAGGACCGGAGACCGCGGCGTCATGCTTTCAGGCGGCCAGCGCCAGCGCGTGGCGCTCGCCCGCGCGCTCGCCGGCCGTCCCAAGCTTCTCATATTGGATGAAGCGACAAGCGCGCTCGACTCGGCTTCGGAGAAACTCATACAAGAAGCCATCGGCGCCTTGCACGGCAGCGTAACCGTGTTCATTATCGCGCACCGGCTAAGCACCATCGAACGCTCGGACCGCCTGTTGGTGCTTGAGCAAGGAAAGATCACGGAAGAAGGCGCCCCGCAGGAGCTTCTCGGGCGCCCGGATTCCTATTTTTACAAATACCACGACCGCCGCGGATGAGGCAGGGCATGCGCAAAAACCGGACGTGGCTGTGGTATCATTTCGTCCATCATGGAGGGTAACGGTACGGCTCGCCAGATAGCACGGTGGGTGGCGCTCAGTGCGCTTTTCTTGCTTCCGCTCACGCCGCTTGTCGTCGTGAACGGTTTTTTCTTTCCTTTCATTACCGGCAAGGCGTTTTATTTGCGTTCACTAATAGAGATAGCGGTTGCCGCATGGGCGGTCCTTGCGTTCCTTGACAGGGCATATCGGCCGCGCTTTTCCTGGATCGGTGCGGCGGTCGTCGGCTTCGTTCTCTGGATGTTCGTGGCCGACGCGTTCGCGCTGAATGCGATGAAGGCCTTCTGGAGCAACTTTGAACGCATGGAGGGATGGGTGCTCCTCATCCACTTGCTCGGATTCTTTTTCGCGGCGAGCGCGGTACTGCGGGTCGAGCGCAAGTGGCGCGCCTGGTTCCTGACATCGCTCGGCGTTTCGCTTCTCATTTCCGTCTATGCGTTGTTGCAGCTTGCGGGCGTCCTCGCGATACACCAGGGTTCGACGCGCATAGACGCATCCCTCGGCAATTCCGCCTATCTCGCCATCTACTTCCTGTTCAGCATTTTCGTCGCCCTCTGGCTCGCGCTCACGGAACAGCGCGCATGGCTTAAGTGGTCGCTCATCGCGCTTGCGGTCCTGGAAGGCGTCCTCATCTTCTTTACCGAGACGCGCGGTACGATCATAGGGCTCGTACTCGCGCTCGCACTCGCGGCGCTTCTCACTGCGGTCACTGCGAGCAGACACATCCGCAGCTATGCCATAGGTGCGCTCGCTCTCATTCTCGTTCTCACCGGCGGTTTTTATCTTGCGCGCCATTCATCGTTCGTGCAGAACAACCATGTGTTACAACGAGTTGCTTCCATCTCACTGTCCGACGGCCAAACTCGCTTCACGCTTTGGCGCATGGCTTTCGAAGGGGTCAAGGAGCGTCCGCTCCTCGGCTGGGGACAGGAGGGATTCAATCATGTGTTCAACAAATACTACGACCCCTCCCTCTATCAGCAGGAGCAGTGGTTCGATCGGGCGCACAACACGTTCATCGACTGGCTTTCCGCCGGCGGCGTCCCGGCATTCTTGTTGTATCTTTCGCTCTTCGGTACGGCCGTCCTGTTGCTCTGGAGAAGCACCGAACTGTCGCGTCCTGAACGCATCGCGCTCACTGCCGCGTTCCTTGGCTACGCCGTTCATAATTTTTTCGTCTTCGACAACCTTTCCTCGTACCTTTATTTCTTCGCCCTCCTCGCGCTCGTGGATTCGCAGGTCGCGCGGCCCATCACACGACTTGAAACGGCACCCGAAGTTCCTGCCGCCGACGGCATGGCATATCTGCTGCCCATCGGCGCCGTCGCCGCGCTCACGCTCGTGTGGACCGTAAATATTACCGGTATGCAGACGGCATCCCGGCTCATTACCGCGCTCTCGTCCTCGAATCTTTCGGATAGCACCGCGATTTTTCAGGATTTCGCCGCGCATCCGACCTTTGCCTCGCAGGAAATCCGCGAACAGCTCATCGCGTACGCGGCCGCGGTTGCACAAAGCGCATCGCTGCCGGACGATGCGAAACAGCAAATACTCGCGCTCGCTATACACGAGATGCAAAGACAAGTCGTCGCATACCCAATGGATGCGCGTGGGCGTTCCCAACTCGCCTATATCTACCGCGTCGCTGGCGATACCGAGAGCGCTCTAAAGGAGCTCGACGCCGCCCTCGCTCTTTCTCCAAAAAAGGAACAGTTTCTCGTGGATAAGGGTGTCATTGAGTGGAATACGGGCGACATGCAGGGGGCGCAACGGGATTTCAATGCCGCATACGAGCTTGGGCCGCAGTTCTCCGCCCTCGCGGCTTATGCTGCGGCCGGCAACATCGCCGTTGGTGACGTTGCGGTGGGCGATAAGATACTTCTTGCCGCCTTCGGCACGACGAACCCGACGAACGACATTCTCTCGCTTGCGTATTACCTGAGCAAGAACTGGCCGCGGCTTATCGCGTTCTGGAAGGCGCGCGCCGCTTCCGCAACGGGTCCCGAACCATGGTTCTCGCTCGCCGCCAGTTACTATGCCGCCGGTGACGCGGCCGGTGCCATAGCAACCTTGAATGCCGCGGTCGCAAAATACCCAGAGGCCTCTTCCTCCGCAGCAGCCGCGCTCAAACAGATACGAGAAGGAAAATGATCCTACAGGAAAATGTGCTGCTCGCCCCTCTCACGACATTTCATATCGGCGGGTCGGCGCGCATTTTCATAGCGGCGCGGAGCGAGAAGGATATTGAAGACGCAATAGTGCTCGCTCGCACGCGCGGCCTCCCGCTCCATGTTCTGGGCGGAGGTAGCAACATACTCGTGCCGGACGCTGGCGTTGACGGCGTCGTTCTTCGCATCCAGCTCGCCGGCGTCGCGTTCCAGAATGATGGCGCCGACACACTCCTTGTCGCAGGCGCGGGCGAATTGTGGGATACGGTCGTCGACGCGGTCGGCACACGCGGCATGTTCGGCATCGAGAACCTCGCCGGTATCCCGGGCACGGTCGGCGGAGCGACCGTGCAGAACATCGGCGCCTACGGCGCGGAGCTTGCCGATGTATTCGAATATGCCGACACGATCGATCGTACGACCGGCGTTCATGCGCGTATCGGGAAAAAAGACGCGGCGCTCGCGTACCGCACCAGTTTTTTCAAAAATAATCGGAATTGCATCATCACCGCGGTCGCGTTGCGTTTTTCGTCGGCCGGCGCGCCGAATATTTCTTACCCCGATCTCGCCCGCGCGCGCTCCGCGGGCGAACCGCTCGCGGCGCCCGCCGATATCGCACGCGCGGTGCGCGCTATCCGCGCGAAAAAATTTCCCCGCAATGACGCGGAGGGAACCGCAGGGTCATTTTTCAAGAATCCGGTCGTCTCGCGCGAGCTCGCGGACTCGCTCCGCGCTCGTTTTCCCGACCTCCCGACTTTTCCGCAGGAGGACGGAAGAGTTAAACTGGCGCTTGCATGGCTTTTGGACCACGCGTTGTCGCTCAAAGGGTACGCGGGGGGACCAGTGCGCCTCTACGAGAAGCAACCACTCGTCGTTGTTGCGCGCGCGGGCGCGCGTGCGCACGATGTCGAGGCGCTTGCGCGCCATATTGCGGAGCGCGTGCAGAAAGAACTCGGTATCGGCATCGAGCGTGAAGTGGAACTATTTGGATAAATTATTTTTCGTACGCTTATCCCCGACACGCTGAAATGGCATCGCGTATTGTCCCACCATTCACATTTTTAAGCCACATCTCGCCTCTCAGAGCGTCTTGTGCAGATGGAAAAACGTTCGCGCGCGATGGGCGCAGGACGATGCCATTCAGTATGACGGGGTTATCCACATGTGGCGCGTCTAAGCGCACAAAAAATTTTCTGACGCGGGATAATGAAATGCAGAAACGTTTGCGCATGGAACCATTCCGCGCACAGACGGGTCGACATATCAGCCGTAAACCTAATTTCGCAACCACCATGGCAAAAAAGCGTAAGGCCGCGAAGCGAACGAAGAAGCGCAAGGCTGCAAAGCGACGCCGCTAGTTTCGTGAAAGAAAAAATCCCGTCTTAACGCGGGATTTTTTTCTTTTAGACGACACGTAGGCGCAGTGGTATAATCTTTTTCGATGTTGGGACTGTCCAATTTGTTCTCAAAAAATCAATCCGCGGCCTTTTTAAAGGCCGCGGCGCCTATCGTCGCGGCAACGAACGGGCTTTCCGAGGAGCTCGCCGGGCTTCCGGACGAATCGGTGCGCGCGCGGCTCTCCGAGGTGCGTGTACGTGCGAGAGAAACCGGAGCAACGCTTGAAACCGATATTCCGCTCGTGTTCGCACTCGTGCGCGAAGCATCCCGCCGGACGTTGCGCCAGCCGCATTTCGACGTCCAGCTCATCGGCGGCCTCGCTCTGCTTCGCGGAAGGATCGCGGAGATGCGCACCGGTGAAGGCAAGACGCTCGTCGCGACGCTTCCTGCGGTTTTCCACGCGCTTGCCGGCAAAGGAGTGCAGGTTGTTACGGTGAACGATTATCTCGCGCGCCGCGACGGCGCGTGGATGGGACAGGTCTACAATTTTTGCGGCCTCACGGTCGGGGTCATTACGAGCGCGGGTGCCTATCAATACGACGCATCGCACGTGCCGCAAAAGGAAGATACGGAACGCGATGCGGAGGGTTCCTTCAAAGTATTTTATGATTACCTGCGTCCCGTGACGAAAAAAGAAGCGTACGCTTGCGACGTCACATACGTGACCAACAATGAACTCGGCTTCGATTACCTGCGCGACAACACGGCCTACGACGCATCGCAGATCGTGCAGCGCGCATATCATTACGCGATCGTGGACGAGGTGGACTCCATTCTGATCGACGAGGCGCGCACGCCGCTCATCATCAGCGGCCCCTCGGGAGATTCGCAGGATCTCTACGGACGCTTCGCCGATATCGTGCGCAGTTTTGAAGCGGAGAACGATTATACGGTCGACGAGAAGCAGAAGGCGGTCCAGATAACCGACGCGGGCATGCGCAAAGCGGAGCAGGCGCTCGGCCTGGAGAATCTCTATGCCGAAGGAGGAGTAAAATACGCGCACCACCTGGAAACGGCGGTACGCGCCAAGGCACTGTTCCATAAAGATAAGGAATATGTGGTGTCCGCCGGAGGCGGGGGCGAAATCGTCATCGTGGACGAGTTCACGGGACGGCTCCAGCCCGGCCGCCGCTGGTCGGAGGGTCTCCACCAGGCCATCGAGGCCAAAGAAGGGGTAAAAGTGCAGGCGGAAACGCGCACCTACGCGACCGTGACTTTCCAAAACCTCTTCCGGATGTACGAGCGGCTCGCCGGCATGACAGGTACGGCGCTTTCTTCCGAAGAGGAGTTCTATACCGTGTACGGGCTCGATGTCGTGGTCGTGCCCACGAACAAACCCTCACAGCGCAAGGACCACGATGACCTCATTTTCCAGACAAGCGTGGGAAAATACCGGGCGGTCGCGCGCGAGGTCAAAGAGCGGCATCAAAAAGGACAGCCGGTCCTCGTGGGAACCGTCTCCATCGAGGACAACGAGACCGTGAGCTCGTATCTCAAGGATGCGGGCGTACCGCACGAAGTGCTGAACGCGAAGAATCACGAACGCGAAGGAGAGATCATCGCCGAGGCGGGCACGGAGGGGCGCGTCACGGTCGCGACGAACCTCGCCGGCCGCGGCGTTGACATCAAATTGGGCGGCGCACTCGCCACGCCCGACGCGCGCGCCTCGGTCATCGCCAAGGGCGGTCTCATGGTCGTCGGCACCGAGCGGCATGACGCGCGCCGCATCGACAACCAGCTGCGCGGCCGCGCCGGCCGCCAGGGCGATCCGGGAGAGACCAGATTTTATGTTTCGCTCGAGGACAAGCTCATGCGCGTTTTCGCGTCCGAGACGCTGAAGAAGGTGATGGGGCGCTTCGGCATTCCCGAGGACGAGCCGATAGAAAGCGCGATGATAACCAAATCGCTCGAGACCGCGCAGGGACGCATCGAGGGATTCAATTTCGATTCCCGCAAACAGGTGCTCGCCTACGACGACGTGATGAATACCCAACGCCTCGCAATCTACGCGCGCCGCCGCGCCGCGCTTACGGGAAGCGACGCGGAAGTGGAGGGGTTGGTGCAAGCGCTTCTCGGCAACGACGAGGCGGCGCGCGCCGCATTTGCAAATAAGAAGACCGAATTCGGCGACGCGTTCGTCCCGCATTTGCGACGGCTCGTTCTGCAGGTCACCGACACGTTCTGGCTCGAGCACCTGGAAACCATGGATTACCTGCGCCGCTCGGTGTCGCTGCGCGCCTACGGCCAACGGGACCCCTTGATAGAGTACCGTCGCGAAGGGCTCGCTCGCTTCCGTCAGCTTGAGGAGAATATCCGCTCTACGGTCGCCGAGGCCCTGCCGCGCATGATGAACATGGACGATGCGCGCGTCCGGGCGGAAGAGGCGAAAATACGTGCCTCGCTCACCGAAGCGGGTAAGGAAGAGCAGGGCGCGCAGGCACCGCTCGTGAAAGCGGCCGGGTACGGCAGAAATGATTTCGTTACCATCAAAAAGGGCGGGGAAACCAAAAAACTCAAGTATAAAAAGGCCGAACCCCTCCTCGCCGAGGGCTGGACCATCGTCCCCGATGCCCCTTAATTGTGCATTTGGGGCATGCCGTTCATTTAGGACACGCCGTGTCCTAAATGAATATAACCTAGAGGACTTCAAGATTACTACTCGCCTGTGCGAGCTCTGGTGCTGAGATAATTGACCTTATTTCCGCGTCTTGTTCCTTATTCGTACCAAGCATATGGCGCAGGTCGGAAGTGTGAAGGATGGAAGGAAAATTTCGTATTCCGTTGTAGTCAAGATAACTACTCCAACGATATTTATGCAGATATTCGAGAGCATTTTTGTGATCGTGTAGGGTGCCCAAGCGCCATTGTGTATGTGTCAGATCCAAAGGATTGAGATGAATGTAGTAGGGGATATATCTGAAATGAGAATCTCGCTCTATCAAGACCTTTCTAAATGTTCCTTGCCACAATACGCCCGTACGTCCGTATTTTTCATTGAAATATTTTGCATAGCCCATATTGAGTTTTCGCATAAAAAGAGACAAGGACCCATCCCGTACTGGGGAGGCAAGAATGTGGTAGTGATTTGGCATAAGACAGAACGCGTGTATGCGGACCAGTAGGTCACGCTTTCGTATCGCCATGCGGGCCTTCACTGCTGAATTCGGAGCACTCTGTGTATCATTGAAAACATACATGTCGTGAATGAAACGAATATAATCGCCTTCTTCCGTAAATACTTCTCGTTTATCAACACCGCGATTTACTAAATGGTAGAAATCCATACCCGTTATTTCATTATCCCATTTAGGACACGGCGTGTCCTAAATGGGATGGGGATATAGCACGTGGGCACCCCTGCAGATTTATGCACAGAGGTCTGCTCTGCAGGCACAAATGCACTGAAGAAGTGATATGGTAGGAAATCATGAGTGCCCGCATTTTTGCGGCAGCTCTGTTTTCCGTCTCCATAACGGGCGGTTTTCTTTGCCTTCCGAACCAAGCGCGCGCGGAAATAGCGACGCTCTACGCCCAATCCGATGCTTCGGGCGAAATGGTTTCGCAACAGGCGACCTTTCAGAACACGTGGATCTCATCCGAAAGTTTGGGGAATTTGATCTTGGGGAAAGATAGCTTGTCCGTCACCTTTACCATGAAGGACCCGAATGCGAGCAATATGTACGGTCAGCCAGGAGGTTTCGCTCTTAGCACGTGCGCCACCCACCAGAACTTGCAAACGTACTATTTTACCGCTGCAGACCGCACGCTTCTCGCAGACGGCGCATTCCACACTTTCAACGTTGAGACCGGAACGACGACGCTTGGCGTGGCCGACGGCGAAACTCCGATATGCGCCACCTTCTTCAATCTCTCGCAGTACCACAACAGTACGCACCTGAAAAGCAACGCCGCCGGCACGATCCCGTATCTCATCATCGAGGGAACGCCACCTCCGCCTCCCGTTATCCCGCTGGCGCCGGAAGGAGCGGTTACGGTTTATGAACAAAGTGACAAAACGGGCATCATGACCAACACCCAGCAGACCTACCTCAACTCATTCATTGATTCCGCGAGTTTGGGGAATCTCCCCTTGGGACAGGGAAAATTGTACCTGACTTTCATCATGAAGGACCCGAATGCGAGCAATGTATACGGTACGCCGCAGGGAATGTGCCTACAGCCGGCCGGTGTTGAAAACTGCAACTCAAGATTACAGACATATTACTTCACTGCGGAGGACAGGGCGATGCTCGCGGATCAGGCATTCCACACCTTCATGGTGGAAACGGGCACGACGACGAGTATGTATGCCGATGGCACGCAGCCGGTGTCGGTTGGTTTCTTCGGGCTCTCTCAATACCAATACGGGACAAAGATAAAAGGCAATGCATCCGCCACCATTCCGTACCTGATCATCCAAACCGCCGCGCCGCCGGACCCCTGTTTCAATGGCGCCTGCATATCGAACGTCCTCTTTCTTCCGGGCATCGAGGCGAGCCGGCTGTATTATCGCGGCGCTCTCGGCATCGAACATCAGGTTTGGGAGCCGGACTATCGCACGGACGTGACGTATCTCGCGCTGAATGGCGACGGAACGAGCAAGTACCCCCTCTATACGAAAGACATCGTGGATACCGTGCAAGCGCATAATCCGCTCATCGGCACGATCGCGGACATGTTCGGCAGCAATCTGGAGACGTATGCCGGTTTCGTGCGCTTTATGGACGCTCTCGTCGCGAGCAGTACGGTCAAGGAGTGGAGAGCGTATCCGTATGATTGGCGGTATGACGTGCGCGACATCGTAGAAAACGGTACTCCGACCGAAACACCCGACGGCAGTATCAAGCAAATATATCTGACCGACATGCTTCGCGATATGGCATCCAGTTCTCCGACAAAGAAGGTCACCATTGTTGCCCACAGCAACGGAGGGCTGCTTGCAAAAGCACTCGCGATAAGGCTTGGCACCGATGCGTCGAAATATATTGACCGCATCATCATGATAGGAACTCCGCAATGGGGCACACCAAGCGATATCGGTACGATGCTTCATGGCGATGGTCAGACGAACGGACTCGGACTGATAACCGACAGCGGCGACATTCGAGCGGCTGCCGAAACGATGCCAAGCGCCTACGGTCTTTTGCCGTCGCCCGCGTACTTCACTCGCATTGCCGATCCCGTGGTTACGTTCGATCCGACCGGCCTGCTTTCCGGCACCTATGCCGCAAGCTTCGGGGAGGCGCTCACGTCCTTCTCCGCGCTCGCAAGCTTTCTGGCCGATGCGGCCGGGCTGAATGCCGAGGCAGGAAGCCCGTCCGACCTCCGTACCCCGCTCGCGCTCTCAAGCGCCCTCGTTGACAAGGCGGCCGCCACTCATTCCATACTCGATAGTTGGACGCCTCCGCCGGGAATTACGGTAACGAGCATTGCCGGATGGGGGCAGGATACGGTAAAAACGCTCGCGTACACCACGAAGCAAAGGATTTCATGCAACACTTCCGCAAGTACATTCCTGTGCGCGGAAACGCCGTATCTTGAACATGTGCCGGTCACGACACAAGACGGTGATGGCACAGTAGTGTCACCAAGTGCGGTGGGGGATCTAAGTCAAGGATTATATTTCGACTCATTTCTTTTTGAGAAAAATGAAAAAATCAAAATCATCCATCAAAATCTCACGTCTAGTACTGTGCTCCAGAAAGTACTTCTCAATTTGTTCACGCAAAAGGACAGTATCATGGAACCATACATCTCTATCAATAGCCCATCGAACGGTACAAATCCCGTTAAGCTCCGTATAAGTTCGCATTCTCCGGTAAATACGGTTGTTACCGATGCCAATGGAAAACAGAGCGGTGTCTTACCTATTCCGGGAACCGAATTTGCCGGCGTAAAAAGAGATATCCCAGGCAGTTCCGTGCAGGTCTTTGATGACGAAGAGTACATCAGCGTGCCGGTAGACGGCACATACCAGGTGCTCGCGAGCGGCTATGCTACCGGTTCGGCGACGATTGACGTCGAGACCGTAAACGGCGACATCGTAGGTACTACGGCGACGTTCACAAGCGTACCCACGACAGCAAGCTCGACATTGTCCTTTTCGGTGACGAGCGGGACGCCGACTGTGCCTGTGGTTGATGTGAACGGCGACGGCACGACGGATTTTTCTGCGGTCTCATCGTCTGCCGGCTCGGACCCTTTGGCGTATGCGCGCTACATGAGAGCTGCTATCGGGGCATTCCGGCTTCCTAAAAATAAGAACCAACTCGACCGGAAAATTGGAGAGATCGAGCGTCAACTCGCGAGCGCGAAGAAAGGGGGAACCAAGAGCGATCTAAGCCTGCTTACGACGCTCGCGCACTACGTTGAACAGCAGGTCACACTCAAGAATCCGGAGAAGGGGATACCGGTTGCCCAGGCCGAAATTATTCTTGGTATGATTAATACGCTCAAGACATTACTTATATGAATCTACGGTATAAAAAAGCGCTCGTGTTCGTCCTTGCTGGCGTTGTGTACCTTGTGGGACAGTATTTTCGTGGTGTTTGGTTCAATCCCTCATGGCCTTTCCCGTGCCAAGAGATACATTCCGGATCGATTGTTTATTGCAATGCACCATATCTAGATACTCTTGGCTGGCCTCTTATTGCGCTCGGACAAATGCTCGCTATTGTCGCGGTCGTTCTTTTATTTGCGAACGCGGTGACCTTTCAAAAATGGTTGAAATTTTCCGCTTTCTACATTCCTATTGCGGTAGTCCTCGACTTGCTCATCTACCCCATCCGCTTTTCACCACTGACGCCGGTCCTGACGCATTCGCAAGGCGTCTATCCTTTCGGCTGGCTTTATGTCCTCATCACCTTCGGTATCGTCTTCTGGAGTTTCATTTCCGGGAGCCGTAGAACCGGTTAAGCGGTAAAAAATACGGGCAACTCCGGATATGCGGGATGGCAGGTGATCGGTGCCGTGCTTCGGATTTCCATCCATGCTAGGGTGAAGTCCTATGGCATTCGTTGACGAAGCGAAGATATACGCGGAGTCGGGCAAAGGCGGCGACGGCGTCGTCCGCTGGCTGCGCACCAAAGAAACCGCGCGCGGCGGGCCTTCCGGCGGCGACGGAGGCAGAGGCGGCGACGTCGTTCTCGTCGGCGTGCGCGACTTGGCGGCGCTCGCGCACTATCGGTATGTAAAGAAATTTCATGCGGAAAACGGCGAAGCGGGCAGGAACGAACTGCAGCACGGCGCGAACGGTGCGGATGCGGAGCTCAAAGTGCCGGTCGGCACGGTCGCG
>Ga0075905_12_pt2 | contig 37658 bp, 33 predicted proteins | sample RifGroA1_FD_68324 | JGI IMG/M metagenome (GOLD analysis project Ga0075905, IMG submission 68324) | Parcubacteria bacterium GW2011_GWA1_56_13
GGACGAGTACGAGATAACCAAAGAGGACGAGCGCATCGTTGTGTTCCGTGGCGGCAGGGGCGGTCTCGGCAACGCGCGCTTCAAGAGCTCGACCAACCAAAACCCCTTTCAGCAGACGGCCGGCAGGGCGGGGAAGGGCGGGAATATCCACCTCACGCTCAAAATAATCGCCGATGCGGGGCTTGTGGGCCTGCCGAATGCGGGGAAGTCCTCGCTTTTAAACGCGCTCACGCGGGCAAAGTCGAAGGTGGGCGTATACCCGTTCACCACGCTCGAGCCGAACCTGGGCGATTTCCACGGGCGCATTCTCGCCGATATTCCGGGCCTCATCGAGGGCGCCTCGTCCGGCCGAGGCCTCGGCATCAAATTTCTCAAACACGTCGAGCGTACGGGCATTCTCCTGCATCTCGTTTCCGCGACCCAGGAGGACCCTCTCGCGGCATACCGCGAAGTGCGCAAAGAGATAGAGTCCTTCGGTCACGGGCTTGCCGAGAAGCGCGAGATACTCGTCCTGTCAAAAATAGACCTCGTTTCGCCTGAAGAACGCGAAACAAAAGTGCAGGCACTTGCTAGAGATATCGGCAGGGAAGTGCTTGCCGTAACGGTCGAGGACCCGACAGTGCTCAAAACGTTCTCCGACCGGCTCACGCGCATGCTCGCGGAGGTCTAGGCATTTCGGGCGGGAAGTTATACTCTAGGGGAAATGGCTGCCTATCGCCCCACCACCCCATTAGAAATAAAACCCATTTCTAATGGGGCAAGTCGGTTGACTATATGAAAAAACAGTACATCCCAACCATAGGATTGGAGGTGCATGCTGAGTTAAAGACGCGGACCAAGATGTTCTGCGACTCCAAAAACGACCCCGACGAGACGCGGCCGAACACGCACGTCTGCCCGGTGTGCATGGCGCATCCGGGCACGCTGCCCGTCATCAACCGCGAAGCGGTCCGCCACATCCTGCGCATCGGCACGGCCGTCGGCGGCACGCTCGCCGATTTCACCGAGTTCGACCGCAAAAGCTATTTCTATCCCGACATTCCGAAGGGGTACCAGATAAGCCAGTACATTCATCCGCTTGTCGTGGGCGGGAAACTCACGGGAGTCGCGCTCACGCGCGTCCACTTGGAGGAAGACACGGCGCGTTCCATCCATTCGGGCGGGAAAAGCCTGGTAGATTTCAACCGCGCCGGCATCCCGCTTATGGAACTCGTGACCGAACCGGTCATCCCCGACGCGGAGACGGCGGGAAAATTCGCGCGCGAACTCCAGCTCCTCCTGCGCACCCTCGGCGCCTCCGAAGCGAACCTGGAGAAGGGAGAAATGCGTATCGAGGCGAACATTTCGATATCAAAAAGCGGCGATTTCGGGACGAAAGTGGAGGTGAAAAACCTCAATTCCTTCCGCTCCGTCGAGCGCGCCATCGCGTTTGAAATAGAGCGCCAAACGGCTCTCCTTTCGGAAGGAAAAAAAGTGGAGCAGGAGACGCGCGGGTGGAACGAGGAAAGGCAGGAAACCTTCCACCAGCGCTTCAAGGAGGGAAGCGCCGACTACCGGTATTTCCCGGAGCCGGATCTTCCGAAATTGTTCCTATCGGAGGTCCCCGGGTTCTCCAAAGAGGCGGTCCGCGCGACACTGCCGGAGCTGCCCTGGGAGCGGCGTACGCGATACGCATCGGCATACGCGCTCAAAGAAAGCGACATCGCGTATCTCGGCGCGACGCCGGAACGCGCTACATTTTTTGATATGGTCGCCAAGGCGCTCGACGACGATACTGAATTGGTGACCCGTGCGGCGAATTACATTATCTCGGACCTCGCCGGCATATACGCGAGCCGAGGCCGCGAAGATTTCGCATCCCTCGATGCGCTTGCCTTCGCGAAACTCATGCGCCTTGCCGCCGACCACACGCTTTCTTCTCGCGGTACCAAAGACACCCTGCGCATCATGGTTGAGAAAGGAGGAGACCCTGAAGCGATAGCGAGGGAGCATGGCCTCGTGCAGATCCACGATGCGGGAGCTTTGGCCGCGGCGGTGGATGCGGTCCTCTCAAGAGAAGGGAAAGCGGTGCAAGAGTATAAAAGCGGCAAACAGGCGGCCCTGCAGTACTTAATAGGGAAGTCCATGAAAGAGAGCGGCGGGGCAGGAAACCCGGAAAGCATCCGTAAGCTCATAACCGAGAAAGTGGGCTAGTTGTACACAGCCCTTCCATACCAGCCGAGATACGGCTATACTGTCCGGAATGGAGCAGATTCTCATCGGAGAAAAGAACTACATATCGTCGAAACGAGCTGCCCAGCTGACCGGGTATGCGAAGGACTATATCGGACAGCTCTGCAGAGAGGGGAGAGTGCCGGCGCGGCTCGTCGGCCGCAGTTGGTATGTACTTGAATCGGCGATACGCGACCACCGTTTTGGGGCATCTGAAAAGGAAAAATCCGTGCGATCAGCGCCGCTGTCTTCGCCGACGTGGGAGTCCCCGCGCTACGAAGCGTCTTCGGAAGAACTCCTTCCTTCTTTGAACCGGCCCCAAGCTGTCGAACTCTCCACCGAACCTGCGCCCGTCGCGCCGGAAGTATCACAACAGCATTTACAGGATTCGTGGCGCGCATGGTTCGAACGAGTAGGTAACTCCGGCGGATCGGACGTTTCAGAACCGAGAAACGAGCCGGAAATCGTTTCTACGGAAATTCCGACAGAGGAGACAAGAGAACCGGAGACAGAAGAAGTGAATATACCCATTCGTACGGTCTACGAACTGCCGCCCGATGACCTTCTACCTCGCCATCACGTGACCGAAGTACGGAACGACGAAGAATTCGTGCAAGAACAGCAGGAAAGAAGGCCTGCGAGAGGAAGAGGTGCGGTAAGGACCATTCAAATAACGGGGGTGCTTATTGCGATAGTGCTTGCTGGACTTGCAGTAATTGGGACGGGATATTTTGATACATATATACCCTCGGATAGCCAAGTCGGTATAATTGCCGGAGTTGCTTCGTATAATAGATAGCATAATTGCTCAATTTCTTGTCTCGGATAGACACATCACGGTTACATTAACAGAGAAACTGACCAAAAAGTGCTATACGAGAAATATTGGCCATAAACCACTGCTTGTGTCGAAAAAGCGTCCACTCCGGGCAATAACTGACTATTTTGGGCATTCTGTCAGTGATTTATGTCGCACAATGTTTTCAATATTTTACGACGCACGCAAAATCAATAAAAACTCGCGAAAAAATAGACGTTCGTGATAAGTATTAGTTTAGTGTCTGATATATCTAGGAAATGCTAATTATAATTTGGATTCAGCAACTGCGTACTGGTCTTGATTTTTAAATTTTTCCGGTTTTGAGCGTGCTGAAAACTCACGAAAATGAGTTTTTTACAGGTTCATGTACGGTATATTCTTCACTCAAGGCGACCTGTAAACCTGCTACAGGTCATAAAATGACCTACCAAGGATTAACTCTCCATTTTAAGCCAAAACCCCACTTTGGCATTTTCCCTTACGTTTGTTGCCGATGATTTTTAAAATTCAGAGTTTGATTTGATATGAATCAGATCTGCAAGAACACTTGTTATGGAATATTTATAAGATACAGCAAATAAACCGGATTTTATCTCGATAAGCCGAGATATTTGTATAGAGCAAAAGGCGCTTAACGTGCATAAAGTGTGTACATCAGGTTGGTAAAAAGAGGGGCAATAGCGCATTGCTCTTGATCCTGGCTCCGTTTTGGAAGCGGTCCTTGTTGATAACAAAGAGCCACTTATCCCCAGTGGTCAAAAATTTCTACGTAATATTGCTGAGAAATCAAGTAAACTATTAGTGATTATAGCGATTTCCATGGCTCCTTTTTTCAACGAAAAATCGCAAAAAAATATTCAAATTCCCGAAGCCGCAAATCTCTCTGGGTACAGCAAGGGATATCTCTCCTACCTGTGCCGAACGGGAAAAATACTTGGGACGTACTCCCACAACGAGTGGTCCGTCGATCTTGCATCTCTTGAGGGGTTCATGAGAAGCCAGTCCGAGCGCAAAGAAGCCCGGGCCCGCTCGCTCGCAAGTTCCCGCGCGATCGAGTACCAGAGCCGCCGCCCGCCGTCTCCCGCCTCTAACGTTCCCGCAGTCGTCCATGCGCCTCCTCCCGCGCGCAGGAGTAAATACGGATTTACGAAACCAGTATTTACTCCAGCAGAAACGACGGTGGGTTCACCATCTCTCTTTTCTAAATACGCGGCAGGCATGACGGCACTCGCCGTCATCACGCTTTCGGCGCTTGCCGCGCATACTCTCGTACCGCCGATCGCCGTCCGCGTCGCTTCTCTCACGAAGGACGCCGCTTTCGATGTCAGAATCGTCTTTGGCGACGTGTCCGCGCGCATTGCTGAAAAAGTCGAAGAAGCGCGAAAGGTCGAACATGCGCACACGCCGCTCGCTCTCGCGGATGTTCGAGCGCTTGCACAACCGGATCTTTCGGCGCTACGTATGAACGTTGATAGTGCGCGACGCGTCAGTGTTTCGATGGAAGCGATCGTGGCAGGCACGCTTCCAGCTTCGACAAGAATGAGTATGGACGGTGAGTTACGAACGCTCGCGCGCGATGCGTATCATCTTCTGACTTCGCCATCGGCTACTTTTGACGCGCTCATGGGTGCGCATGCCATCCTCGGTGAACGCGCGTACACCGCGACGGTTGCTTCATTCTCCACGTATCGTTCGCTCATTGACACATTAGGCGAGCGGTCGCTGGCACTCGCCGTCTCCGCCCGCGACCTCCTCTCCCGCGCCCCCCGCTTCGTCTCCGACCTGAACCTCGCCCTGGGCTCCGCAATCGTCAACGCCTCCCACGCGGCGATACGCGCCGACGCGTCGCTTGCATACGGCCTCTCAAAGGCGGCGCCGAAGAGCGCCGCCGCTCTCGCCGCGCTTTTCGGCACCGCGGGCGACACGCTCGCCCGCACCACGGCGCGCATTCCCGCCCTTGCCACCTCCTTCTTCCTCGATACCGCCGCTCTTCCATCCGAGCTTGCCCCCACCATCGCAGAAGCGGTCTTCGACGCAGAATACCGCGCCGCCGAGCGCTTCCTGGCCCTCTCTGACCGCACCGCGCGCCTCTCCCTCGCCTCGCTCTTTGCCGCCGGACACTTCGCACAGGATTCGCTCGCCCTCCTGCGCGCCGCTCCTCCCGCCCTCGACGACGCGTACCTCGGCACCATCGGCAAAGGCGCTGTCGCCATCAACCAGGCGACCGCACCGCTCCTCGCTGCCATCGCCCCGTCTCTCTCCGCGGGCGAAGAGCTCGCCCTCGCCACATACCAAACTATCCAGAACCTCTTCGATGCCACCAACCGCATGCTCGCCCTCCTGCTTGGCCCGCCGCCCGTCGTCGTCTCGAACCCTCCTCCCACACGCTCGGTCCTCACCACGCTCTCCGCCAGCACCACGCCCGCCACATACACCACCATCGTCCAGGGCATCTCCCTCGCTTCGCTCGACCAGTCGCTCGCCACGCTTCGGGCAAACATCATCGCCGAGGTTTCCGGCATGATCAATCCGGTCGCCACTCAGGTGGCATACGACCACGTCTTCAAATACACCGAGACCGCCCCCTTCAACGGCGGCTCGGTCGAGAACGACGTCTCCGCACCCTTCTTCACCGCAAGCGATGCGGACGGGACGAACGCCTTCGCCGGCACCTTCTCCGCCGGCACGACGACGGTGAAGAATCTTGTCGTGACCAATACGAGCACAAGCACGTTCGCGGGCCCTCTTTCCGTTGCCGGCGCCCTCACCGTGACCGGAACCACCACCGCTGCCGGATTCATATCGACAAACCTCGGAGTTGCCCTCGCCCCCGCCTATACCTTCCAGGGCGATACCGGCACCGGCTTCTGGTCTCCCACCGCCTCCACCCTCGCGCTCTCGACCGGCGGCGTCGAACGCCTGCGCATCGACGCCGACGGCAACGTGGGCATCGGCACCTCTTCTCCCGACGCCCTCCTCTCGCTCCAGCAAGTCACCAACGGCACAACCTTCCTAAGCGCATACCGCGTGACCGACATCGCCCCTTCAGGCGACTTCATCTCCTTCAAACAGAACGACGGCACCACGCTCTTCCGCGTGGACAACTCGGGCAACCTCCTTGCCGGCGGCATCATCAACTCCGGCTCCCAGACCATCACGTCCACGAGCCAGCCGCAGTTCCGCATACAGTACGACCCTTCAAACGAAATCACCTTTGCCGCAGGAGTGACCGGCACTACCACTGTCGGCTTAAACGGCACCGCCCCCGGCCTTGCCTTCACCCCCCAGTCGAACCTCGTGAACCAGTTCAACTTCACCAATGCGTCGAGCGACTCCGTGCTCTCCATCGATACGGTGAACAAGCGGGTGGGGGTGGGGACGACGAGTCCGTGGGCCCAACTCTCGGTGAACCCGAACGGCATCACGGGCCCCGCATTCGTCGTCGGTTCCTCAACCGCGACAAACTTCATCGTGACGAATGCGGGAAAGGTCGGTATTGGTACCGCTGCGCCGTCGAATCAATTGAGTGTCGCAGGTTCCATTGATCTGGGTACGATGGGTAATTTTCTTACCGGCTATGGCCGCTCTATTTCCTGGTCAACTGCTGGTACAAGCCATAATGACAGCGCATCTCTCATGGCACTTTCAGGCAATATACTAAAAATCAGGGGCTCCGGAGCTATTACGTTAAATGAAGATAATTCAGGCAACGTCGGCATCGGGACGACGAGTCCGTGGGCCCAACTCTCGGTGAACCCGAACGGCATCACCGGCCCGTCGTTCGTCATTGGCTCTTCGACCGCCACCAACTTTATCGTGACGAACAAGGGAAATGTGGGCATCGGCACGACGAATACATATACGAATGGCACCGGTAATTTAACCGTAAACAATTTTTTGCAAGTCGGAAATTCAATTCAGGGTTTAGGTGGCGGCAGCCAAGGCGACCTGTTTCTTGGCGGCGGTACCGGCAACTCACAGGTTTATATCAATGCCGGCGCCATAGGTTCTATCGTAAGCGGCGGCATTAGTTTGGGAGAAACAAATAATTATTGGAGCAATGCGTTTATTGCCAGCACCATTACATTTGGCAGCGCGGGAGCGGGAGACACCGGCCTCTCCCGCATCTCGGCAGGCAAAATCGGCGTTGGCACCGGCACGGCAGGAAGCTCGGCAGGGACTCTGATAGCAAACACGGTCGGCATCGGGACGACGAGTCCGGGAGCGAAGCTGCATATCGAGGGTGGTACATCGGGCAGCTCGTTCGCCTCTATGTATCTAATCAACAATACGGCATATTCTGCTGGTTCTGCCGTAAGGATTTCGCTCGCCCCAGATTCAGCATATGGCTCGAATCCCGCTACCTACGCTCCGTACATTGAAAGCTACGCACAAAATGACGCAAGCAAGGCTGGTCTTGCATTTGCGACATATAACGGGGCCGGTTTTCCAGAAGAGAGACTAAGGATTACAGCTGCTGGCAACGTCGGCATCGGGACGACGAGTCCGAGCACTCGTCTGCATATCGTTGACTCAAATCCTGTCGGTGCCGCGAATACGGTTGCCAATCAGGACGTACTTACGGTGGACAGTAATACCTACGCGTATATAAACCTTCGTTCCCCTTCTTCCGGCACCGACATAGCGGGAGGTATTTTGTTCAGTGACGACGCGAGGGCGCGGGGAGGAGTCATCTACAACCATCGGGAGTCTAACGCGGTATCTGACCGCTTGGACTTTTTGACCTCTGCCGGCACGAGAATGTCAATCAACTCCTCCGGCAACGTCGGCATCGGCAGGGGCGCTCTTGGACGTGTATAAAACTGGATCTAATGACCCACTGGTCCAATTTGGGAGTTGGGGACTCACAGATAACCATGCTGTAACACTGATGAACGGAGCTGGAGAATTAGATCTCTTTGTATCTGGGGCGAGCGACACCTTCATGCTCGGGACAACGCAGGGGGATGTCGGAATGTTCTTTACTTCAGGTGACGATTTCCACCTAGGCAATAAGAACGCCTCGCCGTACGTGACTGTCAAAGACGGCGGCAACGTCGGCATCGGGATATTAAGTCCCACGGCGCTATTAGATGTGAGTGCTGCAGCAGCGAGCACCGATATAGTGAGAATAAGAGCCGGTGGCGCTGGGATTTCATTAGGCACCAACGCTTCCGGGTTCGGCCTCATAGGAAATACAGCATTTGGAAGTGTCATTACAATAGATACAAGCGGCAACGTCGGCATCGGCGATACCACGCCGAGCTACAAACTGGAGGTTAACGGAGATTTTAATGCCACGGCTGTCTACTCAAACGGCGTCCTCCTTTCGCCGGGCACGGGTTCCAACTGGTCGGTAAGCGGCTCCGACATCTATCGCTCGGCAGGAAACGTCGGCATCGGGACGACGAGTCCGCAAAGCTTACTGCATTTAAGCAGTTCAAGCATAGATGGTGTTCATTTTAGACTTGAAAGCGCAGATACCGGCGGAAACGTATGGGAAATCATTTCTACCGGTTCAAATAACGACGGCGGCGCTGGTAATTTGAGGTTCTATAACGGCATAACCGGAGTGGGGCCGGTATTTACAAGCACCGGCAACGTCGGCATCGGGACGACGAGTCCGCAAAGCCCGCTCCATATCGAGAACGGCAGTCCGCTCATCGTGACTTTTGACAATGACGCCGCTATGTCTGCGTCACGGCCCGCATGGGCAGCAGGCGCGACGGGTGCGCTATATGAAATAGGTTCTATCACAAGCTATTCGGGGACTATAGTGAACGACGTTACGGCGCGCTTGGTAATCGATGCTTCCGGCCTCGTCGGCATCGGGACGTCGACGCCGGGGGCGAAGTTGGAAATTTATGATGACACTTTTGGGGGCGCGACACCGCTCGCGGTCTACGGTAACTCGGACAACATTACCATTACGGATATTTCGACAAACAGACAAAACCAAGGTTCGTTACTCTATATTTCTACGCCCAATGAGTTGAGCAACAGTAATAGCATTGGTATGTTCGGCGTCGGAGATGCCAGCGACACGGGGCAGAAAGGCAACTTGTTCCACATTACGCAAACCGGCAACGTCGGCATCGGGACGACGACGCCAGGGCGAGCATTACATGTTCTTTCATCAGGAGATCAGGCAATATTTGAAGGCACGGGAAACGCAGGTGTGGATATTCGAGCACAAGGTGCTGAGGCCGGTAATTTAGCTTATCTTGACCTCGCGACTAACAGCACCGGTGTTGCCACCCCGGATTACAACGTCCGCATCGCTGGCTACGAAGACAACAGCCTTAGAATTTATTCCAGCGACACAAATGAACGCATCCGAATGACAAGCGACGGCAACGTCGGCATCGGGACGACGAGTCCATGGTCTATAGCAACTAACTATGGAACTCTGGCTATCGGCGGGACTGACGGTGGGGGTCTTCGGTTTGGGAAAAATAACGGCGGTACAGCCCGATTCTATGCTGATGACGGAGGCATGTTCCTTCAGGTAGCAAGTACAACTCTTCCCATGGTATTTGCGACGGGAGGTAACGAACGCATACGTATTGATAAAGACGGCAACGTCGGCATCGGGACGACAAGTCCTGCGGCACAAGGTTCCGGAGCATCGCCGCGCATTTTAGAGGTTTATGGCGGAAGTGATGTCGGGATGCTTAATCTTAGTAGTAGTGCCACCAGCGACGGTTCTTCTGCTGGTGCAGTGGCTTTTATCACGAGTGCCAGTCCATCTGCAGACAAGCGTCTTGGTCTTGTCGTCGGCGCAAACGACGGCAGTTCAGCGGCATCGACGAATGGACGGCTTACTTTCTGGACAAATAATGCAGGAACAATTGCCGAACGGATGAGAATAGATAAAAGCGGCAACGTCGGCATCGGGACGACGGACACGAGCACCTATAAGGTGAACGTGAACGGTTCGCTCAACGCCACGGAGATCCGCGTGAACGGAGTAGTGCTAAATCCCGGCACCGGCTCCAACTGGACGGTGAGTGGCTCTGACATCTACCGCCTCGCCGGCAACGTCGGCATCGGCACGACGAGCCCGGCTAGCCTCCTTCATGTAAACGGTCCTGGAACGTTTACGCCTTTTGGCGGCTCTGATGCGCGCCAAGTCGTCATCACGACGCCCGGTGGGACCGATGGAGGTATCGTTCTAAGTGCCAACTCGTCAGATGCGACGACGAGAGTGGATATTTCAAGAGTAAGCGGTGATTTGACATTCGCCCTCGGTTCAGGAACGGCCGAAAGAATGCGCATCACCTCTTCCGGCAACGTCGGCATCGGGACGACGACACCGTCGAATAAATTGACCATATATACCGGCAATATCGCGAACGCCAATGAGGGGATATCGCTGACACGGGGCGCAGTCGGCGCGCCGCAGGACAATGTGTTCGGGATGCGCCTCAAGTCGGATGCTTCCGGGAATTACCGCGGAGCGTTCACGATAACGAGCAATATCGGCAATCCCGAAACCGAGGCCTTGACGATCGGCACTGGCGGCAACGTCGGTATCGGGACGACGAGTCCGGAGACATTGCTCGATGTAAATAAAACCGTAGCAGGTGGAGAAGTGCAGCTGAGGGTAAAAAATCCTTCCAATTCTGCATCTGCAGCGGCCTCTGTAATAGTCGAAGTAGGCGGTTCGTCTGCGACGGGAGACGCCCGCTATGTAACTTCGGATGGGACTACCTACTGGGCATTTGGGCAAGATATAAGTGCATCAAATGCCTTTAAGATTTCTCAGAATGCCGCGCTTGGCACAAACGACTTTTTGACAATTCTAACGAGCGGCAACGTCGGTATCGGGACGACGAGCCCGCAGGCTTTGTTGCATTTGAACAGTACGGGGAACACGGTTTTAACAATAGAATCCGTTGGAGATAATAATCCTGCCATAAGATTCCGGTCAAACGACATTCAAAAGGCAGTTTTAGGTTATGACAAAGACATTGATGCTTTCAAAATATCTCACAGCGAATCGGGAACATCGTTCACAGACAATCAGTTGATTATAAAAAGCGGCAACGTCGGCATCGGCACGACGACGCCGACCTCGTACGTCGGAGCAACGCGCGTACTGGACGTTTATAATGCGGTCGATACTTCTATTTCTATCGGCAAGGCGGGAAAGAATTACGAATTTTTCTTAGGCAGTGACAATGCTTTGACATTCCGCGATAGCACCGCGGGCGTAGTCCGAATGCTGATTTCCTCTTCCGGCCTCGTCGGCATCGGGACGACGAGTCCGGCCACCTTGCTTGAGGTAGGCGGCTCGACCAACAACATCACCTTCGACGGATACAAGAACTGCACGGGATACACCAGCAACAGCAACGGCCTCCTCGCCTGCACGGCTTCAGACCAGCGCCTAAAGCAGGACATCAGCCCGCTCGCGGGAGCGAGCGGGCTTGCGGCCATCGGCGCACTGAATCCCGTCTCCTTCTATTGGAAACCCGCGGCCGAGCGCGGAACGAACGAGCAGTTCGGTCTCATCGCCCAGGATGTCCGGAACGTATTCCCGAATCTTGTTACCACCACGAACCCAACTCCGCTTGCGCCCGACGGCACGCTCACCATCGACTACCAGGGCCTCATCGCCCCGATGGTCCTCGCGATACAGCAGTTGGATGCGCGGACAAAATTCATCGTGAGCGCCGCATCGTCCACCGCGCTTACGGTCGGCAACGCGGGCGACATCGGCGTCGGAACGTCGATCGCCGGCATCTCCGCCAAGTTCTCCGTCTCGGGAAATGTCTTCGCGACTTCATATGAGACCGCCAATATTCCCGCAACGTCCTTTACGCTCGGCAGCACGAATTCGACAAGCTCACCGCAAGCGACCTTCACGGCGCAGATACCGAGCGCGGTTCTGACCGCGCTCGGTTCTGTGGACCTGTACAAACTCGCGACGTATAACCTTTCGGGCATTTCCGCGCTCGCGCTCGCGCTTGAAGAACAAGAAGCACGCATCACCTCTCTTGAGTCACGCGTCGCGGCGCTCGAGAACGGGACCATCACTTCGACCAGCGGCACGACATCTCTTTCCACCACCTCGCTCACTGACGCGCTCAATACTCTCGGCGTGTTCATTAAGAGCGGCTTCGCCCAGTTCGGCACGCTCGTCGCCGACCGATTCGTCGCCGCCGCCGATTCCGCCGGCACCGCCTCTGCCGGCACGGTTACCATCCTCGCGGGCAATACCGTCGCGCAGGTCAACAACGCGTACGTGACGCCGGCAACCAAAGTATTCATAACGTTCACCGCTCCGGTTACGGGCTCCTGGTACATCAACGACAAAAAAGCAGGTTCGTTCAAAGTGGTGCTCGCAAACGCGCAAACGACGGACGCCTCATTCGATTACTTCCTCGTGCAGACCGAGGGGCAGATGGCGACCACCACGACGACTATCTCCGGACCGAGCGTGGAATTGAGCGGCGGCACTACCGCCACTTCGCAAACTACGACCACCTCGACTACGCTCACTGCAGGCACGACGGACACGTCAACCACTACCGCAACCTCGACTGTAGGAACGACCGGTCCTACGGCAACGACAACTCCCTCCTCGAGCGACACCATCGCACCAGTGGTCACGCTCAACGGCGACGCCGCCATGCAGATAACGGTGGGCGACACCTTCACCGACCCCGGCGCCACCGCCTCCGACCCTCCGACTGATAGCTCGGAGCAGGCGACCGACCTCACGGCACATATAACTGTATCGGGTGCGGTTAATACCGCCACCGCAGGGCTCTACACCCTGACCTACTCCGCCACCGACGCGGCGGGGAATACCGGCTCCGCCTCCCGCGTCGTGACGGTGGCCGCCCCCGCAACTTCGACAAGCTCACCGCAGGCAAGCTCGCCATCTGACGGCACTACCACGACCACCATCGACACAACCACCTCTTCGACCGACACGACCTCCGCCCCTCCAGTCGACACCACCTCTCCATAATTCACCACTTGGCGGTCTCACCGCCAAGTGGATTGTCAACTGAGTGGTATAAAATGCAGTTATGGGCACGAGGAAAAAAGCTTTTACAAACGGAGAATTCTTTCATATTTACAACAGAGGCGTTGATAAGCGCACTATCTTCAGCGACGGTCATGACCAACACAGATTTTTCACAAGCATGATCGAATTCAATACCATAGATCCGATAGGAAGCTTGTATGAGAACTCCTTTCACCAACTTGGCGGTGAGACCGCCAAGTCAGAAGAACGATTGGTCAATATCATTGCTTTTTGTCTGAATCCAAATCATTTTCATTTTATTCTGGAACAATTAACGGATAGGGGTATCAGTGAATTTATGAGGAGATTGAGCGGTGGATATACCTGGTATTTCAATAATAAATATGAAAGAAGCGGTTCTTTATTTCAGGGCGTATTTAAAGATGTACATATCGATTCCAATGAGTACTTGCTCCATCTCAGCGCCTATGTGAACTTAAATGATCGGGCCCACCAACTTGGCGGTCTCACCGCCAAGTTGGTGAGCAGTAAGTCGAGTTGGGAAGAATATACAAATGGAGGAAACGAGGGAATTTGTGAAAAAGAAATTGTCCTAGGTCAATTCAAGAACACGGGCGAGTATAAGAAATTTGCACTCGATTCTCTCGATGCGATTATACGGAGAAAAGCAGAGCCAAAAGAGCTTGATATATATTTGGAATAGTCACTTGGCGGTGAGACCGCCAAGTGACTGTATTGGGCGGTTCGATCAAAGCAGTAGACGGTTTCCATAGGGTTCCATAGGGTACAATGGAGAGGTCGGGACTCATTCGCCATTCCTTATTCTGAATTCTTAATTCTCTATTCCTAATTCTCGCATCTTATGGCCATTCGCGTCGCTATTAACGGGTTCGGGAGGATAGGCCGCGCATTCGCCCGCCGCTCGCACGGTCGTGGCGTTACGATCGTTGCGATAAACGATCTTGGTTCGCTCGAGAATCTTGCCTACCTCCTCACCTATGACACTGTGTACGGCCGAGCGCCCTTCACCGTGGAGGCAAAAGACGGGAAACTGATACTCGACGGCAAAGGGGCGAAATTCTTTTCGGAAAAAGACCCGGCGAACCTTCCGTGGAAAGACCTCGATATCGATGTCGTCGTCGAGTCGACTGGATTCTTCACCGACTACGAGAAGGCGCGGGCGCATGTCACAGCGGGTGCGAAGCGCGTGGTCATCACCGCGCCGGTGAAGGGGAATTCAAGCGCCGGCGCAACGGTTCTCGTCGGTCTGAATGAGGAGAAACTCGCGACGTGCGAGATAAGCTCGAACGCGTCATGTACGACGAACTCCGCAAGTCCGGTCATCGCCATTCTCGACGAAACCATCGGCATCGAGAAAGCGATACTCTCCACGGCGCATGCATATACGGCGAGTCAGTCCATCGTGGACAGTCCCTCGAAGAAGGACAAAAAAGAGGGAAGAGCGGCGGCGCAAAACATCGTGCCGACAACGACCGGCGCCGCGATAGCCGTTACCGATGCGTATCCGCAATTGACAGGAAAGTTCGACGGCATAGCATTGCGCGTTCCCGTTCCGGCCGGATCCATCGCCGACATTACGTTTCTCGCGAAGCGCTCAACGACCGCGGAGGAAGTGAATGACATCTTGCGCGAGGCCGCAAAAAGCTCCCGCTGGCAGGGTATCTTCAAGGTGACCGATGAGGAGCTCGTGTCGAGCGATATCATCGGCGAGCCCTACGCTTCCATCGCGGACCTCGGCATGACGCGCGTGGTCGACGGCACGCTGGTGAAGGTGCTTACGTGGTACGACAACGAAATGGGGTACACCGAATCGCTCGTCAGGCATGTGCTCGCCGCCGCTAATAGTTCGACCAACTCACCATAAATGCCCAAGATTTTCATCGCCGCCGACCACGCCGGATTCGCGCTCAAGAACGCGCTCGTCGAGCACATCCGCATGCTCGGATACGACGTGGAAGATATGGGAGCGTTCTCTCAGGATCGCGACGATGACTATCCGGATTTCATGATGCCGCTTGCCGAACGCGTCGCAAAAGAAAACGCGCGCGCCGCGGATGCCGCGCGCGGCATCATCATCGGCGGCAGCGGACAGGGAGAGGCGATGTGCGTTAATCGAGTGAAAGGCGTCCGCGCCGCCGTATTCTACGGGCCAATGCGCGTAACAGAGGCGCTTGACGTCGAAGGAGGCCGCTCCGAGGACGGCTTTGACGCGGTGCGACTTCCGCGCCGACATAACAACGCGAATATACTCTCCATCGGCGCCCGTTTCGTTTCCGGGGACGAAGCCGATGAAGCAGTCCGCATCTTCCTTGAGACCCCTTTTTCCGGTTCGCCGCGCCACGCGCGCCGGCTCGCGAAATTCTAGCGCATGAATCTCGTCGTCCCGGCCGTGCTCCCCATCTCGTCCAAGGACTTTGAGGAAAAACTTTCCTTGCTCACGCGCATCGCTTCGGTCAGCCGGGTGCAGATAGACGTCGTGGACGGTACCTTCGCGGCACCGGCGTCCTGGCCGTATACCGCTCCCGCGGAACTGCAGCGCCGGGTCAAACGCAATGCAATGCTGCCGGCGCTCGACCGGATCGAGTACGAGATCGACCTCATGTGCTTCGACGCCGAACATGCGGCGGCGCCGTGGCTTGCGCTCGGCGCCACACGTCTCACTTTCCATGCAAAAAGCGCGGTGGACGTGCCGCGCCTGCTCGCATCCGCGCGGAAACGCTATGGTTCTTTCGTTTCTTACGGCCTGGCGCTCGATATTACGGACAATATCGCGCTCGTCGAACCCTTTATCGGCGAACTATCCTACGTGCAGTTCATGGGCATCGCGCACATCGGAAGGCAAGGCGAGCCGTTCGACGAGCGCGTTTATGAGAAGGTGCGCACATTCCACCTATGGCATCCGGAGGTTGCGATACAGGTTGACGGCGGTATTTCCTTCAAGTCCGCGAAAAAGCTTGTCGCGCTCGATGTCACCAATCTCGTCATCGGCTCCGCCATTCTGCGCGCCAAGGATCCCGCCGCCGCCCTTGAGGCATTCGAGACGTTCACCACGCCGTATGGTGTGTGATGTTTGAAAAAGCGGCGGTTCCCCGTGCTACCCTATACGATATGGCACTTACGGACGAACAAGTGCGCGCACTCGAAAAGCACGCGGAAGCTATCCGGGAGACGGTCATCCAGATGCTCGTCGCCGCGGAGAGCGGACACACGGCCGGCCCCTTGGGCATGGCGGATATCTTCACCGCTTTTTATTTTCATATACTCGCGCACGACCCGAAAAAGCCGGACTCCGAGGAGCGTGACCGCCTCATCCTGTCGAACGGCCACATTTGCCCGGTGCGATACGCCGCGATGGCGCATGCCGGCTACTTCCCCGTCGAAGAATGCCTCACGCTCAGGAAATTCGGCAGCCGGCTGCAGGGACACCCCGAGCGCCTGCGCCTTCCCGGCCTCGAAACGACCTCGGGACCTCTCGGAGAGGGCCTCTCGCAGGCCTCCGGCATCGCGTATGCCTTCCGCATGGACGGAAAAAAACAGCACGTCTACTGCCTCATGAGCGATGGCGAACAGGAAGAGGGGAATGTTTGGGAAGCGGCCATGTTCGCGGGGAAATACAAGCTTTCGAACCTGACGGCGGTCATGGACCGCAACAATATCCAGATAGATGGCATGACCGAAGACGTCATGCCGCTCGAGCCCGTCGCGGAAAAGTACCGCGCGTTCAATTGGCATGTTCTTGAAGTGGATGGGCACAATATCGCCGCATTCATAGCGGCGGTGGAAGAGGCGAAGGCCATCTACGAAAAGCCGACCCTGGTCATCGCGCATACGATTCCCGGCAAGGGCGTATCCGAAATAGAATCCGACTACCGCTGGCACGGCAAGCCGCCGTCGAAAGAGGAAGCAAAACGATTTTTGAAGGACATCCGCACGATGAGCGGCAAGGTCCCGCACGAATATGCTTAATCCGGACGCGCACCTCCACGAGAAGCTGTTCACGGACGAGCTTCCGAAGGCGGCGACGCGCGACGGATTCGGCAAGGGAGCCGTCGAGGCGGGGACGGCGGACGCGCGCGTCGTCGTCTTATGTGCCGACCTCAAAGAATCCACGCGCGCGGAAGAATTCGAGAAGGCATTTCCCGAGCGCTTCGTCGAACTGGGCGTTGCGGAGCAGAATATGGCGGCGGTCGCCGCCGGCATGGCGCTCGCGGGGAAAATCCCGTTCATCGCGAGCTACGCGGTATTCAGTCCGGGGCGCAATTACGAGCAGATCCGCACGACCATCGCGCTGAACGAAGTGCCGGTCAAGATATGCGGCATGCATGCGGGCGTTTCTGTCGGGCCGGACGGCGCCACCCACCAGATGCTGGAGGATATCGGCATGATGCGGATGCTTCCGGGAATGACGGTCATCGCGCCCGGGGATGCGGAAGAAGCGAGAAAGGCGGTCGTAGCGGCGGCCCGTCTGGAAAAGCCCGTATATCTGCGTTTCGGGCGTTCGGCGACGTCAGCATTCACGACGGAGGAAACGCCGTTTGCGGTCGGCAAAGCGCTCGCGCTCTGGAACTCCGATGCCCCGAAAGCGGCACTACTCTCAACCGGTTCGTTGAGCTATGAGGCCCTGCTCGCGGTGCACGCGCTTGAGAAAGAAGGAGTGGAGACCCTCGTTCTTCATGTACCGACGATAAAACCGCTCGATACAGAGGCGATATTGGACGCGGCACAACGGGCGGGCCGCGTCATTACGGTCGAAGAGCATCAGGCCATGGGCGGTTTCGGGAGCGCTGTGGCGGAATTCCTCGCGGAACACCACCCGGTGCCCGTCCGCCGGCTCGGCATCAGGGACCAGTTCGGCCAATCAGGTGCTCCGGAGCAGCTTTTGGAACACTATGGGCTTGATGCGAGCGCCATCGTCAATGCCGTCAAGCATCTCATCGGTGGCCTATGAGTTTTAAATGCACAAGCTGCGAGGCAAGCCGGACGGACCGTTGCGGTAAACGCGTATGAAAGAAAAAATAAACTCCTATTTCGCGGTACTGCTCATAACCATCGCGGGCGCGGGCGCGGCGCTTCTCATCGTCCATGTCGCGTACGACAACGCGTTGGCGAACTTCGGCGGAAGGGAAGCGGCCTACGCGCCGCTTCAAGAATCGATCCTGGGGCAGTGATCAGAACGACTCGACCCGGTACGCTGTCGGCGCTTCCGCGAGAAATTTCTCAAGCGCATCGCGGGTGAGAAGACCTTTTTGCGCGCCGACATGCTGAACGACCGACATGGCATTCACCGGTCCCCACGCGAGTGCCTCGGCAAGCGGCTTGCCGAGAGCAAGCGCGACGACGACGGTAGAAGTCATCGCGTCGCCGGCACCAGTACGGTTCTTCGGCGGCGTCGGGTCGGGGTACATCGGCACTTTGAGCATTTGCTCGCCGTCGAACGCGTACGCCCCGTTCGGGCCGTCGGTGAGGAGCGCTATCTTCGGGCCGAGCGCGCGCATGTCCCGCAAGAGTTCTTGTATGTCGCTTTCACCTGCCTTCGCAGGCAGGCCGACCCCGAGTATGCGCTCGGCCTCTTCTTTATTTACGGCGACGAGTTCGGCTGCGGCATAAAGCTCCGCCAATTTTTCTTTACCCATTTTTATCTGGAACGTGCCGGGCTGGAATGCGAGTTTCGTTTCCGGGTGTTTACGAAGCCACTCCGCAAGTTCGGCATGGAATGCCTCCGTGTGCTCGGCGACGGAGGACAGGTACATCCATTTCGGCGGCGTGATATTTTCCGGAACGCGGTACGGGTACGCTTCATGTCGGACCAGGATGGTGCGCTCGGCGTCGTAGCAGAGCACGTAATGATGATTGGTCGGGATGCCGTCATTAACGGCGACGTATTCCGTGTTGACGCCTTCTTTCGCGAAGGTGGCGAGGATTTCCTCGCCGAAGCGGTCCCTGCCGACATTTGAAATGAAACCGGCCGACAGACCGAGGCGGGCGGCGGCGACCGCCGCATTTGAAACTCGTCGACGACCGTGTCGCCGATGGCAATAAAGTCCATGCGTAAAGTGTAACATGGCGCACCGCGCGGCAGTGCATTTTTTCGGTACGACCGTCGTTTCCTGCTGGAAACACGTCTCGCTCTCGGGCCGTCGCTCTGCGAGAGCCCGAAAAAATGCACTGCCGCGCGAGAGCGGAACAGAGCGGATATTTTGCGAACGTGCGCAAGCGCGACGGCGCGAGCCAGAGCAAATTTTCAGCGGAAAATTATGCGGTTCGCAAAATATCCGCTCTGTGAAGCCATGGTACTATTTTTATATGACCGATCTTGTCGCGGTAGCGCGCTCGCTTTTTGGAGAAGGCAAAGGGCTCTTGGCCGCCGATGAGAGCGTGCATACCGCGACGACGCGCCTCGCAAGCTTTGGCATCCCTGCGGGTGCGGAGATGCGCCGGCAGTTCCGCGAGCTCTTTATCGGCGCGGAGGGCATCGAACGATATCTCTCGGGCGTCATCCTCTTTCCCGAGTCGCTTACCGAAAAGGGAGATGACAAAAAGCCGTTCCCGAAATCGCTCGCCACGCGCGGCATCCTGCCGGGCGTGAAAGTTGACCTCGGCCTGGAGCCCATTGCCGCGAGCCCGCAGGAATTCATTACGAACGGGCTCATCGGCCTTCCGGAGCGTCTCGCGGAATACAAAAAGCAAGGGGCGGTGTTCAGCAAATGGCGCGCGGCGTTCCGTATTGACGGCGATACACTGCCGTCAGCCGAGGCGATGCATGAGAACGCGAAGCGCCTCGCGAGCTACGCGAAAGAGGCGCAGACGGCGGGTCTCGTGCCGATACTTGAGCCAGAAGTGCTCTATGAGGGAACGCATAGTCGGCAAAGGTCTCGTGCGGCCATGGCGCAGGTATTCCAAATCCTTTTTTCGGTGCTCGACGAGCATGCGGTCGATTGCGCGGGTATGGTTCTCAAGACCTCCATGGCGCTCTCGGGGAACGACAGCGGCAAGCGCGACACGCCGGAGGAAGTCGCGCTTGATACGCTGGGTTCGCTCTTGGAGCACGTGCCGAGGCAGATCGCGGGGGTCATGTTCCTTTCCGGCGGACAAACCCCGGATCAAGCGACGGAAAATCTCGCCGCGATAAGCGGCAGGGCAAAGGAAATAGACGCTCCATGGCCACTCACGTTCTCGTACGCGCGCGCCTTGCAGGAAGAGGCACTCGCCCTCTGGAAAGGGAAAGAAGAGAACGTGTCCGCCGCCCGCGAAGCATTTCTTGCCCGCCTCGCCAAGGTGTCCGCGACCCTAAGCGCCTAGGGAAGAATTGCGTTTTATGCCGGGTTCCGCTATATTCAGGTCCTATGCTTACACTCGCGGTTGAAAAGCGTCCGGAAAGCGCAAAGGCGCCGGCGTTGCGCCGCGCCGGGATAGTCCCCGGCGTTGTGTATGGCGCGCATTATGCGGCGATGCCGATATCAGTCCAAGCAAGCGCCTTTGAAAAAGTGCTCCGCGAGGCGGGAGAGGCGGCTATCGTTTCGCTGTCCGGGCTCGGCGCACGTTGATTTCTACGCGGTAACCAAGGGGGAGAAAGTCGAGGTGGCCATCCCGCTCGTGTTCGTTGGAGAATCGTCGGCGGTAGAAGCAGGGGCGAACTTGGTAAAAGTGTTGTACGAGCTCGAGGTCGAGGCGGATCCGATGAATTTGCCGCCGCACATCGAGGTGGACGTCTCTGTGCTCGCCGCGCTCGGCGACCGCATCCAGGCCAAGGACCTGCCGCTCCCGAAGGGAGTCACCCTCATGTCCGAACCCGAGGACGTCGTGGCGCTCGTTCAGGAGGTCGTGGAAGAGAAAGTGGAGGAAGTCGCCGCACCAGCGGATATCGCTTCGATCGAGGTCGAGAAGAAAGGCAAAGAAGAAGCCGCCGCGGAAGGAGCCGCGGCCGCTCCTGCGCCCGAAGAAAAGCCAGCCAAAGCATAAGTGGCTGCCAGGCGGCGGCTACTTTTTGCCATACCACCACGCCAATTTCAGGATGAAATGGGCGTGGTGGTATACTTTCGACATGGTTCGGAGGGCCTTCATAGCTTGTATGTTCCTTACTGCCGCCTTCGGCGGCGTTTTGGCCCTGTCGAGCGCCGCGGCGGCCCAAGATCTCACGCCAGCTGAACGTGCTGCGCTTCAGGCCCAATACGACCAACTCCAAAAGGAAATCGAGGCGCAGCAGAAGATCATCAAGGAGACGCAAGCAAAGAAAAACACTTTGCAGGGCGACGTTACACTGCTGAATGCGCAGATCAAGGCGGCACAGTCGCAGATTGACGCGAAAAATATCGTCATCAAACAGCTCGCCGCGCAGATAGCGAAAAAGAGCGCGGTTATCGGACAGCTCTCGGACCGCATCGAGCGCGGGAAGGAATCTCTCGGTTCGATCCTGCGCCAGACGCAAATGCTGGATGATTACTCGGTCGTAAGCGTGGCCCTCGGCGCGCAGAACGTCTCCGAATTTTTCGGCGACCTCGACGCTTTCGTTTCTCTCAAGACCGACCTGCGTGATCTGTTCGCCGACATTCGCGCAGCGAAAGCGCAAACCGAGACCGAGAAAGCCGAATTGGCGCTGAGGCAGAACCAGACCGCGGATGCGAAATACGAAGTGGAAACGCAGCAGAAACAGATTGCAAGCAATAAAACACAGAAACAGCAGCTACTCGCCATAACCACGAACCAGGAGGCCCAATATCAGAAAGTGCTTGCGGAACGGCAGGCAAAGGCCGCCGCGATACGTGCCGCCCTGTTCCCCCTGCGCGATGCGAGCGCCATTTCATTCGGAACGGCTCTGCAGTATGCGCAACAAGCGCAACGACTGACCGGCGTCGACCCAGCGCTCGCGCTCGCCATCCTGACCCAGGAGTCGAACCTCGGCGCGAATGTCGGGCAGTGTTATCTCACGAACGACGCGACGGGCGCCGGCGTAGGGAAGAATTCGGGCACGCCGTTCGCAAAGGTCATGGCACCGATACGCGACGTGCCCCCGTTCCTTGCTCTGGCAAGCCGGCTCGGATTCGATCCGCACCGACAGGTCGTTTCGTGCCCGATATTGAGCGCCGGGGGATGGGGAGGCGCTATGGGACCAGCTCAATTCATCCCTTCTACATGGGCGCTGTACGCCGGCCGCGTCGCGAGCGCGAACGGAGTGCCGATCGCCAATCCCTGGGATCCGAAGGATGCCATCATAGCCATGTCATTCCTTCTTGCCGACAATGGCGCGAGCACAGGGGGCTTTACGGCGGAATTCACCGCGGCGGCCCGCTATTACGCCGGCTGGGGCGGCGCCGCGACCACGGCAGGCAAGACCTATGCGACTCAAGTCATGAACACCGTAAAAAACGTCATACGGCCGAACATCGATTTCCTTTCGAATACTTAGTGTCGTTTGGTAAAAAGAAGCTCCTCACGTCGTTGTCCACTGTCGGCAGGATCCGGGAAATTCCCGCGGCGGCCGTACGGTACAATAAACGGCATCCTAACTAACCATTATGCAAAAAAGAGACCTGCTTTCATCGGTTGTTTCTAAGCTTCCTGGTATTCTCGTTCTCGTCGTCGCTTTCGCCTCGGTCGCCTTCGCCTGGACCGGCCCCACCGGCACCGCACCCTCCAACAACACGCCCCCGCCGATAAACACGAGCGCCACGGCACAGACGAAGGCGGGAGGTATCAATTTTCAGAACTACGCCCACTTCACCGGCTACGGCACCGATTCCTGGTTACCTGCGCGGCCCGCTCTACTTTAACAGCGCCCTCTACGACGAAAACAACGCCGGCTACTACCTCGACCCGAACGGCACGAGCCGGATGGGCCAGGTGAACGCCGACAACACCTATACATACGGAAACGAGAACGCGAACGACTACTATATCCGCGCTTCGGGGAAATGGGCGAGCCAGCTCGGGGGCGGCGTGTCGAGTGTCGGCTTAAGCTGCTATGATGCGGCAGCTTCCTGCTGGCCCGGGAGCGGCACTAAGACTGACCGCTATTGCCAGGTGTGCGTTAACGGCGTCTGCTCCGGATACACCAATACGGGTAGCATACGGGATGCTTGCGACTACGGCGGATGGTACTGATTTTAAAAAGTAACTTTATATCATGGAACAAACGTCACGTATGCCAAAAATATTAACCGTCATTCTCATCGCCGTCATAGCAGGCGGAGCCGGATGGTGGGCGGGATATTCGCAGGCGCTCGGTTTCGCGAAAGAACGCCTCGCAGGATATCAAGTGGTCCCGCTCCCTCCCGACTCTAAAAACTTAACAGGCACCATCGAGCGTATTGATGGCGGCATGATATACGTGCGAACGCTCTTCGTAAACCCGCTTGAAAAAGACGGGGCGAACATGGTTGCTCTGGCAACCACCGCCTCGACGACCATCGAGAAATTCGTACTGAAAGATTCCAAATCTTTTGAAACGGAAATGACGGCCTTCGCCAAAGCGGCGCAGAAAAACGCGGTCGCGCCTGTGCCCCCCGAACCGTTCACTCGGCAGGCAATACTTCTCTCCGATTTGAAGCCCGGTGAGTCAGTGTCCGTCACCACCGCCGAAAATGTCGTGGGCGCAGCGCGTCTTACGGCGACCTCGATATCTGCTACCTCGCTTATTGCCAGCTTGCCCGCCGGGCCGCAAACCTCGACCGGCAGTGCGCAATGAAACGCGCTTGTTTCCTCCTCCCCAGTCCCCGATTCGGTCGTCGTCAATAATCCCGCCGGTCTTCCAGGAATGGCGGGTCCGTGCTATCATCCGCGGGATGAAAAAAGATATCCATCCGGCGGATTACCGCCCGGTCGTCTTTAAAGACCTCGCCTCGGGCGCGGAATTTCTCATTGGCTCGACCATCGCGACCACCGAAACGACGAAATTCGAGGGCAAAGAGTATCCGAAAGTGACCGTCGAAATATCGAGTAAGTCCCATCCGTTCTATACCGGAGAAGAGCGTACGCTTGATAAGGCCGGCCGCGTCGAGCGTTTCAAACAGCGCGCCGCAAAGAAAAAGTAGGGCGGCTCAACGGGCGGGGTGTTTTCGGGGCACGGAATATTTTCCTGCTGGAAGCAGGACAGATATTTTGCGGACGTGCGCAAGCGCGACGGCGCGAGCCAGAGCAAATTTTCAGCAGAAAATTATGCGGTCCGCAAAATATCTGTCCTGCGGAGCATCTTATTTCGTGCTTTACTTACGCTATGGAATACTCTCCAGAATTTAAGAAGAATTTCGCGACCCCGGTACCACAGCCGCGCGGACGCGGCTGGCTACGGGGCGGGACTCGGCATATCGTACGATAATCTTTACATGAGCGTATGGAATACTCTCCAGAATTTAAGAAGAATTTCGCGACCGCGTACCTTGCGGAGGAATACGAACGCCTGGAAAAGGATATAACGGATGCGGTGCACGCCGCGGCCGCCGATGCCGAGCTGAAGCTCATGGCGGAGGAAGACGCTGCCCGGCTCCGGGAGCGCCAAGCCACCATCCTCGCCGAGATAGAACAGATACTCGCGAAGGAAAAAGAAGAAGTGGCCAAGCCGGTCTCGGTGGTGATGGAATTGCGCGCCGGCGCGGGCGGCGACGAGGCGGCCATCTTCGCGCGCGACTTGAAGGAGATGTACCAGAAATACGCCGAACGGCACGGATGGAAGACCCGTTTAATAGACGACCTCACGATCGAAATAGCGGGCTCGGGCGCCTACGAGGCGCTCCGCTATGAGACCGGCGTCCACCGCGTCCAGCGAGTGCCGCTCACCGAGAAATCGGGCCGCATCCACACTTCGACCGCCTCCATCGCCGTCCTGCCTATCCGCAGCAAATCGAAGATAGAGATACAACCCGCCGACATAGAGATGGAATTTTCGCGCAGCGGCGGCGCGGGCGGACAGAACGTGAACAAGGTCGAAACGGCTGTGCGGCTCATCCACAAGCCGACCGGCATTGACGTGCGCTCCTCCTCCGAGCGTAGCCAGAAAGCGAACCGCGATAAGGCCCTCCAGATCCTCTCCGCGAAGCTCGAACAGCTCCATGAACAAGAAGAGGCGAAAAAACACGCGGCACAGCGCAAGGCGCAAATAGGCACCGCCGACCGCTCCGAAAAGATACGCACCTATAACTATCTGCAGGACCGCGTTACCGACCACCGGCTCAAGGAATCGTGGCACAACCTCCCCAAGATACTGGCGGGGAACATCGACGACATCGTGGACGCGCTTCATGCCGCCGCAGCCGGCGCCGGTCTCGGCGCGGCATCGGAAGACGAATGATAGTCGCGAGGGGCATGCGCCTCGCTCTTTGCTTGCATTCAAGGCCGTTTTCAAGTAAAGTGGCCCGATAATGGCCAGCAATGCCAACACGGCAGACGTGAAGCGCCTCTTTGACACAGGGGCGCATTTCGCGCAGGTAAAGAGCCGTCGGCACCCTTCGATGAAGCCATTCCTCGTGGGAGCGAAAGGGAGGCAGGAGATCATCGACCTGGCGAAGACCGGCGAGCAGATAGAAGCGGCGAAAACCGTCATGGCCGCGCTCGCGAAAGAAGGAAAAACGGTCCTTTTTGTGGGAGGGAAAGTGGAGATCGCCGGACTCGTGAAGAATGCCGCGCAGGCGATCGGCGCGCCGTACGTGGCAACGCGCTGGCTTGGCGGTACCATTTCCAACTGGAGCGAGATAAAGAAGCGCATCGACCGGCTCACGGAACTTTCCGAAAAGACGGCGGCAGGCACGCTCGCTAAACAGCATACCAAGCTCGAGCTCGTGAAGCTCGACCGCGAGAAAAAGCGCCTTCTCGGGCGTCTTGACGGTATCACTACGCTCACCAAGCGACCCGACGCTCTTCTGGTCGTGGACACCAGGCACGAGAAGCATGCGGTGAAAGAAGCGAACGACGCGGGTATTCCCATCATCGCCATCATGAGCTCGGATTGCAATCTTTCAGATGCGGCGTACCCGATAGTCGCGAATGATACATCCCGAAAAACAGTGGAGCTCATACTCACCGGCCTCACCGAGGCGTTCGCGAAAGGGCAGGCCGCATAGCGCGCGATAGGAGTTCCCGAAAATCTCCCGTCTCGCGGCCGCGTGTGCTATTATCTTTGAACCATCATGGAAATTACGACCGACAGCATCAAACAATTGCGCGAAATGACCGGCGTGTCCGTTATGCAGTGCAGGAAAGCGCTCGAGGAAGCGAAAGGCGACGTCGAGAAGGCCGCGCTCGTGCTGCGCAAGCATTCGGGTGCGTCCGCCCGCAAAAAAGCGGACCGCGAACTCAAAGCAGGCATCGTGGGAAGCTACGTCCACGACGGAACGGTGGGCGCCATGGTTCTGCTTTCCTGCGAGACCGACTTCGTCGCCAAGAATCCGGAATTCGCCGCGCTCGCGAAGGAATTCGCCATGCAAGTCGCCGCCATGGACCCCGAGAATGAAGAAGAACTTTTGGAACAGCCGTTCATCAAAGACGCCGGTAAAACGATGCGCAATCTGCTTGAGGAGGCGACGCAGAAATTCGGCGAGCGTGCCGATGTAAGCCGTTTCGAGCGTCTTTCCGCCCGCTGATCCGCATGGCCCATCTTATCTTTATCGTCGCCGCGCTCGGGCTTCTCGCCGGGTTTCTCGCGCTTACGGCCTATGAGGCGCGGCGTGGGACGCGTTTGTATGCGGCGCAGCGGGCGCGCATGGATGCCAACATCAAGCGCGTAGAATTCATCCTCGCGCATATCGATCTTGCCGAGTTTATCCGGGGCGAACTGCGGCATCTGGCGAGCCGCGTCGGACATGATATCGTGCACTTCTCGCTGCTCGCGGTGCGTTCGATAGAGCGTCTCCTTACCCGCCTCGTCCGACGCCTGCGCGCGGATCCCGAGGTCGATGCGGCGCCCCGCGAGACAGCACGGGAATTCGTCAAAACACTTTCCGATTTTAAGGACAACCTGAAAGTGACACATCCAGAAATACCCAAGATATCCGACAAAGAACTCGATTGAACGACCGCCGCCTTAGCTCAGTTGGAAGAGCAGCTCACTTGTAATGAGCAGGTCCCCAGTTCGACTCTGGGAGGCGGCTCAAAGAACGGATGTCGAGGTCGCGAGCGCGCCCTTGGGGAATTGCTTCTCAAGGTCGCCCAGAGACGTGAATCCGTAGGAGTGTTTGCCGTTGATGACGAACGCGGGAAGCGAATTGCGCACCTTCGTGACCGTGATGAGCGTCCGCAGGGCGCCGAGGTCGAGATTGTAGTCAAATGAATAGACGCGAAGCGCCGGGTAGGTATTGCGCAGATATGAAAGAGCATATCCCGCCTTGTCGCAGTCGGGACAGTCCCCGGCATTGCTATAGAAATAGAGCACGGTAACCGGCTTCGTGCCGCAGGCCTCCGCGATCTTCCTTGTCAGGAGGTAATCCCGTATTTCGAGCAGGGAATACTGCTCCTTCAGCCGTATCACCTGTGCGTCGTCGCTGCCCAGCTGGCCTTCAGCATATGAGAGGCGGTTGCCGAAGTCGGCGAGTTCGCTCGTGAGGGTAGTTGAAGACGCATTGCTGTCACACGGCGCGGCCTCCAGCAGGGAAAATTGCGTGTCCAGGGAGATGGTATCGATGGACAATTGGTCTTCTATTGCTGAGAGTTCGGCTATGCGTGCGCGATTGAGATAATTGATACTGTACGCCACCGTGCCGACCAGCACGATGGTAATACCGAGGGCTATGAGCGCGTTGCGGGCGACAAGCGACATACAGATCAGTAGCGCCAATTGCGGCGCTTCCCGAACACGACGTCGCTTGTCGCGCGAATGAGCCAGATCGGCACGATAAAACCATAGAGGAACGTATAAGAAATAAGTCCGAACGCGATATTCCCGGGCGTCTTTGAAATGCGTTTGCCGATGGCGATGAGGGTGATAGACGTAAGCAGTACAACGACCGCGAGGCTCAGGTAGAAGTTCACGGGGAAGTAGAACCAGTCGAAGGTTCCATGAGGCAGGAGGGCGTAGGAAAGCGGGATGCCGGCCCGGATCTCAAGTGCGGCGATCATGCGCTCAACGGAGAGGAAGAGCATCAGAAGGAAAAGTCCGATGCCGCTTGATATCGCGACGAGGGCGATCGGGAGCACCAACATGCCGAGCCCGCTATGGCGGCGGCTGCCGATGAGGCCGCGATATTCGCCCAAGATATTGCGGAGAAAACCGCTCGTCCAGCGTGTACGTTGCTTGACGAGGCCGGTAACGGTCGCGGGTGCCTGGGTGTACACCCGCGCCTTGGGAGCATTCTCTATCCCGTAGCCCGCCTGCTGGATGCGCAGCGCCATTTCCATGTCTTCGGTCTGATGCCCGTAGCGGAATCCACCCAACTTTTCTACGATCTCGCGCCGGTAAAAGGAAAAAGGCCCCGGAGTAACGTAGAGGCCGTTGATGGAGGCGAAGGCGTGACGGAGCGTGATGCCAAAGGAGTATTCGGCGTTCTGCATATATTGGAGCATATTGCCGGGCCGGTGTACCGACATGGCGGCGGTTGCCGCCATGACCTTCGGGTCGTCAAAGCATGCAATTATTTCGCGCAGCGCATCCGGCTCGACGAACGAATCGGCATCAAGGCAACCGACGAGGTGTGCGCGTGTCTGCGCAATGCCGGCGTTCAACGCCGTATGCTTCCCGCCGTTTTCTTTGCGCACGATGCGCACCTGCGGATGCCCCGCGAAGCGCTGCATCTCCGTCGGCGTCGCGTCGGTCGAACCGTCGTCGACCAGGACAACCTCCAGCTTTTCTTTCGGATAATCCAGCGCAAGGAGCGAATTGCAGGTCGCGGCGACCGTCGCGGCCTCGTTCCAGCAGGGCACGATAACGGCGACGGACGGAAGTGCTTCGCGTCGCGCCCGCGCGCGCGCCGCGCGCGCGGGCTTGGAGAGCAAGGTAACCAGCACGAACGACTCGAAGAATATCGCGATGAAAAGAAACGGGTAGGCCAGCATTTCCGGACTCATGATGGCGTCACTGTAGCATAATCTGCTATATTTTCACCATGAAGCAGCTGGGCCGCCTCCACCCCATCACCATCGCCGTCCGCGAGATGGCGGACATTTTCGGCCGCATGGGATTCGGCGTCGTCCAGGGCCCCGAGCTTGAAACGGAGTGGTACAACTTCGACGCCCTCAATATCCCCGGCGACCATCCCTCACGCGATATGTGGGACACCTTCTGGATACACACCAAGGAAGGCGAGGAACGCAAAGTCCTGCGCACACACACCTCTCCCGTGCAAATACGCTGGCTCGAAAAGCACGGCGCACCGACGCGCATCATCGTGCCGGGGAAAGTATTCCGCAATGAAGCGACCGATGCCACGCACGAGGCGCAGTTCTATCAGCTTGAGGGACTCGTCGTGGATACCGCTGTCACGCTTGCACACCTGAAAGGCACACTGGATCGGTTCTGCAGAGAGTATTTCGGCAACGACGCGAAGATACGCCTGCGCCCGAGCTTTTTCCCGTTCACCGAACCCTCGGTCGAGGTGGATGTGTGGTTTCCGGTAGAGCAGAAATGGCTTGAGGTCATGGGAGCAGGTATGGTCCATCCGAAAGTGCTCCGGAACGCCGACATTGATGCGACAAAGTACCAAGGGTTCGCCTTTGGTCTTGGTGTTGAGCGTTTCATCATGATCAAGTACGGCATACCGGATGTACGGCTCTTCCATTCCGGAGATATCCGGCTCAACTACGCGTTTGACGAAAAACCGCTATGAAAGTCTCGTTGAAATGGCTCCAGACGTATTTCGATGCGGCTCTCCCTTCGGCAGAGAAGGTGTGCGATGCGCTTACGTTCCATGCGTTCGAGATAGAAGAAGCGTCAGACGATATGCTCGACGTAAAGGTGCTGCCGAACCGAGCGGCGGATTGCCTTTCGCACCGCGGCATCGCGAAAGAGCTGTCGGCTATCCTCGACGTGCCGCTTAAAGACGACCCGCTTCGCGCGCCGCTTCCCGTTCTCCCCCCGACCAGCGAGCTTACGGTCCGTATCGAAGATCCGAAAAAATGCTTGCGGTATATGGGCGCGCTCGTGAGCGGAGTAAAGGTAGGCCCGTCGCCCGCGTGGCTTCGAGAAGCGCTTGAGGCGGTCGGCGCGCGCTCGATAAATAACGTCGTGGACGCGACCAACTACGTAATGCTCGACATCGGCCAGCCGCTCCATGCGTTTGACGCCGCAAAGCTCGCGCAAAAAGACGGCGCGTATGCCATCAGCGTCCGCACCGCCAAAAAAGGCGAGACGATGACCACGCTCTCGGGAGAAGCGTGCGTGTTCACTTCGGAAACGCTCGTCATTGCCGATGCAAACACAGATGTTGCCGTCGGTATCGCGGGAGTGAAAGGCGGGAAGATGGCGGAGGTCACCTCCGCGACAACCGACCTCGTCATCGAGTCGGCGAATTTTGACGGCACGGTAACCCGCCGCTCGGCGCAGGCGCTGCGGCTCTTTACCGACGCCTCACAGCGGTTCCAGAACCGTCCGTCGCCGAAACTCGTCGCATACGGCATGCGCGACGTGCTCGCGCGTATCCAAGACATCGCGGGAGGGAAGGTGGCCGGTGTTGTGGACGTATATCCCGCAAAACCGGAAACAAAATCGGTTTCAGTTACCCTCTCGCACATCAACGGCCTTCTCGGCTCCCGCTTTTCAGCGGACGAAGCGTTGGATATTTTTAAACGACTCGGCCTTTCGGCACGGGCGGACGGCGACGGTTTCACCGTCACGCCTTCTTTCGAGCGCACGGACATCGTCATTCCCGAGGACCTTGTTGAAGAGGTGGGGCGCATCCTCGGGTACGACCGCATTCCCACGACCGAACTGCCGCCCATCTCCGGCACGCCGGACCAGTCGTGTTACCGGGGCATCGAATTGGTCAAGGACTTTCTCGCAGAACGCGGTTTCTCGGAAATATCAACGCAATCATTCGCGAGGAAAGGAGAAATCCAGCTCGCCAATCCACTTGATGTGTCAAAACCGGCGCTGCGGGCAAGTCTCCGCGAAAACATGAAAGAGGCACTTACGCGCGCAACACACGTCGCACCACTCATACTCACATCGAACGAAGAACCAAAACTGTTCGAGATAGGAACCGTATTCCGGAAAAACGGTGAGAAAATAGAAATAGAAACGTCCGAAACGGTGGCGGACCTGCCGCAGATCGCCAGTGACGCATCGTATGAACCAAAGCAATATCGGCTTGGTGTTTTTAAGCCGTTTTCTGTATATCCATTCATCGTTCGGGACGTTGCTTTCTGGGCGCCGAGCGAGACGTCGCCAGCCGATATTGAAAAAATACTCCGCGAGAATGCGGGCACATTCCTCGTTCGTACCGACCAATTCGATCGGTTTGAGAAGGACGGGAGGGTTTCCTATGCTTTCCGGCTCGTGTTCCAATCCAGGGGACGCACGCTGACCGACGAGGAGATACATGGCGTCATGGACGGAGTTGGAAAAGCGCTTGCCCGGGCCGGCTTTGAGGTCAGATAATATGCACTTTTCGCCCTCCAAATAGGTGGTTTTTATGATAGAATAGGGGCACCCGGAAACATGGCTAAAATGGCTCAAAACGAGGACAAAAAGCGCGGCGCCAAGGGCGCCGCGGGCCATGCATACGACGCTTCCTCCATTACCGTTCTTGAGGGTCTCGAACCGGTCCGAAAGCGCCCCGGCATGTACATTGGGACGACGGGTCCCGACGGCCTCCACCACCTCATTAACGAGATATTCGACAACGCACGTGACGAGGCGATGGGCGGTTTTGCGGACGAGATAGAGGTCGCGCTCTTGCCCGACGACTACGTGCGCGTCGCCGACAATGGGCGCGGCATTCCCGTCGGCATCCACCCCAAGACAAAGGTTTCCGCCCTCGAGACCATCATGACGACGCTCCATGCGGGCGGCAAATTCGACCACGAGGCGTACAAGGTTTCAGGCGGCCTTCACGGCGTCGGTGCATCGGTCGTGAACGCGCTTTCAGAGCATACGAAAGTGATCGTCCATCAGGACGGCGGAATGCATCTCCAGGAATACAAGATAGGCAAGCCGGTCGCGCGAGTGAAAAAAGTCGGCTCGTCAAAGGAACATGGCACGGTCGTCATCTTCAAGCCGGATATTGTCATCTTCAAGGAGGGTATCGAATGGAATTGGGAGAAGATACTCACGCATCTGCGCCAGCAGGCATACTTGGTGAAGGGCGTTCGCATCGGCGTCATTGACGCGCGCCAAAGCAAAGCAAATGCCATCGGCGAGGTCGAAGGGTTGTTCCTCCATGACCGGAATCTCGACGTACCATCGATGACCTTCTATTTCGAGGGCGGGCTGAAGTCGCTCGTCGCGTTTTATAACAGCCATCAGGTCCCGGTACATAAGAATATTTTCTATGTTGACCGCGAAACGGACGGCGTTGGTGTCGAGGTCGCCCTGCAATACGTCGACGACATTACCTCAAGGATCACGGCGTTCGCGAACAACACATATAACAGCGAGGGTGGTACGCATACCACCGGCTTCAAGATGGCGCTGACCCGTGCGCTCAATACGTACGGCCGCAACGCGAATATCCTGAAAGAGAAAGACGAGAACTTCACGGGCGACGATGTGCTCGAAGGCATTACCGCAGTCGTCTCGGTCAAGCTTGCCGAGATCCAGTTCGAAGGACAGACGAAAGCCAAGCTCGGCTCGGTAGAAGCGCAGGGCGCCGTCGCGGCGGTGTTCGGCGAGGCGCTCGCCGCTTTTCTCGAGGAGAACCCGGACGATGCGCGCGCCATTATCAATAAAGTGCTTCTTGCATTGAAAGCCCGCAAGGCGGCGAAAGCGGCGAAGGATTCGGTATTGCGCAAGGGCGCCCTCGAGGGAATGACCCTTCCCGGGAAGCTCGCCGATTGCCAGACGAAAAGCGCGGAAGAAGCCGAGCTGTTCATCGTGGAAGGCGACTCGGCCGGCGGCTCGAGCAAGCAGGGTAGGGACCGCAGAACGCAGGCAATCCTCCCGCTTCGCGGGAAGATCCTTAACGTGGAGCGCGCGCGCATCGACCGCATGCTCGCCTCGGTCGAGATCCGCGCGCTCGTCATCGCCATGGGCACCGCCATCGGCGACGTGTTCGATATTTCAAAACTGCGGTATCACAAGATAATCATCGCGACCGATGCCGACGTTGACGGGGCTCACATTAGGACGCTTCTGCTCACGCTTCTTTACCGGCACTTCCGGCCGATTATCGAGGGCGGCTTCGTCTATATCGCACAACCGCCGCTCTACAAGATCACCAAAGGGAAAGCGCTCGCGTATGCGTACTCCGATAAGGAAAAGGAGGAAGTGCTGAAAGAACTCGGTGTTGGCGCGGGCGAGAGCGCACCGGTAAGCGAGGATGCGGAAGAGTTTCCCGCCGGAACCGCGGAAAGCGAAATTGCGGAAACGGCCTCAAAAAAACCGGCGAAAGTGAACATCCAGCGCTATAAAGGCCTCGGCGAAATGAATCCGAGCGAACTCTGGGAAACGACCATGGACCCGACGCGGCGCGTACTGAAGCAGGTGCATATCGAGGACGCCGAGGCGGCCGACCGCATTTTTGACATTCTCATGGGCACCGACGTCGCGAGCCGGAAATCTTTTATTCAAAGTAACGCAAAGTTGGCCAATCTGGACGTGTAGCTAGAGAACCTGCACATTTGCGGAGGAGGTGTTGTTGCCGGTATTGGATTCCGTGACCGAACCGTCATAATTGACCGTGACGGCTATGGTCTGCGTCGAAGCCGTGCGCGCGTCGGTGACCCACGCCACATACGTGGCCTCGGCACCCGGGAGCATGGATTCAAGATTATCAAACTTTTGATCCTGGCCGGGAACGGAAACGTTCAGATTCCATATCCCGGTCACGTTCGTACCGTTATTTTTTACGTTGAATTTGACCGCAGGTTTATATCCGGAAGGGACCGACGCGCTGGGAACGAAGCACTGTTGGGAATCACAGGTGACGTATCCGACCGCACTGATTTGCACCGCAAGGTCAGGAAGGCCGTAGGGCGCGGGAGGCGCGGGTGCCGTGACAATAGGGTAGGAAGGTTTGCTTGGCTTAGCGGGACTTACTTGGGTCGTGGTGGCAGACGTGGTTGTCGCGGTGCCAAATGGGATGGTTGTCGAGGCGGTTGGCGTAGGTACGACCGAAAGCGAGGAATCGGGTGCGGGAGTAAGGACCGAGCCGAGATAGACCGCCGCCGCGCCGACGCCGTTCACCACCGTCGGCACAAAGCGCGTGGAATAGATAGCAAGCCATACGCCGGCTCCTACGAGCGCGATAAAACCGACCATAGCAAGGCCATTAACCGCCGCCTGGCGGGCAGGAGAGATTGGTTGGCTGCCGTTCATACGATGCGTCCCATATACCATAGACATTTTTCTATGTCAAGTTTTTCGTTCGTTAGCTTTCCTTACGGAGCCGTGCGCAACACCCCGTCCTTACGGTCTCCAGACCTTGACATTGTCAATAGTATAGTGTATTTATGGGAAAGACAATATGGAGAGGATTATTGAGGCCATGGCACGGCTTATTCAGGCCGGCAAGCGAATCTATGCGCGGAAGTTGAGCTTCCTCGGGCTCTTCGCTATCGCGTTTTTCGGCAGTGTCTCGATTCTCGGAGCACTTGGCCTTTTGCCCGATGCGCCACAGGCGCCCTCCGCTCCGGCGATCGTGTCGGAAGACAGCGTGAGCACGAATACTGCATCTCCGCTCATCGCCGAATTGCCGGTGAGGATAGAAATTCCCAAGATCAAGCTTGCGGCGCCCATCATGAACCCGGCGACGACCGACATTGCGGCCCTGGACGCGGAGCTCCTGAAGGGGGCCGTGCACTACCCGACGTCCGCAAAACTCGGCGAAACAGGCAATATCCTTCTCTTCGGCCATTCAAGCTACTTGCCGATCGTTGGAAATCGGGCGTACAAAACCTTCAACGGCATCCAGAAACTCGCGGCGGGCGACGTTGTAACCGTCTATTCCTCTGATACGGCGTATACCTACCGGGTGCGGACCGTCGCGAAGGAAAGCGCCAGTGATGCACTCATCCCGCTCGCGGTCACCGGAAGGGTCCTCACGCTCTCGACGTGCGATTCTTTCGGTGCAAAAACGGACCGCTTCGTTGTGGTCGCAGATTTTGTTGAAAGCCATCCGATTTCTATCTAGATAGAGGCCGGATGGCTCTCCGCAAAGGGAGAGATGTTCTTTCGATCCATAACCAGCCGCTTGCGCGGCCATCAATGGGAGAATGCGATGAACGCGACGAGAAGTTGGTGGCATAGAGGGTGGTATCACGAACACAAGGCGAGAGTGTTTCTTGCCTTTTTGCTGGTGGTAGCCATTCTGCTTACCGTGTGGTCTCGCTGGGACTGGATTTCCGCAAAGCTGGCATCGGCCCCACCGACACCCGAACAGTTAGGGGAATTGCAGAAGCTCGGCAAGGGATTACAACAGTCGGCGATAAACGGGCCGGTAAATGCTCCGAACGGAGCGACACCCGCAGATTCTCCGGTGAAAGCTATCGCGCCGAAAAAATCAAAGTCGCGCAGCAAAGGCGACGATAAGAGTAAAACCGTGCCGGCAACAGCAGTCGCGGTCAGCTCGACCTCCGGCGGAGCGACGTGGCGGCACTTTGGTGCCGACAAGGCGTATACGAGCCGCGCAGCGGCGATCGCCGATGCGCCCCGCGTTCTTCGCCAGGCGGGGTATCCGGAACCGGTCGTGTCGCTTCTAACCGAGGCGATGCAGAAACCGGGGACGGCGACCCACGTGACGAACGGCATGAAGCTCGACTTCATGCGTTCCGGGAAGTCCGCCTTGTGGCGGAATGTAGCGGTGCAGTTCGAAAAGCCGCCGATGAAAGAAAGCATGGAGTACGCGGCTCCGTCCGAGGAATGGACCGTCGAATTTGACGGAACAACGTGGACGGTCGGCATACCGAAGGTGTGTCAAAACATCTACGGGAAGAAGGCATTGTCCCGCATCGTATCCGCGCCCGCAGCTGCGCCCAAGCCCTACGTAACGAGTGAGTGTCCGCAGGGGTGGACGTACAGAACGCTCATCTACAGCTTGTCATCCCCTAAGATGACGGACACTCTTCGTGCGGCGGTGAAAGCGCAGATCGATGCGGCAAAAAAACGCATCACCGACGGCTCGTCCCTAAATCTGTATCTGACGGATGCGCTATCGCGGACGCTCGGTACTCGATTGTGGGACGAGATGAGAACCGACACGGCCAAGATTGATGGCGATATCGTCCTGAGCTATCTGAACGAGGACTTTGCGTCGGGGAAATTGCAGCCCCAACCGCTCGGTGTCATCCACCTGAAGAACGGTAAAGGCATCTTCCGGTTCGCCGAAGATCCGCGGTCGCACTCCGGAATCGATACGGTCTGGCCGGACGAAGTCTTGTCACCATTGCCTTCAGGAGTCGGGAATGACGTCAGGCCGCGCATCAGGTTCCACAAAAGCGAGATCCTGACATGCAAGTTCTTCTCGGTCGGCATCGCCCCGTAGGGCGGCTGGTTCGGACCGTTGGAACGTACATGTACGTTCCAACGGCTCCCTTTTCCGGAACATCTCCTCGGAGGTGCCCCGGAAATAGGAGCATATGCGCATACCCATACGACACTCTATCGCTCTCACACTGATTTTTATGATTTTCGCGCTTTCGCGCGGCTTTACCTTGTCCGAGATACACCAACTGCCTTTGTTCACCCCTTTGCACGCCCGCGCCGACGGCGAATTTTTTAGCGGCGATTTCGGTGGCGACATCGGCGCGGCCGTCGGCGGCGACGCCGGTGCTTTTGCGGGCGATATAGGGACCGCCGTCGGCGGCGATGCGAGCGGTTTTGTAGGCGATATTGGAACTGCTGTCGGCGGTGATGCTTTTACGGACATAGGAACTGCCGTCGGCGGCGATGCGTTTACGGTTGGTGATATCGGAACTGCCGTCGGCGGCGATGCGTTTACGGACATAGGAACAGCCGTCGGTGGCGATGCCAGTACGCCTCCGGTTACTACGGACACCGGAGCGAGCATCCCGCCTCCCATTGAAACGATCGTAGTCATACCGCCGCCCGCGCCCGTCTGCACGCTTTCCGCATCCCCGACCTCCGTTGTAGGCGGTTCTGCTTCAACACTTTCGTGGACGACGGCAAACGCCGCGGATTTCAGTATTGATAACGGCGTCGGCTCCGTTACACCCGTCGAATCCGGCTCGACATCGGTCGCTCCGGCGGTGACCACGACGTACACCGGTACGGCGACCGGCCCCGGCGGTTCGGTGCAATGCGCTGCAAGTGTAACGGTTACGGTCACGCCCCCGCCTTCGCCCGTGCTCGCTTGTACGCTTGCCGCCGACCCTACTTCGGTTACGTCCGGCTCTTCTTCCACCCTCACTTGGACGACCGAGAATGCGACGGCCTTTAGTATTGATAACGGCATTGGCTCCGTCACCCCCGTGTCTGGTGGCTCGGTTACTACGCCCGCAGTAAGTGCCAATACGACATTCACTGGCAGCGCGACCGATGCTGTCGGGGGTACGATAACGTGTGCGGCGACCGTA
>Ga0075905_16_pt1 | contig 6895 bp, 6 predicted proteins | sample RifGroA1_FD_68324 | JGI IMG/M metagenome (GOLD analysis project Ga0075905, IMG submission 68324) | Parcubacteria bacterium GW2011_GWA1_56_13
GTGGGTAATAAGGTACATCGCCACCGGCTTGAGGTCGTCCTCCATGTCGCGCACGGAAAAGACGACGAATTTTTTGTTGATGTCGACGTTGGTGGGCTGGTTGATGAAGCCCGCCCACGTGCCCTTGGTGTACTTGGAGAGCCGCTGCACCAATGACTCCGAGCCCTGCAGGCCCGCCAGCACCAGTTCAAAGTCGGATAAGAGCGGCGGTTCTACCTCGGCAAAGTTGCTGTCGACCGTGATGTCCTTGAGCGCGTAGGTTTCGGTGATGGCCCGGTCGATGATGGCGTCCTCCTCCGGCGTGAGGCCGCCGAGCATGATGCGGAACATGCCCACCAGCGCCACTATGTTGGAGCGCAGAATGTCCGCCGCCGACTCGTCCTCGCGCGGTACGGCGAGGTCGAAGGGGTTGATGTGGTTTTCGGAGTTGAGGGAAATGTTGAAGTAGCGCCCGCCCACCGTCTGCGCCAAAAACTCGTACTCGCGCTCCGGGTCGATGACAATGACCTCGGTGTCGAACATGAGTGTGCGCAAAATTTCGAGCTTGGTGGCATAGCTTTTGCCGGAGCCCGATTTGGCGAAGATGACCGAGTTGTAGTTTTCCAGGCTAAAGCGGTCAAAGAGCACCAGGCTGGCATTGTGGCGGTTGACGCCGTAGAGTATCCCCTTGTCGGAGGTGAGGTCGAAGGACACAAACGGGAAGATGCTCGAGAGCGGGCTGGAGTTGAGCTTGGAGTTGACGTTGAGTTCGTCGTGGCCGAGCGGCAGTACCGACTTAAAGCCCTGCTCCTGCTGAAAGAGCGCGGGCTTAACGTACACCAGGCGCGACTCGAGCATGGATTTTATCTCGCTCTCCGCTTTGTCGAGCTCCTCGACTGTGGCGCCGTAGATGGTGATGTAGACGCCCACGTCAAATATCTTTTCTTGCGCCTGCTGGAGCTGGTCGCGCAACTGCTCGAGGTCTTGGTAAGCGGTGTCGAGTATCGGGTCGCGCACGAGGCCCTTTTCCTCGCGGGCCATGATTTGCGACTGTACCTCGGCGACCTTTTTTTGGAATTTTTTGAGTATTTCGGCGGAGTCGATGGGGTGGATGAATATCGAGATATCGAGCACGCGGTCGAGGTTGATAATCGGGGAGAACCACGAGTCGGTCAGCACCCGCGGGTAGGACATCACAAAGAACGTGCGCGCTATTTTGTCGCCGAGGTTTATTTCGCGCGGGGTTATTTTAAGCGCGCTCGGCGCGATGACGTCCTGTAGCTCCAAAACACCCTCTTTGTATATCTGCTCGGGCAAGATGGAGGCCATCGGGGCGGGCATCGTGTTTTTTGGTTTTAGAAAGTCGAGTAGTGCCATGGTAAATAACTAGAACAATAAATACGACAAGTACAACAGGTACGAGAGAGGTGTGGTATTTATTGTACTTGTTGTTTTCATTGTACTTGTTGCAAGTTTGTAACTTGCAGTGGCTTTTCCAGCTCGCCCGGGTTAAAGAGCTTGTAAAAGAGCTCTATTACTTCTTCGGTGCCGAGCTTGACCACGCGCACGCCGGTGCGCACCAGCCCCTGCTCCACCACCGAGACGCGCTGCTCCAGCTGGGTGCGGTACTGCTCGAATTGTTCGTCGGCGAGCGCGCCCGCGCCCTTTTGACTGCCGGGCAAGAGGCCTCCGAGCATGCCGCCGCTGCGGTTGATGAGCGCCGGGTCATATGGGATGACGATAAAAAAGTTTTTGGTCATGATGTTGGCGCGCTCGGTAAAGTCTTTGATAAACGCCATGTACTCGCGTATCTGGATTTTCATCAGCTCGTCGAGCTCTTTGGCGTAGCGGTCTTGCAAAAGCGCGATATAGGGGCGGATGTCGAGGTCACGGCTCTGTATGGAAAACTCAACCGTAAACTCAAGCGAGTTGAGGAAGTTTTGGAACTGGCCGATAATAGCCTGCTGCTCGTCCTGCGACTTGAGCGCCAGGTTGATGCTCGAGGCCATGAGCAATATGCGGAGCGACCCGTCTTTGAGTATGATGACGCCGTCGCGCACCTCTTTAATGGGTACGAACTCCTGCGTCGCCTGAGCCTTTACTTTAGGGGTGTCAGCCATAATTTAAATTTCAAAACCTTCTCTTGTTTGCGGAGTTTGGGTGCGGTCTTTGATATTGAGCGACCATGAGAGGTCCCGTAGTTTGCTCTCCGAGAGTTTTGGCACCGGCAGATTAATAGGCTTTTGTCCTTGGTTTGTTGTACTTGTTGTTTGTTGTACTTGTTGTCTTTGTTTCCAAAGATACAGCTTGCTGCCGAAAAAGTAGCCGAAGGCGTGTTCCATCGCGTGTATAAGCGGCCGGCCGTTGATGCTAAAGAACGCCAACCCGGCCGAGAGCGCCATAACGGGGATGCCGAGCAGTACTGTTAGGTAAATAGGTAGGAGGCTGAACATAAGGAGGCATAGGCCTCCCCCGCCGGCCAGGTAGATAAACTGCTTGAGGGTCAAGGGCCCAAAGATTTTGTCCTCCACCTCGATAAATTGAGGAACCTGGTACTGTGCCATTACCTTCGATTATATCCCACCTTTTACTCTGTCGGTTCGCGGTACGGGTCTGCTTTGTAAGGCTGTGGTGCTACCGGAGGCGGTGCGGCAGGTTTTGCTGTTACCACTGCAGCCGGGGCCAGCGGTTTGGGGACGGTTTGCGCCGGAGTTGCCGGTTTAGGTGCCGTTGGTGCTACGCTCACGGTCTTTTGCGTCAGCATTAGGTCGGCGGGATGAGCTTCCACGGGCTTCGGTACTGAAGGTTTGGTTATTACAACAGGGGCAGCGGGAGGTATTTGAACTGCGGGCACCTTGCCTTCCTCTAGGACGGCTTCGTGGAGCGCGCGCTCCTCCATAAACTGTTGCATAGACTCCCGTATCGGGATAAACAGCGCAGTGCCCACGTCTTGCGCCACAGCCTCGGCTTTTTCTTTGGGCAAATTCAGTTCTTTGGCAAGATTCTCCGCAAACTCCGCCGGGTCGGTAAATCCGAGCATGACCATGTATGTTTCATCGCCCAAGTTGCCGATTTGGTCCAAGTGTAAAGTATTTTTAGCGCCGATTTCTTGTATTTTTTTGTCCATGTCGGCAGACTGAACGGCCTTCCGTATATCCTCCGGCAATTCCTCAAGCCGTGCTTGTATTTTTTTGGTTAAGTCCTGGTCCATACAATTATAGTTTAACTCAAAATTACTAAATTTTGTTGCTCCCGCCTTCTTCAAGTATCTCATTTTTTACTCCTTCTACTTCTTTTTCAACATGTTTTTCGATTTTGCGCTCCGTTTCTTTTGCACTGGACTCGACCGTACGATTGAGTTTTGAAAACCCTTGCGACATGTTCTCCCCCGTGCGCCTCATTTCTTTTACGGCGCGGCGCAGCAAGTTGGTCTGTTCATTAGACATACCAGAAGTGGCGGAAGGACCGCGTGCGGTGTTTTTCTCGATTGCTTTTAGTATGCCGATTGTCTGTGCGTCGAGCCCGCCACTCTTTGTTGCCGCTTTTTCCATGGCTTGGCGGGTAAGAGGCGCCCTAGTTGGTCCGGTTGGAGTTTCATAGCCCTCCTCGACGTCCATCTTTAGAGATTTAAGTACGTTTCTTATTTGGTCGGCATCATTCTTACTGCCGCGTATTTTTGCCGCGGCTTCCTTGTCTGCCTTGCCTATCCAAAACGGTACACCGCTAGTCGCACCAAACAAATTGTGCAAACCAAGGGTTGTAATGGAGTCGGCATATTTTTTGTCATTTTTAGAACCAATACCCGCCTTCGCTTCCTTGATTTTATCCTTAATGTTAAGTTCCGTGAGAATCCGCTTGTATTCTGCGTTTGCCGCTTTGACGTCAGCGCTTGTTGCATCTCCGCTTACACGGTCTTCTTTAACTTGGGCAAGGGTTCCAGCGGCATTCATTAGCCTTTGTTTATTTTCTGGACTGAGTCCTTTAACGACTCCTCCTATTGCCTTGTATATCTGGCCCTCACCTGGCTTAAGCGCCGCGGCCTCCTTCTCGCGCCAAGCCGTGCGGGCGTCGGAGCTTTCTTTGAAACTTTTCTTGCTCGCTTCTCCGACGTCAACTCTACTGCCTTTAATTACGTCGCCACCGAGCACTCCCAAAGCAGTCCGGGCTCCCGGGAGCCCACGGGCATCAAAACTACCTCTACCCAAAGCGCCGGTCCCGCGCCAGAGGGTTCTACCAAGTATTCCTCCTTTTGCGGCCCAATTACGCATGGCCGCGGTTTCGGACAGTCTTTGCCCTGCCCACCCGAAGGTGTTTCTCCCTCCCCATCCAACGGCACCAAATGCTTTGCCGGTGGTCCAGCCGCTGACTTTCATGGCTGTGGCGCTCCCCTCTTTGACTATCCAGTCGGAGACTTTGAGCCCGACATAGAGTACCGCTATCACAAACCCCATGCGGATAGCGACCGTCGCTATGGCGGTCATGGTTCCCAGTTCTACAGAACTTCCCGTAGGCGTATTAAATAGAGCATTCATGAGGGAGCCGTTGCCGGTGCCGCCGTTACCGGAGGAGAGGATTGAGGTCGTAAACTTGGTCAGTATCCAAAACATAAACAGGAATATCGCCGGATAGAACGAGAATTTTATAAGATAGTCCAGCCATTGTTTAAAAAAGTGTTTAGTTTGGGGCATGGTCTGAGCGACAAACGCCAAGGGAGACGCAATGAGCACGAACCACAGCCCGACGATGCGCAGCATAAACTTGATACCGACCTGCAAAAAGACGAAAAAGAGTATCCAGAGCATTGCCGCTACGGATAGGAACAAGACTATATACACGCCCACCGCTCCCGCGTTGTTCCCTGTCGCCGCCCGTGCCTTTTCGAGCATTGCCCCGTTGAGCAGTTCCTGCGGTTTTACGGCGTTCATGATAGACAGACTCAGGTCTTTGGTGTTGCTCCCGTTTCCGATAGACCCCTGATACGGTATCGCGTTATAAAACTGCACCGCCACGATGTTGCCGGTGTCTATGACTATCCGGGTAAAGAAGAAGCTAAAGTTGACCAAGAGCGCGATAACCACAACCACCGCCAGGGTCTTAATAGTGCCGGAGGTTTCTGCGGCGAGCATGACGGTGAGCGCGATGTATATGAGGATAAAGATGAACGCCATATTGGCGACGTCGCGCACGGTTTCCCACCCGGTGGATAAGAAGTCCAGAGCGTAGGCGGTGCTGTTGAGCGACAGCTGTACCACGATGCTAAAAAAGTACGCGCCGATGTAGGCGACATTGCCCGCTAGCGCCGGACCTACGTAATAGGTCAGCAAAATAACACAACTGCCTAAACTGTTGCAGGTTATTTGGTCAGAAGCGGGGCGGGTTGGGGTAGCAGATGTTGCTGGGGTTAAAGGAGAGGCAACAGAAGCGTTTTGTATCTGAAAAGGGCTCGCTGTTGTACCCAGTCCCCTGTATATAATCTGCGTACCGTCGTTTATTGCCCCTCCGACAGGTGTATTACCAGTAGGGCAGTTGGATAAGTCCATGTAGGCGATGATGGTTCCGACTTCAGTATTTGAGCATTTTACGGCCGCTTCAGCATTTGGTACGGACACAACACCGACCAAAAATAGTAGAACAGCAAGACTGAAGAATGTGTAGGTTAATTTATATAGCATTGCATTGTTGGAGCGCCGACTGCGTGGTGTTGTTGCGGCCCGCAAGGTAGCTCTGGAGCGTCGTGCGGTCTTGGCTCGCGGTAGTGACATCGGCCTGGGTGATAATCGCGCCGCTCCCCAGCGCGTCGTTAAAGCGGGCGGTTACCGCCGCCACATCGGCGGCGGAGGCGACGCTTAGGGTCTGCGTCTGCAGGTCTTGTAGGAGCGCGATGCTTTGGTTGGCCTTGGTAATGCTGGCGTTGTGCGTTGCTATCGAATTGTCGTAATTGGTTATTATTTCCTGCGTACTGCTGGCCTCCGCGGTGTCGCCCTTGCGGCTGTAGCAGTCGGCGAGCGTATGCAGCAACTGCTGCGTATTTTGTATGTCGTTGATGCTCCCCTGCATAACCCCGCCGTATTGCTGCGCCACTTGGAGATAGCCCTGCAGTTGGTTGAGCAGGGTCTGCGCGTCGGCCTGTGCCTTCTGCTGTTCGGGCGTCAGATAATTGGCCGCGTAGCCGCTGGGGCCGGAGAGCGTGGAGAGCCCCTGGTAGAGCGAGCGCGTCGTGAGCTGGGTAAGGAGCGCGCTGATGATGGCGTCGAAGCTCCCGCAAGGACTTGGCGAGGGTTCCCTCTATGATGGTCCCCGGCGTGCTCGTTTTGCAGTTTTTGGAGCCGGGCGGGTCGCATTTTTGCAGAGAGATAAATCCGCCGGGGCTGAGGTTATTGCGGGCGTTCTGTTGCGCGCTGCTGATACTGCTCTGCAACCCGGCCTCCGCGTACATCAGGGCGCCGAACGGGTTGTTGGTCGGGACAGAGGTAAATTGCAGCAGCCCGCCCCAGCCGCCCTCCGAAAAGTTGCCGTTCATGAACCCGTTGATGTTTTTGACGACGCCGGTCAGGGTGCAGGAGGGCGAGTTGCGCCGCGCGTAGCTCTGCGCGACGGCGATGCGTATCTGCGCCTGAAACGGCGAGCATAGGAATGAGAGCCCTGTCCCGCGGATAAACTCGCCCGCCGCCTGATCGCCGACATTGGTAAAGAACTGATTGAAGTTGGTAACGAACGATGGCTTGCCGTTAAAGCCGGAGTTAATCCAGTTGACGATACTGGAGGTAATTTGCTGGAGCACCGCCTTGGCGAGGGTGCGCATGATGCAGTCGCCGAAGTCTTTGTATTGCGGCGTCGCTTGTTTGGCGTTTAACCGCCAGTCGATAACGAGCACCATACCGCCGCCAACGGCGGCGGCGGTTTCCGCGCCTGCCTG
>Ga0075905_17_pt2 | contig 5838 bp, 6 predicted proteins | sample RifGroA1_FD_68324 | JGI IMG/M metagenome (GOLD analysis project Ga0075905, IMG submission 68324) | Parcubacteria bacterium GW2011_GWA1_56_13
AGCAAAGTGGACTTTCGCGTGTCGACCTTCCCGACCTATTACGGCGAGAAGGTGGTGATGCGTATTTTGGGCAGCCAAACCAAGGACTGGAAGTTGGATTCCATCGGGCTCTCCGAGCGCAACCTGGCGCTCATCAAAGCGGCGATAAAAAAACCCTACGGCATGGTGCTTATTTCCGGCCCCACCGGCTCGGGCAAGTCAACCACGCTGTATACCCTGCTCAATGAGGTCGACCGCGACCAGCAGAACGTGCTGTCGCTCGAAGACCCTATCGAGTACACCATAGCGGGAGTCTCCCAGTCGCAGGTGCGGCCCGAAATAGGCTACAGTTTTGCCAACGGTTTGCGCACGACGCTCCGGCAGGACCCCAACATCATCATGGTCGGCGAGATTCGCGACAGCGAGACCGCCAACCTGGCGGTGCAGGCCGCGCTCACGGGCCACCTCGTGCTTTCCACCATCCACACCAACAACGCCATCGGCATCGTCCCGCGCCTGCTTGATATGGGGGTTGAGCCCTACCTTATCCCGCCGGTGCTCATTTTGGGAGTCGCCCAGCGCCTGGTGCGGACGCTCTGCCCGGGCGGAGGAAAGCGCACCAAGGTGGAAGGCGGCACCAAGGAGATGATTGAAAAAGAATTTTCAGACCTGCCGGCTGAATTTCAGAAGGAAATGCCGGATTTTAAAGAAGTGTACCGCATGGAGCCCACGCCCGATTGCCCGGCCGGCACGCAGGGGCGCATCGCGTGTTTTGAGGTGTTTGACATGACGCACGACCTTGAGCAGGCGATACTGCAAAAAAAACCGGAGGACGAACTGCGCGGCATTGTGCGCTCGCAGGGCATGATAACGATGAAAGAGGATGCTATGATTAAATCAGCGAGAGGCGTGGTGCCGTTCGAGGAGGTCAACACGCTCGGCGGCGAGTTTGAGCTCGATGAGGCGCCCGCCCTGGCTCCCGCGCCGGCTCCGGAGGCCATTGCCGCGGACGGAGCGGTTGGCGCCGCGGAAAAAGAACCTCCGCCGGTCAATGAAGTAGAGATATAAGAGCGCTATGCAAGATTACAAAAAAAAACTCAGTGACTTAATCGAACTCACTATTGCACAGGGCGCGAGCGACCTGCACTTGGGCGCCGGCATACAGCCGACCACGCGCGTCTCGGGCGTTATGACGCCAATCGTTTCTGAACCGGCGCTTGCCGACGAAGACATGCTCGGGATACTCGATGCGATGCTTACCCCGGAGCTCAAAAAGCGCTTTATGGACACGCAGGAGGTCGACTTTTCCTACGCGTACGGGCAGGTCGCGCGCTTCAGGGGCAACGGCTACTTTCAGCGCGGCCGCATCGGCATAGCCCTGCGCCTTATTCCGCGCACTATCCGCTCCGTCGCCGAGCTCCATTTGCCGCAGATGATAGAACATGCCAACCGCGAACAGGGATTCTTTCTGGTGGTGGGACCGGTCGGCCAGGGCAAAACAACGACACTTGCCGCGCTTATCGAAAAGGTCAATCAGGAGCGCACCGAGCACATTATTACCATCGAAGACCCGATAGAATACTTGTTTGAAAATAAGCGCTCGCTCATCGACCAGCGCGAAGTGCGCATCGACACGGCCGATTTCCAGGTCGCGCTCCAGTCGGTGTTTCGCCAAGACGTGGACGTGGTCATGATAGGAGAGATGCGCACGCCGGAGACCATCGCCACCGCCGTCACTGCCGCCGAGACCGGCCACTTGGTGCTCTCGACCTTGCACACCAACAACGCGGTGCAGACCATCGATCGCATCATCGACGTCTTCCCGGCCGGACAGCAAAACCAGGTGCGCATCCAGCTTGCCTCCTCGCTCGCGGGCATCTTCAGCCAGCGGCTCATACCGCGCATATCCGGCGGACTCATCCCGGCCTACGAGCTCTTGCTCAACAACACCGCGGTGGCAAACCTGATCCGCGAGGAGCGCACGCACGAAATACAAAACATGATAGAGACCGGCGCGGCGGAGGGGATGATAGACATGAACCGCTGCCTCGCCGAGCTGGTGCGCGCGGGCGAAATCACGATAGAAAGTGCCTACTCCCGCTCGGTATCCCCCAAAACCCTCGAGCGCCTTTTGTAAGGCCTCTGTGCTATAATGCGCAGATGCAAGTTGAGTTTGAAAAAGAACAAGACGGGCGCTGGATTGCGGAGATACCTCAACTCCCAGGGGTTTTAGCTTATGGCAAAACTAAGCCGGAAGCACAACGCAAAGCTTACGCTATTGCTCTGCGGACGCTCGCTGATACGGTAGAACGCGGTTCAACCCCAGCCACTGTGTCCCGTTTTTTTAAGCATGGATTGGCCCGCGGTTAAAGCCTCGCGGGTTCTCCAAGCCCTGCTCGATGTTGGTTGGCGTGTAAAAAGGCAGAGGGGTTCGCACCGAATTTTAGGCAAAAGCGGGTATCCTGACTATACATTTGCTTTTCATGAGAGGGAAGAAATCGGCCCGCGCATGCTCGCCCGTATCGCTAAACATACTGGCCTTACGCCAGAGGACTTGTAGATACTTGTATATGTAGTTCCCCCGGCAAAAATCCGCGATACAATAAAGACTAGCTATGGCTGAATTTAAATACGAAGCACTGGACCAAAACGGCAAGGCGGTCAGCGGCGCCGTCAACGCGGCTTCTCAAGACGGAGCTATCGCCGCGCTCCAGCGCAAGGGGCTAACCATTACCTCCGTTACCGGCGGCGGGGAAAAATCGCTTATGCAGCAGCTGCAAGGCGTTACCTTTTTTGGCGGCGTTTCCAGCCGCGACCTGGTGCTCTTGTCGCGGCAGATAGCGACGCTCTTCGAGGCGCAGGTTTCCGCCCTGCGGGTGTTCCGCCTGCTGGCCGAGCAGGCCGAAAAGCCCTTTATACGGCAGGTGCTGGTGCAGGTAAGCGACGACTTGCAGGGAGGCAGCTCAATTTCAAAATCGCTGGAGAAACATCCGAAGGTATTTTCCGACTTTTACGTCAACATGGTGCGCTCGGGCGAGGAGTCCGGCAAGCTCGACCAGACCTTCCTCTACTTGGCCGACTATATCGACCGCTCCTACGAGCTGGGGAGCAAGGCGCGCAACGCGCTCATCTATCCGGCGTTCATCATGGTGACCTTTGTGGCGGTCATGACGCTCATGCTCACGTTTGTCATTCCAAAAATAGGGACCATTTTGCAGGACAGCGGCCAGGAACTGCCGGTGTATACCCAAATCATCCTCGGGATCAGCAACTTTCTTGTCAATTACGGCATCTTTCTGCTTATCGCTATTATTGTCGGAGGGTTTTTTATGTACCGATATATCAAAACCCCCGCCGGGCAAGTCGCGTGGTCGCGGTTTAAGTTTTCCATTCCCTATGTGGGACCCCTGTATCAAAAACTCTATCTTTCCCGCATAGCGGACAACCTCAACGTCATGCTCTCCTCCGGCATCTCCGCCGTCCGCGCGCTCGAAATTACCGCCAACGTGGTAGAGGACGAGATTTATGAAGGCATTTTGCGCGAGTCTATCGAGGGAGTTAAAAGCGGCCAGCCCCTCTCGGCAACGCTCCTGCGCTACAGCCCGGGTCAAATACCGGTTATTTTTGTCCAAATGCTCCAGATAGGCGAGGAGACGGGCGAGATGGGCAATATCCTCGACCGGCTGGCCAAGTTTTACAACCGCGAGGTCAACTCGGCCGTAGACACGCTCGTGTCCCTCATAGAGCCTATCCTTATCGTGGCTCTGGCGCTCGGCGTCGGGTTCTTGCTGGCCGCAGTCTTGCTCCCGATCTATAACTCAGCCTCTTCGCTCTAAATCCACTATCCAAGCCGACGCTTTGGTCGGCTCCCCGACCACTTCGTGCGTCGGGGCAGGTTCAGTCTGTTATCCACAATAGCCATTAAGTAGGCTTGCCGAGGTGTCATAATAGGGGAGCCTCACGGATATAAGCGTCTGGCACATTTTATTAGTGCACATTTATTAGTTATTACTCGTTAGAAATTATCTATGCAGAAATCTATTAATAAGGGCTTTACGCTCATCGAGCTTTTGGTGGTCATCGCCATCATCGGCATCTTGGCGTCCATCGTGCTTGTTTCCTTGGGCAACGCGCGCCAAAAGGGCGCCGACGCGGGTATCCAGGCTAACCTCAGTTCTATGCGCACGCAGGCGGAGGTATATTCGGGTAATAACACCAGTGCCTACGCGACGGTTGCGGTAGGGACTTCTTCTTCGGCGACTGTATGTTACACGGCTCCCGCGGCTACAAGCATGTTGGCCGATCCGACCATCAAGCAGGCTATAACCAACGCGCAAACGGCGTCCGGCGGAGCGGTTTCTTGCGCGGTAAATACCGGCTATTGGGCGGTCGCCGTGCAAGGCAAGGTTGACACTTCGCAAGCATGGTGCGTATCGAGCACCGGCCAGGCAAAGTGGATTAGCAACACAAGCCCGCTTACGGCAGCTAACAGCTGTCTCTAGTCGACACGGTATAGGATTAAACAAAAACCCCGCCTTGGCGGGGTTTTTGTTTGATATAATGCGGGCATGCATCCGCGTGGCTTTATCCCGTTAGAGATAAAAAACCTTCGGTTTTTGCCGACTCGCAAGCGAGTCGGATCTCTAACGGGATTTACCCTCATAGAGCTCTTGGTGGTTATCGCCATTATCGGCATACTTTCCTCAATCGTACTTTTGGCAATAGGCAACGCGCGGCAGGGCGGCGCTGACGCCGGCATCAAAGGCAATCTCAACTCCATTCGCGTCATGGCCGAGAAGTACGCGATTGATGTAGGCGATTACGGAGCGCAGGCGACAAGCAGCGACTCCGGGCTTAACTGTTCCGGTGTTTCAAGCGGCATGTGGGGGAACTCCACTATTCGTCAGGCGGTACTAAATGCCGAGGCTCAAGCGGGAAGCCCCGGAGGCAGCGCGGGCATCGGCGGAAACGTGGGTGTAAAATCAACGTGCGGCTCTACCGCAAGCTCGTGGGCGATAGCGGTTATACTTAAATCGAATACCGCTAACGTGTGGTGTGTCGACAGTTTTGGCCGGGCAAAAACCATACTGTTTTCAAGCATCAACGATCTTTCGGAAACATTCCGCGGTTGTAACTAATTACAGTATATGAAAAATTTCCGCGGATTCACACTGGTTGAGCTTTTGGCGGTCGTCGCCATCATCGGCGTTTTGAGTTCTATCGTCGTGGTGTCTCTCGGCAGTTCCAAACAGAAGTCGCGCGACAATAAGCGCGTCGCCGACATAAAAATACTCCAGCTTGTGCTCTCGACCTATTACTCGGACAACACCGCGTATCCGACTAGTCTTAGCTCGCTCGTGCCGGGCTACCTCCCGGCGCTCCCCCGAGACCCGAGGGCCTCCGGTACGTGCGTAAGCGGGACCGAAGCGAGCTGCTACAAATATTACGGATACCGGTCCGGATCCGGAGCGTGCAATGCCTCCAATCCGGCGGTCCTCTACCAACTCGGCGCCGTGTTTGAAGATACCGGCAACGAGGCGCTTGTTGACGACGTCGACTACACCTTTTCTCCCACCTACACGGCGTGCAACAACGGCGCGGACGCAAACGGATTTTCGGGCACGAGCGTTAACTGCTCGACCACGGCCGGCACCGCGCAGCCCGGCGGCACCGAGCTTTGCTACAGCCAAAAGCCTTAATGTTTATTTTTGCGGCCGCGGTATTGGGGCTCATGCTTGGGAGCTTTCTTAACGCGCTCCTTTTCCGCTTTAACACCGGCAAAAGCGTCTTGCGCGGACGCTCGCGGTGCATGCACTGCGGGCACATGCTCGCTGCGGTAGACCTGGTGCCCGTCTTTTC
>Ga0075905_17_pt1 | contig 2423 bp, 4 predicted proteins | sample RifGroA1_FD_68324 | JGI IMG/M metagenome (GOLD analysis project Ga0075905, IMG submission 68324) | Parcubacteria bacterium GW2011_GWA1_56_13
TCCGAGCTCACCCGCACGGTCTCCTCGTGGGAGACGCGCACCGGAGTGGCACTCAACTCGCTGGTGTTGACCGGCGGGGGGGCCACCCTGCGCGGGCTCAAAGAGTTTATGCAGAGCAAGGTTACCACGGAAATACGCCTCAGCGACCCGTTCGGCAAAACCCAAGCACCCGCGTTCCTCGAAGCAATCCTTAAAGACGCGGGCCCGGAGTTCTCCGTCGCCGTCGGCCTGGCCCTGCGCCGCCTGCAGGAGCTCGGTTGATACGGGCCTGACTTTAGGGGTTGCGTTCTTTTTGTACTATATAATTAAAACCAAATGGATCCCGCAGGACAAGGCTCATTTATACCGAAAGCTTCGCTTACCGCGGCAAGCCGCGGCGGCGGCATAGGAATTTTCTTCCTGCTGGCGCTGCTTATATTTGTCATGTCCCTCATATCCGCGGGAGCCGCGTTCGGGTATCAGCGGATACTGGGCAGTACCATCACCAACAAGGACGCAGACTTGCGCAGAGCGGAGGGCGCGTTTGACGCCGGCACTATCCAAGACCTGCGCCGCATGGACAACCGCCTTACCCAGGCCCGCGGGCTCCTGCAAAAGCACGTGGCTCCGTCGGCAATACTGTATTTCCTCTCCACCATTACGCTCGAGCGGGTACAGCTCAACAGTTTTGACATGATCCTCGACAAAGACGGAGGAGCCTCTTTAACCATTACGGGCACGGCGGACAGCTTTTCGAGCGTGGCACTCCAGTCCGACCAGTTCGGCTCTACCAAAGTCCTTAAAGATGTCATCGTTTCGGGCGTCTCGGTCAATGAGACCGGCAAGGTCAGCTTTGCCGTTAACGCAAAAGTAGACCCGTCGCTTGTTCTTTACGGCAACAGCCTCAACCAAGCGCCGGTTGGACAAACGCCGGCACAATAATATGCGCATCCTTCTCCCCTCAATACTCATAGCCGCGGCAATCGGGCTCTTTGTCATGTATACCAACAACGCCTATCAGGGGCCGGAAGGGATAAAAAGCCTGCAAACCCAGGTCTCGGCCTTTGACGAGGCGCTCAACAAAGCGCAGGATTTAAAGTCCAGCCGCGACAAGCTTATTTCCAAGCGCAACACGTTTTCGGAAGAAAACGTGCAAAAACTTGAGCGCATCCTGCCGGACAACGTAGACAACATACGCTTTGTCATCGACATCAACGGCATAGCCGCGCGCCGCAACCTTTCCCTTAAAAACGTGGCGCTCGGCACCGTTTCCGACGCCAAATCCGGGCGCTCGGCGCTTGCGGTGGGGTCCTCGGGCGATCCGGTCGGTTCCGCGGAAATAAGCTTCGCGCTTAGCGCCACGTACGATGAGTTTCTCTCCTTTTTGCAGGACCTCGAGCACAGCCTGCGCATCGTTGACATAGAAAAGATTTCTTTCAAATCCAGCGATACCGGCGACAAATATGAATACGCGCTTACCGTCCGGACCTACTGGCTCCACTAATATGTAAAGATTTAAATGTTTGAATATTTAAACATATGGATATCCTAAAAAATAAATTCGTTATCGGAGGCATCGGCGCGGTGCTTCTGCTCACGCTTGTCTACTATGTGTGGACTTCGGCCGAAAACGGCGCGCTGCTTACGACAAACGACGGTACCTCGCCGCTTTCGCAGGAAATACTGCTCACGCTCGGACAGCTCCACACCATCAGGCTTGATCCGGCTATATTTACCGACCCGGTATTCGCGTCGCTTACCGACTTCGGCGTTACCATTCCTCCGCAACAGGCCGGCCGCCGCAACCCCTTTGCGCCGGTGGGAAAATAAACACAATGGCGTATGAATCCCGTTAGAGCCCGAGGAAGTGCTCCAAAAAGCGGGCGTCGCGCTCAAAGACATTCTCAAATCAAAGGGCGACTACTACGGCATCCCGACCCGGGAGGTGGGGGAGCAGGCGGTTCCTTTTGACATCTTGCGCTTTATTCCGGAAGAGTCGGCGCGCCACTACAAGCTGGCGCCGCTCGGCGAAGCGGACGGGGCGCTCGAGGTCGGCATTACCGACCCGGACAATCTCGAGGCGCGGGACGCGCTTACGTTTATTTCCGCCAAAGTGGGGATGCCGTACAAGCTTTTTCTCATCACCGAGACCGACTTTGACCGTCTGCTCGGCCAATACAAAGGCCTCTCCGGCGAGGTCGGCAAGGCGCTCAATGAGTTGGAAACCGAGATTACGATAGAAACAAAAAAGAACCCCGTCGATACTAAGCGCAACATATCGATTACCGAGAGCGAGATAACGGATACCGGCGCGGAGGCGGTCACCGAAGACGCTCCCGTGACCAAAATCGTGGCAACGGTGCTGCGCCACGCCGCCGAGCAGCGCGCCTCCGACATCCACATTGAGCCGATGGCCGAGCAGACGAGGGTGCGCTTCCGCGTCG